>Ga0206844_10180_pt1 | contig 20694 bp, 18 predicted proteins | sample Alteio_BWOrgCont_22_FD_152907 | JGI IMG/M metagenome (GOLD analysis project Ga0206844, IMG submission 152907) | Enriched cells from forest soil in Barre Woods Harvard Forest LTER site, Petersham, Massachusetts, United States -... | ecosystem: Environmental > Terrestrial > Soil > Temperate forest >...
TGGTCGCTGGTGAGCTGCAGATGAGGCAGCGATCCGCTTCGGTGTGCCACTCCTGCGGCAGGCAGCGGATGGTGGCTCCCACATGTTTCAAAGCCGTTTCGCACTCGGATGAACCGCACCACTTTGCCAACACGAAGCAGTTACTCTCTGCGGCGAAAAAGGCCTCGGCCTCGCTTCTGGTCAAGATGTCGCGTCGCACCCCGGCTTCCAGCCTCGCGCTCGCTCGCAGAAACATAGTCTCCTGGATCGTATTCAATTCCATTGCGGCTTTCGCGACGAAGTCGTCGAATCCCAATTCCAGAGCCTGCTTGTGGTCGAGCCGATTCCGATAAGTCACTACATTTCGCTCAACGTCACGAGCGCCGATTTCAAGAAGCAGAGGGACGCCTTTCTTGATCCACTGCCACTTCTTGTCAATGGGCCGGTGGGGACGCGAGTCGACAAAGACTCGCAACGGCTGCCCGGTAGCGTCGATCGTCAAACGCAAAGCGCTGGCCAGTTCCCCCACGTACTTCATAGTCGCCGTGTCCGCTTCGTTGTCCCCTCGCACAATGGGCGTGATGACGATTTGGTGAGGGGCCACTCGCGGCGGCACACAAAGACCATCGTCATCCGCGTGGCACATCACAAGCGCGCCTAGAAGGCGAGTGGAGACTCCCCAGGATGTGGTGTACACAAACTGCCTCACGCTCTTTTCATCCAGGAAAGCTATGTTGGCCGATTTGGAGAAATTCTGACCAAGAAAATGCGATGTTCCCGCCTGCACGGCCTTGCCGTCCTGCATCATTGCTTCGATCGAGAATGTCTTCACCGCTCCGGGGAAGCGCTCTGTCGGCGATTTTTCACCTTGAATGACCGGGATTGCGAGCCAGTCCTCCGCGACCGAGCGATACATATCGTGAATATTCAGTGTCTCCGCCATCGCTTCTTCTTCGGTCGCGTGTGCGGTGTGGCCTTCCTGCCAGAGAAATTCAGTTGTGCGCAACAAAATCCTTGGCCGCAGCTCCCACCGCACGACATTCGCCCACTGATTCAATTTCATAGGCAGATCGCGGTGCGATTGAATCCACTTCGCCATGGATTCGCCAATGATTGCCTCTGAGGTGGGACGAACAACGACAGGCTCTTCCAGAGGAGCGGCTGGCACGAGTACGCCGTCCTTCTGCTCCAGGCGATGATGCGTGACGACCGCCATCTCCTTCGCGAAACCTTCCACGTGATCTGCTTCCTTCTGGAGATAAGACAGCGGGATAAACAATGGAAAGTAGACGTTCTCATGGCCGCGCGATTCAATCTCATAAGCCAATTTGTCTCGCAGGCGTGTCCATATCGCATACCCCCAGGGGCGAATCACCATGCAACCGCGCACGTGCGCCATTTCGGCGATCTCAGCCTGCTTTACGACTTCCTGATACCATCCCGCAAAATCCTCGGCTCGTGTCGGGGATATGGCGTTCTGGGCTTTCTGTGCCTTGTCTGGGGCTTTATTCGACATGAAGTGGATTGTTTCACAGCCGCCGCTCGAGACCTTATGCTTGAACGATCCAGCCCTCATCGGTGCCACCTCGGCGCGTATTTGAGCAAATTTGCAACCGAACGTGCATACTTTCATCTGAATCAATGCACAGTTCTACATGCCAAACTTTTACGTACCCTCCAGCTATGAAATTCGATGTCGCCTGTTTCTTCGACAGGCTGACGCGGATCCCGTCAGGCAGAAAATAGGGGCCGATTTCTAGTGTCCGCAACAATGTCTTTTAGCCGGACCTTCCGAGCGTTTCGGCATCGCGATTTTCGCCTCATGTGGATCGGAGCATGCGTCTCGACAATTGGGACGTTTGTTCAGCAGTTCGCACAGAGCTGGCTGGTCTATGACCTCACAAAAAACCCTTTTTATCTGGGATTGGATCTCTTCCTCGGACAGCTCCCTATCATTCTGTTCTCGCTGGTCGGGGGCGTCTTCGCCGACCGCATGGATCGAAGGAAGATGCTGCTGTCCTCCCAATACATCCAGATGGTCTGCGCCTTCATTCTCACGGTGCTGTTCCTTCCGCACACGGTAAAGGTCTGGCACATCCTCTCTCTGTCTTTTGTCGTCGGTCTTGGCCAGTCATTCGGTGGCCCGGCATACTCTGCGCTCCTGCCGACTCTTGTTCCCGCTGACGATCTGGCCAACGCCATCGCTATGAACTCGATTCAGTTCAATCTGGCGCGCATTCTGGGCCCCACGCTGGGAGGCCTTGCGTACGCAACCCTGGGAGCCACCTGGTGCTTCGCTTTGAATGGCGTGTCCTTCTTCGCGGTCATCCTTTCGCTCATGATGATCCAGGTAAAATTCGTGCCGGCAAGGTCGAAGGAGACCATTCTGAAAAGCATGGGCGAAGGAATTGCGTTTATTCGCCAGCGTGAGGGATTGGCTCCGCTCGTCTTTCTCGCTTTCTGCACGACGCTTCTCGGCTTTTCACTGACGGGGTTTCTGCCTGTCATCGTTCGCACCGTCTTCCATGGGGGGCCGCAGACGTATCAGCTTCTGCTGGTCTGTTCCGGCGCGGGATCGATTGTTGGCGCGCTGATCGTTGCCATGCTAGAGCGCGTAAAGGGTCAGGGGCGTGTCGCCTTGTTGACTTTGCTGGCACTGGGAACGGTTATCGCCGGCTTCGCCATGAGCAGATGGCTCCCGCTTTCCTGCGTCTTGATCTTTATGAGCGGAGCGGCGATTATGGCGTCCGCGGCGCTTATGGTGTCACTGGTTCAGTTGATCGTCTCCGAACAGATGCGCGGCAGGGTAATGAGTGTCTACAATCTCGCCTTTCGAGCGGGCATTCCGCTGGGAAGCCTGGCGCTCGGCAAGCTGATTCCGATTGTCGGAATCACTGCTGCTCTTGGCGGCTCGGGAATACTGTTGATCGCAATCACTCTTATTTTCCTGATCGCGATGCGGGGCGTCGCGACCTTCCAACGTGCGGTCAAAGTTGCGGGTTGAAACCGCCTCGATTATCCATGCATTCAAACTGAATTCAACGCCAATCCGCTCCCCTTCCTTGACGGCAGTAGCATACTGAAACTACTCTCACTAGAGAGGCTTCGGCGGTAAAACGCTCAAGCGGTGAGATCACGATGCAAGGCGCAAATTATTTCTGGAACTACGTACCGCTGCTGCTGCAAATCCTTGCAGCGGCTGGCCTTGGCGCAGGGATGATTACCGCGTCCTGGTTTCTCGGCCGGCATCGCAACACCAAGGCCAAACTGGACGCTTACGAATGCGGCGTTCCGGTTGAAGGCGATGCTCGCGGACGCTTCTCCGTTCGCTTTTACATGGTGGCCATGCTCTTCATCCTCTTCGATGTGGAAGCAGTCTTTATGCTGCCGTGGGCAGTGATCTATCGCCGGCTGCCGGAAATCTCCGGTTCGCGCTTCTTCGGCTTCTGGGAGATATTGGTTTACCTGGGCTTTGTTCTGGTCGGCTTCTTCTACATCTGGAAGAAGGGTATTCTTGACTGGTCTTCCGACAAGGGTGATTTGTAGGCTTTTCAGCAGACAGGTCTTCGACAACACTTTCTGACAAGAGCTTCAGTAACGGCTCGCTACAAAGTAAGGACTCGATGGACTCAGCTGTTCAAGGGAAAGATGCTGTTCTGGCAGCGCTGCCGGAGAACCGGGCAATTGCTTCCCTGCTCAAGTGGAACGCAGATGCCGTTCTCGACGCGAAATTTGCCCTCAAGGAATTGACCGTCACCATTCTCCGCGATGAAATTCGCGGCGCCTGTCAGGCCGTAAAAGCCGCCGGCTATAACTTTCTCGAAGACGTGACCTGCGTGGACTGGTATCCCAGCGAACCCCGCTTCCATGTCACCTACCACATCCTGTCGCACAGCCTCAAAGACCGTGTAAGGCTCGTCTCTCCTGTCGAAAGCATCGACGCCACCATCGACAGCATCACGCCCATCTGGCCTTCAGCGAACTTTTACGAGCGCGAAGTCTGGGACCTCTTCGGCGTCCGCTTTCACGGTCACCCCTCCCTGCGCCGTATCATGATGCCGGAAGAGTGGGAAGGCCATCCGCTGCGCAAGGACTACCCCGTGGAGGGCTACCGCTAATGCCGTCAAGTCCTGATCTGGCAAAATTCGTCGAAACCACCACGCTGCTCAAGGCGCGTCCGGAAGAGGGATCGAAAGACCGCACCATGGTCCTTAACATGGGCCCGCAGCATCCGTCGACGCACGGCGTGCTGCGCCTGGTGATTGAGATCGACGGCGAGACGGTGCTAAACGTCGTCCCCGACATCGGCTATCTGCACACGGGCATCGAGAAGACCTGCGAGGCGAAGTTCTACCAGCAGGTGGTTCCGATGACCGACCGCATCGACTACCTGTGCCCGATGACCAACAACCTGACCTACTGCCTGGCCATCGAGAAGCTGCTGCAGCTCGAAATCCCCGAGCGCGCGCAGTGGATTCGCGTGCTGCTGAATGAGCTGACGCGGCTGAATTCGCACCTGGTCTGGCTGGGCACGCACGCCATGGACATCGGCGCGCTCACTGTCTTCCTCTACACCTTCCGCGAGCGCGAAGACATCCTGCGCATCTTCGAGCATGTCTCCGGGCAGCGCATGATGACCTCATATTTCCGTGTAGGCGGACTGGCGCTCGAGCCACCACTGGATTTCTTCGACCGCGTGAAGGCTTTCATCAAGCGAATGCCGGAGAAGATCGACCAGTATGAAAATCTGCTGACCGGCAATCCGATCTTCTTCAATCGCCTCAAAGGCGTCGGTTATCTCAGCCCCGAAGACGCGATTGCTCTCGGCGTCACCGGTCCGCCGCTGCGCGCCTCGGGCGTTGACTGGGACCTGCGCCGCGACATGCCGTATTCGAGCTACGAAAAGTTCCAGTTCCAGGTGCCGGTCTCAAACGACGGCGACGTGTGGGCACGTTATGTGGTCCGCATCCAGGAGATGCGCGAGTCGGTAAAGATCGTCGAGCAGGCCCTCGCCGGCATGCCCGAAGGCCGCATCACCGCCGACGCGCCGCATGTCGTGCTGCCGGATCGCGAAAAGATGAAGACTCAGATGGAGTCGCTCATCTACCACTTCAAGATCGTCACCGAAGGCTTTACCGTGCCTGCTGGGCAGGTCTATCAGGCGGTAGAGTCGCCGCGCGGCGAGATGGGCTACTTCGCAGTGAGTGACGGAACGGCGAAACCGTATCGTGTGCACATGCGCAACCCTTCGTTTGCCTCGCTGCAGGCGCTGCAGACCATGTGCGCGGGCCGGTTGATCGCCGACGTGGTTGCCGTCATCGGGTCGATCGACATCGTTCTGGGAGAAATCGACAGGTGAGTACATCTGTCGGCGACGAGCAGGTTTTTGCTGAACTTTGGATATCGTTCGTTTCTGTAGTGCGCTCTTATATTGCGGCGCACGATCTGGGCAGGATTACGGGCCACGCATTTGTCGACGCCGGTGAAGAGAGCCGGCTGACCGTCCGCGAAGAAAAAAAGATTCTTGTAATCGAGTTCGACGCGCACACGGGCACAGGACAGTGGACAATCTATGAGGATGAGCCGGGAGCAGAGCGGCAGCTAAGCAGCGGCGAATTTCGCTTCGCGATCGACAGCACAGTAACATTCAGCGACCGCCGGGGCGCAGTAGAACTGGAGATTGCGGCTGAGGCCTTCACCGCGAAGGTTTTTGACGAAGATTAGGATCATGGAAGATTAGGACCATGAAGTTGTCATCCTGAGCAACGCGAAGGATCTGTTTCTTGCCGGCAAAGTGCAGCTTTCCGGCTTCGCGCGGAATGACAAAATCGTGGAAGTTAGCGTCGCCCGCCGAGGGCCAGGTTTGAACGAGGAAATTTAGCATGAGCACTCCTGCAACTACGATTTTTTCGCCGGCGACGGCGGAGCGCTTTGATCGGCTGGTAACGTTGTACCCGATCAAGCGCTCGGCACTTGTTCCCATGCTGCTATATGCGCAGGATGAGGTGGGCTATATTTCTGACGCAGTGATTTCCGAGATCGCGCAGCGCGTCGGCATCGCCGACCACGATGTGCGCAGCGTGCTCAGCTACTACTCCATGCTGCGCACCAAGCCTGCGGGCAAGTATAACGTGCAGGTGTGCACGAACATCTCCTGCATGCTGCGGAACGGCTACGGCATCCTCGAGCACTGCAAGAAGCGGCTCGGTATCGGCCACAAGGAAGTGACTCCGGACGGTCTGTTTTCTCTCGAAGAAGTCGAATGCATCGGCGCCTGCTGCTGGGCCCCGGCCATCCAGGTCAACTACGACTTCTACGACGACCTGACGACGGAAAAGATGGACCAGATTTTAGAGGACTACAAAGCAGGACGTGGAAAGGAGACCGTGTAACCATGCCGAGACTCGTCTCCCATCCCGATGAAGTCAGGATCATCTCGCGTCGCTTTGGACAGGGCGCCACGGACATCGACAAATACATCGCTCTCGATGGCTACAAGGCCGTGCAGACGGCGATTGAAAAGGGCGTTGACTGGATCATCGCCGAAATGAAGGCCTCCGGCCTGCGCGGACGCGGCGGCGCCGGCTTCCCTACCGGCATGAAGTGGTCGTTCGTTCCCAAGCAGTCAGAGCGTCCGAAATACGTTCTCGTCAATGGCGACGAGAGCGAGCCGGCAACCTGCAAGGACCACGTCATTTTTCTGCACGACCCGCATGCCGTGATTGAAGGCACCATGATCGCCGGCCTCGCCATCGGCTCGAAAATGGGCTTCATCTATCTGCGCGGGGAGTATCGCTACCTGCTGAAGATCATGGAAAAGGCCGTTGCTGATGCCTACGCAAAGGGCTTTCTCGGCAAGAACATCTTCGGCTCGGGTATCGACTTCGACATCGTGACGCAGACGGGCGCAGGTGCGTATGAAGTCGGCGAAGAGTCGGCGCTGATGGAATCGCTCGAAGGCAAGCGCGGTGTGCCGCGCATCAAGCCTCCCTTCCCTGCTGTCGTCGGTTTATACGGTGGCCCGACGGTCATCAACAATGCCGAGACCATTGCCAGCGTGCCCCACATTCTGCTGATGGGTGGCGAAGCGTACGCCAAGGTCGGATCGGAGCGCAACGGCGGCACGCGTCTCTTCGGCATCAGCGGCCACGTGGTGAACCCCGGCGTCTACGAGCTGCCGATGGGCTACAACCTGAAGAAGGCCATCTATGAAGTGGGCGGCGGTGTCACGAACGGACGCAAACTCAAGGCCGTCGTTCCCGGCGGGTCGTCCACGCCAGTGCTGACAGCCGACGAAATCGACGTCGGCCTCGACTTCGACCAGATGGGCAAGGCGGGAACGATGCTCGGCTCGGGCGGCATCGTCGTCATCGACGACCAGACCTGCATGGTTGAATTTGCGTTGCGCACCATCAAGTTTTACCAGCACGAAAGCTGCGGCTGGTGTATTCCCTGCCGCGAAGGTACAGACTGGCTGAAGAAGACGATTAGCCGCGTGCATGCCGGCGGCGGCGTGGACAAGGACCTCGACAACATTCGCTATCTCGCCGAAAACATGCTGGGCCGTACCTTCTGTCCACTTGGTGACGCGGCGGCAATGCCCACGATCGGCTTCATCAAAAAATTCCGGCATGAGTTTGAAGACCACTTGAACGGCAAGCCCTGCCCCTACGCGCACACTGAAGAACCGGCGCTGGTTTAATTAAGGAAGAGATTCATGGCTGACGTAACGTTTACAGTCGATGGCAAGAAGTTGACCGCGCCCGCAGGCACACTGTTAATTGATGCCTGCAAGGCGGCCGGCATCGAGATTCCCGCGTTCTGCTACTATCCAAAGCTTTCCGTGCAGGCAGCCTGCCGCATGTGCGTGGTTCGCATCGAAAAGATGCCGAAGCTGCAGACGGCATGCACCACTCCGGTTGCCGAAGGCATGGTGGTGGCAACCGAGACGGACGAAGTCAAGCAGGCTCGTAAAGGAACGATTGAGCTGCTACTCGGCAACCATCCGCTCGACTGCCCGGTATGCGATGCCGGCGGCGAGTGCGAACTGCAGGATATGACCTTCAAGTACGGCGCGGCGGAATCGAAATACGTCGAGATCAAGCAGCACCGCGAGGAGCAGCAGTGGTCGCCCGTGGTCTACTTCGACCGTCCCCGTTGCATCCTCTGCTATCGCTGTGTCACAGTCTGTGGTCAGGGCATGGATGTTTGGGCGCTCGGCGTCCAGAACCGCGGCGTCAGCAGCGTGATTGCGCCGAACGGCGAAGACCACCTGAACTGCGAAGAGTGCGGCATGTGCATCGACCTCTGCCCGGTCGGCGCGCTCACCTCCGGCACCTATCGCTATAAGACGCGTCCGTGGGAGATGAACCACGTCGCCACCGTCTGCACGCACTGCGGCGACGGCTGCAAGACGACTCTCGGTGTGCGCAGCGTCAATGACGGGGTAGAAATCATCCGCGGCGACAACCGCGACAAAGGCGGCATCAACGGTGATTTCCTTTGTAACAAAGGCCGTTACGCATTCGACTTCGCCAACCGCACCGACCGCCTGACCAAGCCGCTCGTGCGCCAGCCCGACGGCAAGTTCGCCGAAGTCAGCTGGGACCACGCGCTCGATTTCGCCGCAAAAAAGCTGCGCGAAATTCGCGAAGCCAAGGGTGGCCAGTCGATTGGCGTAATCGGCTCGAACCGCACCACCAATGAAGAAGCGTACCTGCTGCAGAAGTTCGCGCGGACGATCCTCGGCACCAACAACATCGATCATCACCGCACCGCGGACTATGTATCCTTCGCCGCCGCGCTGAAGGGCAAAGCGGGCCGCACAGCTTCGCTGCGCGACACCGCCAACGCTCCGGCGATCCTGCTGCTCGGCAACAACCCCACCGAACAGCACCCAGCGCTTGCCTGGAATTTGCGCTCGAATGTCCGCCTCAACCGCGCGCGCATCTACATTGCCAATCACGCTGAGATCAAGCTGCGCCGGCAGGCAAAGGCATTCCTCGAAATTCCGCAGGACGGTTACGCATCGCTGGTGCAGTACCTCGCCGGAAACGATGGCGCCATCTCCGCCAATGACAGCACGGCGGCCTTTCGCGCTGCGATCCGCAAGGAAGAGTCGCTCGTCATCGTCTTCGGTTCTGAATATCGCGGGCGCGACATTCAAGCATTGGTCGACTTCGGTCTTTCGCTGCCCAATACAAAATTCGCTGCGCTCGGCGATTACTCCAACTCGCGCGGCGCAGCCGACATGGGCCTCCTGCCCGATCTGCTGCCTGGTTACGTGCCGGTCGGCGATGCGGCACATTTTGTCGATGAATACGGCTCAGCCATGCCGCAGACCGCAGGTCTCGACCTGCTGCAGATGTTCGATGCGGCACAGCGCGGCGACCTGGCGGCGCTTTACGTCGTCGGCTCGAACCCTGTTTCCCGCTATGGCGTCGATACGGCCTCACTGAAGAACACCTTCCTCGTCGTGCAGGACATGTTCCTGACCGAGACGGCAGCGCTGGCCGATGTCATTTTCCCCGCCGCCAATCTTTACGAGAAGGCCGGCACAGTTACCAATACCTACGGCGACATTCAGCTGGTCAAGAAAGCTGCGGACAGAGCTGGCGTACGCACCGACTTTGAGTTGATCGTGCGTCTCGCCGACCGCATGGGCGCCGACCCTAAAAAACTGGTCCCCTTCGGACGCGGCGTTCACGCAGATATGGGCCAGTCGCGCGGTGCGCAATCCGGCGAGGCTGACCGTCACGCCGTATGGCTTGCCGCAAACCATCTTGAGCTGAAGGTAAGCCCCTTCGATCCCTTTGCCACACTCGATGAGATTCAACGCCTGGTGCCGAGCTACAACATCTCGCGCCTGGAGCTGCTGGCAGGGTCGGACCAGCAGGAGAAGCTCGATCTGGTCGAGATTCAGCCTACAGCCTCACGGCGCGATCTTGTTCTGCCGGCTGAGGACACGCTCTTTACTTCCGGGACGCTTGGACGCTACAGCGATATGCTGAAGGCGGTCGTCGCATCCCGCACAACACCAAACCCCGCGGAAACAGCGGCGGATTAATTTTGGAAGGCCCGATGGACGTTAGCATTTGGATCTTTTTACTGTTAAGCGTGCTGAAGGTCGCCGTCGTCACGGTGATCCTGCTGATGTCTGTTGCTTATACAGTATTGCTGGAGCGCAAACTGGTCGGACGCATCCAGAACCGGTGGGGACCCAGCCGCGTTGGCCCATTCGGCATGTGGCAGCCAATGGCCGACGGTCTGAAGCTCTTCCTCAAGGAAGACCTGATGCCGACCAACGTGTACAAGCCGTTGTATATTCTGGCGCCGCTCATCGCGCTTGCCTGCGCGCTGATTTCGATTTCGGTCGTCCCGTTCGGCAAAGAGATCTATTACAGGGGCGTCGACCTTTTCCAGATCGCCGACCTGAACATCGGCCTGCTGGTTATTCTCGGCATTACGTCGATTGGCGTCTACGGCATCGCGCTCTCCGGGTGGTCGTCGAACAATAAGTATTCGCTCCTCGGCGCATTGCGCGCCAGCGCGCAGCTCATCAGCTATGAGCTGGCACTGGGACTGTCGCTTGTAGGCGTCGTATTGCGCACTGGCTCGCTGCGTCTGCGCGACATCGTGGATATTCAAGCGACGCACGGCCTGCTCTCATGGAATGTCTTTGGCGGCCTGCAGTTTGTCGCCTTCTTCATCTACCTGATGGCGGCCTACGCCGAGACCAATCGCGCGCCCTTCGACTTACCCGAAGCGGAGAGCGAGTTGACGGCCGGCTATCACACCGAATACAGCTCGATGAAGTTCGCCATGTTCTTCATGGCCGAATACGCGAACATGATCACGGTCAGCTGTGTGGCCACGCTACTCTTCTTCGGCGGGTGGTCAAGCCCCTTCGGCGATCTGCTGCCTGCGTGGGGTGGACCTGTTGTCCAGGCGTTGTTGCCGGTCTTCTGGTTTGTTCTCAAGGTCTTTTTCTTCCTTTTTCTTTACATCTGGGTGCGTGGCACGCTGCCGCGCTTCCGCTACGACCAACTGATGGGTTTTGGCTGGAAGTTTTTGTTACCTCTGGCGATTGCAAATATCATTGCGACAAGCCTGTGGCTGGCTTTTCGCGCGGCATAGGGTGATCTGAGCTTTTCTCACCCGAACGCTGATTTACAATTTTGATTCTTTACGGTTCCTTTCGCGAAAGAGCATGCATCTAGTCCTGTTTTTCATCTTCGGCGGGTTGTGCGTAGCGGGAGCGTTGAATCTCCTGCTGCAGCGCCACCCTATCAACAGCGCGCTTTCGCTGATCGTGGTGATGACGTCGCTCGCGGTGCTGTATCTGCTGCTGGGCGCCGAGTTTCTAGCCGCGGCGCAGGTCATCGTCTACTCCGGCGCAATCATGGTGCTGTTCACCTTCGTGATCATGCTCCTGAATGCGGGAAAAGAAGACCGCACGCACGGCAGCAAGGCCGCATATATCGTTGGTTTCCCCGGCGCGGCGGCTGTGCTCGGCATCCTCGCTTATATCTTTCTCAAGCAGAGCGATCAACTTGGATCGGCAAAGCTGGGCGGCTATCTGGTCACGACGAGCGATCTGAGCCGTGTGCTCTTCCGCGACCTGCTGCTGCCCTTTGAAGTCACATCGGTGCTGATTCTGATCGCCATTCTCGGCGCGGTTGCGCTGGCGCGAAAGGAGCACTAAGGATGATCGTCCCGATTGCTTATTACCTGGTGCTGAGCGCCATCCTCTTCTCCGTCGGCGTCATGGCCTTCCTCATCAAGCGCAATATCATCACCGTCTTCATGTCGATTGAGCTGATGCTGAACGCGGTGAACCTGGCCTTTGTCGCCTTCGCGCACCAGTGGCATCGCGTGAGCGGACAGATTTTCGTCTTCTTCGTAATGGTGGTGGCTGCCGCTGAAGCCGCTGTGGGGCTGGCAATCATCATCGCCATCTTCCGCACGCGCAACACTCTCGACGTTGACCAAGTGGATTTGATGAAACTATGACCAGTTCCCTCCATCTCTGGCTGATTCCGCTCGTTCCCTTCGCCGGATTTCTGGTGAACGGTCTTCTTGGCCGGCGCTTTCCCAAAGCGCTGGTGACCGCTGTGGCATTCATCGCCACGCTCATCCCCTTTCTACAGGTTGCGAGCATCGCGCTGCACTTCAGCTCGTTGACGCTGCCTTATACAGAAAACGTAGCCCCATGGATCGCCGCCGGCGGCTTCCACGCCGACTTTGCCTTCTCACTCGACCAGCTCACGCTCATCATGCTACTGGTCGTGACCGGCGTCGGCTTCCTCATCCACATCTACTCCGCCGGATACATGGCTCACGAAGAGGGTTATTGGCGCTTTTTCGCCTACCTCAACCTCTTCATGTTCTTCATGCTCACGCTGGTGCTCGCGGAAAACTTCCTGCTGATGTTCGTCGGCTGGGAAGGCGTCGGCCTCGCGTCGTACCTGCTGATCGGCTTCTACTTCACTAAAGATTCGGCCGCGAAGGCGGGCAAAAAGGCATTCGTCGTCAACCGCATCGGCGACGTCGGCTTCCTGCTGGCCATGTTCCTGCTCATCGCGCATTTCGGCACGCTGAGCTTCGGTGAAATCTTCAGCCAGGTCGGGCAGCATCCCGAGTGGCAGGGCGGTTTCCTCACTGCCATCGCGCTCTTCCTGATCCTCGGCGCTACCGGCAAATCGGCGCAGATTCCGCTCTACGTCTGGCTGCCGGACGCCATGGAAGGCCCGACACCGGTCTCCGCGCTGATCCACGCAGCGACGATGGTCACAGCCGGCGTCTACATGATTGCCCGCGCGCACGCAATCTTCGACCGCTCGCCCTTCGCGCTAAGCACAATCGCCATCATCGGCACAGCCACGGCATTGTTCGCGGCCACCATCGGGCTCGTCCAGACCGACATCAAGCGCGTCCTCGCCTACTCCACCGTCTCGCAGCTGGGATACATGTTCCTCGCCTGCGGCGTGGCTGCATATTCGTCGGGCATCTTCCATCTGCTCACGCACGCCTTCTTCAAAGCACTGCTCTTTCTCTCCGCTGGATCGGTCATTCATGCCCTCAGCGGCGAGCAGGACATGCGCATGATGGGCGGCCTGCGCAAGAAAATCCCCATCACCTTCTGGACGATGACCGCAGCGGTCTTCGCCATCTCTGGCTTCCCGCCATTCGCCGGTTTCTTCAGCAAGGACGAGATACTCTACCAAGCCTTCATCTCACCGAACCCCCTTGGCAAGCTTCTCTGGTTTGTCGGGCTGCTCACCGCCGGGCTGACATCCTTCTACATGTTCCGGCTCTGGTATCTGACCTTCTTCGGCGAAAGCCGTGCACAGGCAGCCGCGCACGACGATCACGGACATGGCCACGGCGTGCATGAAAGCCCGTGGATCATGCTGGCTCCGCTCGTCATTCTGGCCATCCTTTCCGTCATCGGTGGATGGGTAGGCGTGCCCGAGGCATTGGGCGGCCACGCGGAGATCGCGCACTTCCTCAGCCCGGTCACAGGGCCAGCGCATGAAGCCGCCGAAGGCGGCAACTCGATGGAGCTCCTGTTAGCGGCGGTTTCTGTCGCCGTGGCGCTGACTGGCTGGTTCTTCGCGCATCTCATGTACTTCGCGAAGCCGGAGCTGCCCGCGCAAATTGCGTCCAAGGTACGCGGGCTCTATTTGCTGCTCCTGAACAAGTACTGGATCGATGAGCTTTACGGCGCGGTTATCGTCACGCCGCTTCTACTCATTTCACGCTACGTATTGAAGGGCCTGTTCGACACCGGAGTCATTACCGGTGGCGGACTGGCTATGGGTTATACAGCGCAGGGGCTTGGATCGCTGGTGCAGCGCGTGCAATCGGGCAATATCCGCTCCTATGCTGGATGGCTTGCTCTGGGCGCGGCTGCTCTCCTGCTGCTCACGTATTTTGGATTTGGAACGCACCTTTTGTTTCGCTAAGGTGCCTTAACGAAAGACTGAATCAGGGAACGTATTTGTGCTGAACGATTCCATCTTATCGACCATTACGTTTGTGCCCACGGTTGGCGCGATCGTCGTCGCTCTGCTGCCACGGCGCGGCAAGCTCATCCAGTGGTTCACGCTGCTGGTAACGCTGGCCACGTTTGCGCTCGCGCTGCATCTGCCGGCGCACTATCAATACGGGCAGACGGGTTTCCAGTATGAAGAGAACCATCCGTGGATCACGAACCCGAACATCCACTATCACCTCGGCATCGATGGCATCTCGCTCTGGCTGGTAGTGCTCGTCGGCTTCCTTGGGCCGCTTGCCGTGCTTGCATCGTGGAAGGCAATCGAGACGCGCACCAAGGAGTTTTATTTCCTCTTCCTGCTGCAGCAGACGGCGATGATCGGCGTCTTCGTCTCGCTCGACATGTTCCTCTATTACGGCTTCTGGGAGTTGTCGCTGGTGCCGATGGCGATCCTCATCGCCATGTTCGGGCGCAATCGCGGACCGCAGGCAGCCATTAAGTTCTTCCTCTATACGTTTCTCCCTTCAGCGCTGCTGCTGGTCGCGCTGCTCTGGCTTTATGCAAAGACCGGCACCTTCGATTTCGTCGAAACGCAGCGCTTCCTGACACAGAACGGCGGACTCATCGCGCCGCAGGCGCTCTGGTGGGTGTCGCTCGGGTTCCTGGTCGCCTTCGCAGTCAAGGTTCCAGTCTTCCCGCTGCACGGCTGGCTCAGCGACGTATTTTCTGAGGCACCTACGGCAATGGCAATGGTCGTCGCCGGCAAGCTAGGCCTTTATTCGATCATCCGCTTCAATCTCGGTCTCTTCCCCGCTCAGTCGCGAGAGATCGCGCCGCTCATGATCACGCTTGCCGTCATCGGCATCCTCTACGGCGCGTTGGTCGCGCTCGTGCAGCAGGACATGAAGCGCCTCATAGCCTTCTCGACTATCGGCCATCTCAGCCTCTGCACCCTCGGCATCTTCTGCTTCACCGTTGTCGGGCTGAATGGCGCCGTCTTCCAGCTGCTCAACCACGAATTCTCCGGCGCAGCCATCCTGATCCTGCTTGGCATTCTCTATGAACGCTACGGCACCTACGACATGGCGCAATACGGCGGCCTGGCGGCAAAGCTGCCCAACATGGCGACCTTCTACGTCATCACCTCGCTCTCGCTCGTAGGCCTGCCCATCCTCAATGGCTTCGTCGGCGAGTTTCTCATTCTCAGCTCGAGCTTCGGCGTGCATCCCTACTGGGGCGCAGCAGCTACGCTGGGCGTGATTCTAAGCGCCGCCTACATGCTGGGGCTCATCCAGAAGATCTTCTACGGACAGCAGTCGCCCATGGTCGCCAGTAAAACTGTTCCCGATGTGGGCGCGCGAGAGAGCTTTGCCCTCGTGCCCACCTTTATTCTCATGCTCGTGCTCGGCGTCGCCTCACCCTACTGGATTCGCGCCATCAGCGGCGCCGTCACCGGCCTCGCGCAGAACGTAGCGCATGCAACCATGAACCTTACAACCACTGTGGCGGAGAAGCGATGACAGAAACACCGCAGGTATTTCGTATTCTCCCCGAGGTGATCCTTACCATCGCGGGCGTGCTCATCATGCTCGCTGAGCCGCTGCTCGCCAAAAATGCAAGCCGCAAGCCGCTCGGCTGGCTGGCCGTTCTGGCCACCATCGGCGCGCTCGCCGCCAGCTTCTGGCAGTTGCAGCTGCCTGCGGGCACGGCCTATTACGGCACCGTCCAGACCGACGCATTCAGCGTCTTCTTCCATGTGATCATCGCCGGCATCGTGCTCGCGACGCAGCTGGTTACGCTCGACGCAGCCGGCCCGGATACGGAGAACCTGGGCGAGTTCTTTGCTCTCGCCTGCTTCGGCGCTGTAGGCATGATGCTGATGACCAGCGCAGTCGAGCTTCTGCTGGTCTTCATCGGCCTCGAAATCTCATCGATCTCGACCTATATCCTGGCAGCCTTCCGCAAGAAGAGCGCCAAGGGACCTGAGTCCTCGATCAAGTATTTCCTGCTTGGCTCCTTTGCCACGGCCTTCTTTCTCTACGGCATCGCGATGATCTTCGGCGCGACCGGCACAACGGCAATTCCTGCCGTCGCCGGCCTCCTGACTACGACCCAGACCCCGCTGCTCGCGACTATCGGCATGGCGATGATCCTCATCGGCATCGGCTTCAAAGTCTCGGCCGCGCCGTTTCAAGTCTGGACACCCGATGTCTATGAAGGCGCGCCATCGCCCGTGGTAGGACTCATGTCTACCGCGCCCAAGGTCGCTGCCTTCGCTGTACTGCTGCGCATTCTATATGTAGCCCTGCCCGCGCTGCACAGTCACTGGCAGCCGCTTATCTGGTGGATGGCCGCGCTTTCGATGACCTTCGGCAACCTGGGCGCACTACGTCAGCAGAATGTGAAGCGCATGCTGGCCTACTCGTCGATCGCCCACGCCGGTTACCTGCTCGTCGCCTTTACCGCGCTCTCGCCGGACGGCATCGCCGCAGCCAGCTTCTACGCCCTCAGCTACGCCACGATGAACGTCGGCATCTTCGCTGTCTTCAGCCATGCCGGTGGCTTGGACGATCGGCTTACCCTCATTCAGGACTATCGCGGGCTCGCCTACCGCTCGCCGCTGCTTGGCGGAGCGCTTGCCTTCTTCCTCATCTCGCTCATCGGCATTCCCTTCACCGGCGGCTTCTTCGGCAAGTTTTATGTCTTTTCCGCGGCGCTCCACTCGGGCATGGTCTGGCTCACCATCATCGGCCTCGTGAACAGCGGCATCGCATGCTACTACTACCTGCGGCTGCTGCTCTCGGCGTATACAAAACCGGTCCACAACGACCTGCTCGACGGCATTCCGCGCGTCACTACTCCACTGTTATTCGCGCTCCTCATCACTGTCGCCACGACTCTGATTCTGGGCATCGTCCCGGGCAGAGTGCTGGCGCTCGCCAAGGCTGGCGCAAACACGCTGTCACCATCGGCGCCTGTCAGCGCGGATACAACCGCTAGTCAGCAGTAAGATTCAGATCGCGGCGGCTGAAGATCCACGCAGCCGCCGCAAACCACACCCCTCCGGCCAGCAGCGTGAGCACCGCATCCATCCCAATCGTCGCCGGCGCATTCCGTCCCGAAATTGCCGTCTCAAACAAGGCAAGCAGCAGCCTTCCCGGCCCGATCATTCCTAACTCGCCGAGATAGACTGCCAGCCCTACGCAGGCAACAGAGACAATCGACGCAGGAATCTGCGGCAGCAGGATCGACCAGAAGATGCTCACGCTCCCCGCCCATACACCGAGCACCAGCTGTGCCAGCGCCATCACCAGCACGCCTGCAAACGGTTTGTGCAGCAAAACCGCCAGCCCAATGCCGCTTACCAGAAATCCGCTGCCATAAAGCACCAGCGGCAGCCACGCCGTCATCAGCAACGCAAGCAGATACTGCGCCCGGCTTACCGACCGCGCCACCACCATCACGATGCGCCGCGACCGCTGTTCATTGCCGAGCAGAGTGCTTCCCGTCACCGCCACCAGCGCCAGTCCCGCGAAGCATTCCTGGTGCAGCATCCACAGCACGTCATCCGGATCGGGCTTGCCGCCGACGGTCAGGATGATCGCCATCACATAAGGCCAGAACATCAACATGAGAAAAAGCCACCGATTCTGCCAGAGCAGCTGCCGCGCAATGAGCCACGCCTTCCTCATGCCCGCGTCTCCCGGTTGCCTTCCGCGCTCCAGGCGACGAAAAGGTCTTCAAGCGTCCGCCGCACGGGAGAGACGCTGACCAGTTCCCCGCCTGCCGTCCACACCTGTTCGATCAACTCCCGCTGTAGCCGTGCCGGAATTACAAATCGCGCACCATTTTCTGAAGACCCGGCGCGATACTGCTCATATCGCCGCAGAAATTCCGCAGCGGCTGGCAAATTTTGCAGCACAACCTCCATGCTGCCGCTATCTTCGAGAAATGCAGCCAGCGGCCCGTGGCGCAGCAACCGGCCATGGTCAAGAAACGCGATGCGATCGCAGATATGCTCCACTTCGGAAAGCTGGTGCGAGCTGAAGAAGATGCTCTTGCCCTCATCGCGCGCGGCCCGCAGCAGATCGCGGACTTCGAGTACGCCCGGCGGGTCAAGCGCCGAAGTTGGCTCATCCAGAATCAGCAGCTCCGGATCGTTCACCAGTGCCTGCGCCAGTCCCAACCGCTGCTGCATGCCCCGCGAGAAGCGGCGCGCATCTTTACCTGCTGATAAAAGATTCAGCCGTCCCAGCAGCATCTTTGCCCGCTCCCGCAGCTGCGGATTGCGCATATCGTTCAGCTGCCCGGCCAGCTCCACCGCGCTCATGGCCGATCCGGCAAAGTATGTTGGTGAATCGGGCAGAAAGCCGACGCGCGCCCGCGCCGCCGTATCGCCGAACGGCTTGCCCAGAATCATGCCACCGCCGGTCGTCGGTCGCAGAAACCCCAGCGCTGTATGGATCGCCGTCGTTTTGCCTGCGCCATTGGGCCCGAGAAAGCCGAGAATCTCGCCGCGTTCGACAGTCAGCGAAAGGTCGTCGAGCGCCACCTGCGAGCCAAAATGTTTCGTTGTGCCTTGAAATTCAAGCGGTGCGGCCACAGCGGCATTGTCTCATGCAGGCACGATCGGTCTTACTGAGCCTTATCTTCCACCCGGGTCTGGTCCGTGATCCAATTCACTTCCCACGTCTTGCCGCCGTCATTTGAGTAGGCCTGCTCAAAATGCGCCGAATTCGGGGTAATATTCGACCAGATAAATCGAACATAGACAGCTTTGCCCTGCCAAAGCTCCTGGTCGTAGAACTCGCCGCGCCCATTCGTGAACTTGCCGACCATCGGCTGAATCGGCTGGCCCAGATCGGGGTCCGTGCTGTTGGCCCAATAGATGCTCCAAAGATGGGTCTTCGTGTTGTATACCCGCAGGGTCAGGCCTTCGATATGACCGGTCGGGCTGTCGGTTTCAAATTCCTCCAGGTTGGCGCGGCCGTCCCATACCTTGCGCGTCACCGAGGTGCCATCGAATTGAATCCACGTCTTCGAGCCAACCAGACGGTCCTTCAGCCGCGACAGGTGAATATTCCACCTGCCTATCTCGAAATCGAAATCGTGCTGGCCATCCCGTTCCGCGTCGGCCTGCTGAGGCACTGCCGCGGAGCCGGCTTGGGCAATTGCCGGCAAGGACTGCGCCAGACAGCCAAACACACTCCATACAAGGCATATCCGAATATGTCGAAGCTGTTTCATCGTCTTTCCGTTCGAGCGAGAATCATCCTAGATGATTTCGAAAACAATTTCGACGACATTTGCCGATCTCTTTTTTAGAACCCCCGCGAAGTCCTGCGCATAAGTGGCAAACACGCGATCGAGCTCGTTCCCATTCTGCACTTCAGCAGAAATGAATCCAGCGGCTCACAGCGGAATTTTTCCTTCATCCCTGGCATTCTTCGATTAATCTCGCTTTACTTGCTTCACTTCATTTATGCGCCGAACGATCGTTTTCCTGCTCCTTTTTGTAGTAGCAATGCCCGCCCTTGCTCGCGACTCATCAGACCACTGGGTCGAGATACGCAGCCATCACTTCGTGGTACTTACCGACGCCAATGAGAAGCAGGGACGCCGGGTTGCCAGTCAATTCGAGCGGATGCGCTCCCTCTTCCACCTTATGATGCCCACCGCTTCCGACAGTGCCGGGTCGCCCATTATCGTGCTCGCGTTAAAGGACAAGAAGGCTTTTCAAGCTCTTGAGCCGGAAGCCTATCTCGCCAAAGGCCAGCTTGACCTCGCCGGATATTTCATGCGCGCGCCCGACAAGAACTACATTCTGCTGCGTCTCGATGCGCAGGGCGATCATCCATACGCGACGGTGTATCACGAATACACGCACTACATGATGCGCGACGCAAGCGAGTGGATCCCGCTCTGGCTCAATGAAGGATTAGCGGAGTTCTATCAAAACACCGACATCCAGGAAAAAGAGGTGCTGCTGGGCCAGCCCAGCCCCGATGACATCCTCTATCTCCGGCAAAACCGCTTGCTACCGCTCACCACGCTGCTCAAAGTCGACCAAACGTCGCCCTACTATCACGAAGAGCAAAAGGGTTCAGTCTTTTATGCCGAGGCATGGGCGCTGACCCATTACATTGAGGTCACCGATCGGCAAAAAGGCACGAATCGCATCTACGACTATGCGAAACTCCTGATCAAAAAAGAAGATCCGGTGGTCGCCGCTCAACAGGCCTTCGGCGATCTGAACCAGCTACAAAAATCGCTGAACAGTTACATCTCGCAGGGCCAGTTCATGATGTTCAAGGTCAACACGGTTGTTGCCGTCGACGAATCCTCGTTTCAAGCTCGCACAATCCCTACAGCGGACGCCGATGCAATCCGCGCCGACGTGCTGGTCTACAACAATCGGTCTAAAGACGCATTAGAGCTTATCGACTCCACTCTGCGCGATGATCCAAAGAATGCACTTGCGCACGAAACGATGGGCTATCTCAAATTTCGCGAAGGGGACCTACAAGCCGCGAGAAAATGGTACGGCGAGGCGATCCAACTCGACTCTCAAAGCTACCTCGCGCACTACTACTACGCCGCCATGTCCATGCAATCTGCGGACGCTAGCCAGAACCCGGAGATTGAATCCAGCCTTCGCGCCTGCATCAAGCTGAATCCTGCTTTCGCGCCTGCTTATGACGCGCTTGCCATGCGCG
>Ga0206844_10181_pt1 | contig 20661 bp, 19 predicted proteins | sample Alteio_BWOrgCont_22_FD_152907 | JGI IMG/M metagenome (GOLD analysis project Ga0206844, IMG submission 152907) | Enriched cells from forest soil in Barre Woods Harvard Forest LTER site, Petersham, Massachusetts, United States -... | ecosystem: Environmental > Terrestrial > Soil > Temperate forest >...
AAAGCCAGACCTGGGCATCTGTACTATAGCTACCGGTCCCAGTTATATTGATGCCGTAATCAAGGTTATTGAAATAATTGGCTAAACCGTAAAGGGAAAGGGTGGCTGAAGAACAACTGGGCACCGTATAATAATAAGGGGTGGTGGCCGGGGTATTGATGTCCAAACCGGAATTAAAGGCTGCAATCCCTGTCCCACGGCCGCCGCATCCATAGCCAGGAGATGAAGCACCAGTATTATTAAAGGTATTGCCCCGGAAAATAACACCGGAAACCCCGTCAAGATATACGTGATTATCAACGCCTTGCCCGTTATAATCTGCTAACTGTGCAGTACAGTCAAACTGGCATCCCTTTATCCAACTTACATTTGAACCGCTGTAACTATAAGGGGCAAAGCTGATCCCTATCCTGTTGTTTGTAAAATAGCTTGGGTTACTGAAAACATCGGCTTCTGCAACGAGGATCCCGCCACCAACCGTAAAATCGGTTCCAACTGCAACACCAGTATGCGCATCTCTTATAGTAGAACCAATAACGTCAAGTTCGCCTTGGTAGGTATTGTTTTGCGGCTCAAAAGGATTTCCTTCTACAATTATGCCATCCCACATGTCGTTCTGTGCATAGGAAGAACAGGGGCTGCTTAATCCCTGGCCATCAAGGCCCCGAAATGTGCAGTTTTGCAAAACGAGCTTTCCCCCGGCTTCAACAACTATACGGGTTGGCGATGGAGAAGAAAGGTAATCAGAAGTTAATTCGGTGTTTTTAAAATATATTGTATAATTTGATAAAGTAACTGTGCCATTGACGTCCCATTCGCCCTGCACAATTGCCGCTCCCCCTCCCAAAGAATAATAGCCTGCATCAAAGCTCGGACCTGACGAAGCAGTGGCGTCGTAGCTGAAAGTAGTAGAGGCAGGGCTTGATGGAAAACTATAGGTAGGACTTGCATTATCCTGGCAGTTAAGTAGTTTTACATAGACCAGATCATCATTGTTTACTGAGTTATTGCCTGCCAATACAAAGCCGCCGTCATTGCTAATGGCCAATCCGAAACAACATCCTGCAATATCTCCAAGCCATTGTGTTGAGCTGATAGGTTTAACCCATTGGGCATTAAATGATCCATCGAATTTATATAAAGCAAGTTCTGCGGCATCGTCAAGGTTTGCCAATGTTTCTTGATATGAAATAGAAGTCGCCAGGGCATATCCACCGTCAGCAGTTTGCCTTACCCTTTCCTCAAAATCACCCCCGCCCGATTCTGCCGCCTGGTTCAGGTACTCGATAGCTCCGCTTGACCCATTTAGTTTCACGAGAATAGTTTCTGCAGCTTTGTACTCTATTGGATAACAGGAATTAGAGTTGCAACCGACAGGAGCAAAGCTGTTAAATTCCAAAGAAGCAACTATATCCCCATCCGTATTTTGTATAATGTTCGTAACATAATCATCTGAGGTCGGACTGGTGTAAAAATATGTGAAATCACCGCTTGACATTCCGCTTGTCCACGCGGTTGAAGAACAGTTTACTGTTTCTTCGCTAAACCTGCCATAGGATGTGCCTGAACTACTATATTCCACACAGCAGCCAAGCCAGCGCAAAGAGCTATACGTGCCTGCACTGGCATTTGAATTGATATAAATGCTCCAGGCAGTATCCGATGTTGGATCGTCACTTGTCTCAAACAGCCAGGCATCTGTGGTCGAATTGCTTTTTTGAGCGCCAACAGCAAATCCTGACAAAGTGCCATAATTACCTCCGCTTATCATTGGTGTTCCATCTGTATTGGTACCATTCGAATAAAGAGGGCAAACAGACCATGCCCTTGCAGTTTTGCTCCCGCTTGGATCTTCAAAGGTTTTAGTATAAGCCAATGTCAGATCTTCATTTAACCTAACCACAGCAACATCCTGGCGACCATTGCCATAAATCTGGTCACGTCCGGCAATTACAAAACCGTCTGGTATTAGAGTTGAACTTGAGGTCGAGCCCTGGTAAACGCTTTTTAAAGAATAGCACCAGTATTGCGCTCCTGCAAGCGGGCCTGTTGTGTTATAATAGTAGGGACCGGTAACAACCGATAAACTTTCATCCAGTTTTACAACAATAATCTTTGCTTCGTATGCACTTTGACCCGCGTCATAGACTGGAAGATAGCCGCCCACAATATATCTTTGGCTTCCACTTTCCGTTACTTCCGCTGCTTCCCAGAACGTGCCATACGCATATCCATAAGCACATGACAAAGTTGGCCCAAGATCATATTCGGCAACAAAACTGCCATCAGAGGCTATTTTTACAATACATGGAGCCCTTTGGTTGCTGTTCCTACAATTGGCGGGGTCGTCACAAGCACCAGGCATATCGCTTCCTGTATAGGTAAATGCTGATAAAAGATACCCCCCATCCTTTGTGGCGAGAATATTTTCAGCCCATTCCTCTCCATTAGATCCATAATAGCCATAAGTATGGTTATACGAGTTACCCCACAAAACATTTGGTTGATGCGGGTTTTGCGCTTTCAGTTTTCCTGTTGGAAAAAAGATGCACCCCAGGGCGATCATCAGCCCGGGATACGAAAAGAAAAGTTTTACTTTCATCTGATTAAAAATTTAAAGTTTATAAAATTGAAAAAAACATCAATACAATATCATCAAGGCCACGAAAGCCAGTTTCAATAAGATTTAAAAAGGCCGCAACTTACCCACCCCAAAAAATCAACTGCTTGTTTTTATTGATTAACACAAGCTGGTTTTCAGGCCGAAGCGGCTGTTTTAAGAAAAATATTTAAATAACCTTGCACATAGGCGGATGAACTGGTTTTATGGTTTGTTTTTGAACCTTGAATTGTTTCAGGTTTCGGCGATAAAGCTATAACAATAAAAAACAATATGCAAATTTATTTTTTGGGCTCGCGGCCAGCCAGATGTAAGGTTTTGGGCAGATATGAATGTTTTTATGCTAAAAAGCTAAAACATTTCCGGAATTTCACCTTTCTCAAAACCCGCATTAAATTTGTAATTTTTAAATTTTCAATATTTTAATTATAAATTACCCCAAAAATTGTTAAAAAATGTTAAAGTTTTGGCGGTGTAAGGTTTTGGCGGTTTTTGGCAGGTTTTTAACTTTCCCTCAGAGTCCCCCTCGACGATGGATGTCGGTGAAAATGGCACGGGGGGAGACATGAGGGGAAGGGAAACTGTTCCTTGCTAACCGTCAACTGTGAAATCCACAAGCCTTACAAACTTCCTGACCCTGTCAGATATTTCCTGCATGTCGAGTTCTTCGAGTCTTTTTGTCCCGAATTTTTCTACGCAAAAAGAAGCTGCGGCACTCCCATAAATAACTGCCCGTTTCATGTTTTCAAAAGAAATATCGCCTGTTTTGGCCATATATCCCATAAAACCCCCGGCGAAGGTGTCCCCAGCCCCTGTAGGATCAAATACTTCTTCTAATGGCAAAGCAGGGGCAAAGAATATTTCATCTCCGTGAAATAACAGGGCGCCATGCTCGCCTTTTTTAATAATAAGGTATTTGGGACCCATTTCCCTGATAATGCGCGAGGCTTTTACCAATGCATATTCTCCTGAAAGCTGCCTGGCCTCCTCATCATTAATGATGAGAAGGTCCACTGATTTTAAAGTGGTTTTCAGGGAATCAAGGGCAATGTCCATCCAAAAATTCATCGTGTCCATAGCTACGAGCTTTGGCCTTGGAATTGCCTGGTCAATAACCGAAAGCTGTACATCAGGACTCAGGTTTCCCAAAAATAAAAAATCGGTGTTCCTGAAACTTTCGGGCAGTACCGGATTAAAATCAGCCAATACATTGAGTTCAGTGACCAAAGTATCCCTCGAATTGAGATCGTTATGATACCGGCCATGCCAGAAAAAACTTTTCTGATCTTTCTTTATTTCAACCCCTTCCAGGTTAATGCCATTTCTTTTAAGCATTTCCATTGCCTCAACCGGGAAATCATTCCCCACAACAGAAACAACTTTAATTTCAGTAGAAAAATACGAAGCAGAAAGACTGCTATAAGTGGCTGAACCGCCAATAACACGCCCGGAATTGCCAAAAGGCGAATCTATTTCATCGAACGCCATGGAACCAACAATAACTAAACCCATGAAAATAATTATGAATTACGAATTAAGAATGCAAAAGTAGCGGTAAATTCAATTACGGATTACTATTAGCTATTGATCATTGATAATTGATCATTGATAATTGACCACCGATCATTCTTTAAGAATATTTATAAGATATTGCCCGTAACCACTTTTTAATAATGGATGGGCAATTTTTTGCAGTTGTTCTTTATCAATAAAACCCTGACGGTAAGCTATTTCTTCTATACAGCCAACTTTAAGTCCTTGCCGGCTTTCTATAACCTGAACATACTGGCCTGCCTGCATGAGCGACTCAAAAGTGCCTGTATCAAGCCATGCAGTTCCTCTTGACAATACTTTGACGCCCAACTTACCGCGTTCCAGGTAAATTTTATTTACATCGGTTATTTCATATTCGCCCCTTGCAGAAGGGGAAAGGTTCGCCGCTATTTCAACCACTTCATTATCATAAAAATACAGGCCGGGAACTGCATAAGAAGATTTAGGGTTTTTTGGTTTTTCTTCGATACTCATGGCCTGCATTTTGTCATCAAAGCTTACTACGCCATAACGCTCGGGGTCGCTTACGCGATATGCGAAAATAAAACCTCCGTCAGGGTCAATACACTGTTCAAGTGCCAGCCCAAGCCCGGGACCAAAAAAAATATTGTCCCCAAGTACCAGTGCCACTTTATCCTCGCCAATAAAATCCTTTCCGATAACGAACGCCTGGGCCAGACCGTTTGGTACCTGCTGCTCCGCATACGTAAAACGGCATCCTATCTGGGCGCCATCACCTAAAAGGCGTTGGAAATTGGGTAGGTCAACAGGCGTTGAAATGATGAGGATTTCTTTGATGCCCGCCATCAACAAAACCGATAATGGATAGTATATCATGGGTTTATCGTAAACAGGCATCATTTGCTTGCTCATAGCAAGCGTGAGGGGATGCAAGCGTGTGCCTGATCCTCCGGCCAATATAATTCCTTTCATTGTTTTTCAAATTTTTCAATCATATTTTGATAAAATTAATAATCAATATCCTAACCCCAACAATGGCGATGGCAATGGCAGCGCCCCTGATGATAAAACTGTCATGAACTTTTTTAGAAAGCCGCGCGCCGATCTTTGCGCCTATAAAAACCCCGATACTAATAAAAACGGTTTGCCAGACCATCGTATCCAGGGTTCCTTCCATAATATGTTCAATGGTACCCGTAAGCGCAGAAACAGCGAGGGTAAAATGAGAAGTGGCTGTGGCAATGTGAACCGGGAAATTGAGGAGCCCCACCAAAACCGGGACATGGATAATGCCGCCACCGATCCCAAAAAAACTTGATATATAACCAATAAACAGGCTTGCAACAATACCAGTCCCCACTTGGAAATTAAATTTATGCTCAGTTCCGTCGCTTTCTATAATATGGCGGTAAACGCCTTTGTCGTTTCTTATGATCTTGTCAACAAGACGCGTTGACCTTATAAAAAGAAACACAGAAACCAGGACCATCAGAGACCCAAAAATAAGATCAAATACATGTTTCGGCACAAACTGAGTGGTATGGGCGCCGATAAGGGCACCGGGGATGGTTGCCGCCGAAAAGATGAGCCCTGATTTAATATCCACCCTTTTCATTTTCATATAAGCGGTGGTACCGGAAAAAGCATTGACAAAAACGACAGCAAGCGATACACTTGTAATGATTTCCCTGTTTTTATCCGGCCATATAAAGATAAGGATCGGCATAAGGATAAACCCCCCTCCCGCCCCTATCAATGTGCCGAATATCCCAGCAAACAGCCCGATCAATACCAGCAATATGTCTAAAAGCTCAAAATGCATTGAATTAATTAAATATGGACTTTAAATGGACAGAAGCATTAAGGAACGGGGCAAGTTGCTTTACCAGGTTCATTGCCGGCAAAAGTACAAAAATAGGGTCGCTAAATATGCATGACCCTTAATAGGTAAATAGATCATAAAAGCCCTTTAGAAGGAGGTTTGCGAACAATTAAGGCAACGAGTTGTATATACATCAATAAACAAAAAATAAAATTTACATGAAAACCTTATTACAGTCGTTCAAAAAGACTTTTTTTCTCACTGTCCTTCTCGCGGGGATCAGTTCCATGGCATTTGCCGCTACCTATACAGCAACATCTTCCGGAAACTGGAGCAGTTCTTCTACCTGGAGTGGCGGCACAGCGCCTTCACTTACCAATACCGGCGACCTGGTAGTCATTTCAACGGGTGTTACCGTTACGATGGACAATAGTGTAACCATGAGTTCTTCTAATGCCCAGCTTGAAGTGATGGGTACGCTGTCCAGCACTTCTAACACGCTTACAAATAATGCAGGAACCATTTATGGCGCTGGTACCATTGCCATTAATTCGTTGGTCCTTGGCGGTGGGGCATTCTTAACTTTTACCGGTACGGTGACTGTCAATTATTTTAGCAGTTCCGTCCTTTCTTTAGATGTACTGGCAACCGTAACTGTGAACAAAGGAATGACACTTGCATCCGGGCTATTGGGCTTCACCAATAACGGAGCCTTATCCATTGCGAACAATTCCACTATTACTATGGCAGGCGGCAATTTGCCATTGGCAAGCGGGCTTCCTATTACCTGGCCATCCAGTTATAACGTGATTTATACAGCCACTTATGCTTCTACCGGTGTAGAACTTACTGGATCAGGGCTTCAAAATGTAACTATGAATTCAGGATCAGGCAATTCAGTAACCCTTGGCAGCGATTTAACTGTAAACGATACTTTTTCAATGCAAAGTGGCACCCTGGTACTTAATGGCCACAATTTGACGATAAACGGTGACGTGGCCGCCAATGGCACCGGGAGGATATCTTCTACCACAGCCTCAAACATCTCAATTAATTCCTCTACCACAAATTCTGGAAGCCTTTGGTTTACAAACAATGCCAGTACGGTAAATAACTTTACTGTGAACATCGCAGACGGCGGTTGGCCATCTCTGGGCTCAAGTATGACCGTAAATGGTACTTTGAACCTCCAAAAAGGGACTTTGTATATAAGTAATGACACTTTACAAATAGCTGCAACGGGCACCATTTCAAATGCAAGCAGTTCTAATTATGTGGTTACCAATACAAATGGTTTTCTATCAATGTACGTTACCGCAGCCAATACAACCGCCATGTACTACCCCATTGGCACACCTTCTCATTTCAGGCCCGCAAATATGTGGCTCAATACCGGTTCTGCCAGCGGATGGGTAAATGTGAATGCCTGGGACAATGTTTATGAGCAAGGTACTACGGGGCCTTCCGTGTCTCAATTTCAAAGCTCAGTAAATGGTACCTGGGATGTTCAGTCCAATATCACTACAAACATGAACCTGAAAATGGAACTTATGTGGAACGCAAGTGAAGAAGTAAACGGCTTTGACCGGACACAGGCTTATATTTCACATTTCACCAATGGTAGCTGGGACGTAAGCACCACATCATCGGCTACACTGGAGTCTAATGGAATGTATGGCATTTCAAGATCTAATATTCAATCGTTAAGTCCATTTGCTGTATATGACGATAATACCAAAGCAGCTGTTCAGCCGTTAGATGCCAATTCTGCTTCCAATTCAGGTTTTGAAATTTATCCAAACCCTGCCATGAGCAATATTTATATTCAGGATGTTACTTCTACAGATAAAGAAATGTACGCGCAGATTTTGAACGTTAATGGTCAGATTATCAGTACGTACATTATCACTGACAAAACTTCGGCGATTGATGTATCTTCCTTTTCAAAAGGTATTTATTTTGTCAAATTGTATAATAATAATACCATCTCGACAGCGAAATTTGTGAAGCTGTAGTAGTATATAGAATGTTTTTTTCATTGATTGGAGCCGGCCTGAGCAAACAGGCCGGCTTTTTTATTTAATATAGTTGTCTGAACGGTGATTTGTGGGATGGATGTGATTCCTGGGAATCAATTGGGGTATGCCAGCTTCTTTCATTTTCAAATTTGCACACTTTCAAATTTGCACATTGCCCTATTCACATATCTTTGCTGCAGAAATGAACTTCCGCCTCATATACGAACTCTTTAAAAAGGAAATTATCCTGGAACTGAGGCAGAAATATGCCCTTAACGGGATACTGCTCTATGTGTTCTCCACTTTATATATTATATTCATAGGTTTTCAAAAAATCACCCCGGAAGCATGGATGACCCTTTATTGGATTGTGATATTGTTCGCGTCCGTAAATGCAGGGGCCAAAAGCTTTATCCAGGAGGGCAAAGGGCGCCTTTTGTATTATTATGGTATCAGCAGCCCACAGAATATCATACTTTCCAAACTGCTGTACAATTGTATCCTCATTGCTGTTATCTCTGTTATCGCATTTTTCGGTTTCTTCGTTTTTTTTGGTAATGTGGTTGATAAACCCTGGAATTTTGCAGTTATTATGCTGTTGGGCAGCACCGGGCTGGCAGGCGTTTTTACCATGGTATCAGCCATTGCCTCTAAAGCCAGGGGCAGCGCTACCCTTATGACCATTTTGAGTTTTCCGGTTATAATACCACAGTTGCTTTTACTTATCAAGCTTTCCCGCCGTGCTGCAAGCATAGCCATTAGTAATATAGACCTCGATATTGGTTATAAAGAACTTATCGGGCTGGCATGTATAAACATGATAGTTGCCATTGTTTCGTTTATGCTCTTTCCGTACCTTTGGCGCGATTAAAACAACCTGCTTTTGAACCGATTTTTTAGAATAATAGTCCCTGCCGCCTCCGTCATATTTCTATTGTATGCCATCATAGCCGGCTTTCTGATGCCTGTACCTGCAAGGTTCATATTGCATGAATCCATACGGAACCTGTATTTCCACGTACCGATGTGGTTTACCATGATATTGCTTTTCAGCATTTCCGTGGTCAACAGCCTTATGTACCTCAATAAACAGGAAGAAAAATATGATATCCGGCAGAGTGAATACATCAATGCCGGGCTGCTTTTTGCTGTTTGTGGATTGCTTACCGGCATGTTATGGGCGCGCTATACGTGGGGTTCCTGGTGGGTTTTTACCGATCCAAAGCTGAATGGCGCTGCCATACTTTGCTTAGAATATTTCGCTTATGTGATACTCAGGGGATCTATTGCAGATGAACGGACAAGGGCCAAAGTGTCTTCCGTGTATAATATATTTGCGGCGGCTTCCATCATTCCACTTATTTTTATTATTCCCCGTCTTACCGATTCCCTGCATCCAGGCAATGGCGGCAACCCCGCTTTCAGCTCCTATGACCTGGATAACCGAATGAGAATGGTATTTTACCCTGCCATACTTGGTTGGATGTCATTGGGATTATGGATTGCTTATATCAGAATTAGGATTAAAAACCTTGAAAATGAAATACTTGAAAATAATTAGATATTCCTTGCCGCTGATTGTGGCAATGTTGATAACCTTTGCCGCGTCAGCACAAGCAGAAAACGGGACAGGTCAGCCAGAAATGGCCGATTTTATGTGGTCAAATGGCAAAATATTTGTGGTCGTGGGAGCGCTGGTCATTATTTTTAGCGGAATTGTTATTTACCTTTTTTCGTTAAATGCTAAGTTGAGCAAGCTCGAAAAACTCATAAGAGACACTAAAAAATAATACCTTTAGCCTTCTCCTTGAGGAGAAGGGCGGGGATGAGGCAAATTAAAAAATGAAGAAAACATATATTATTGGTTTGGTTTTGATAGCGATATGCATCGGAACTTTAATTACGGTTCTTGGCGGTTCATCTACTTATGCTTCTTTCAGTGAAGCAGAAAACAACCCCGGCCATCAATACCATGTAATAGGTGTGTGGGACAAGACGGCAGGATTTACTTATGATGCCAAAAAAGACCCTAACTATTTCCTTTTTAAAATGAAAGACACCACGGGACAGGAATACCCGGTGGTGCTGCACGACAGTAAGCCCCAGGATTTTGAACATTCTGAAAAAATAGTGGTGATTGGCAAAATGGATGGCAGCACTTTTGTGGCTTCGCAGATATTGATGAAATGCCCCAGCAAGTACAACAATGCCAAACCCGTAGCGGATGCTGGAAGGAATGAGCAATGAGTTAATGATCAATGACTTTCATCGTCTTTCGGGATTGCAACTATCAAAAGAACGTTATCGCGAATTTCTGGCAGAGTGGGTTATTTTGGAACTAAGCCACTACGAATGAGAAAGAGGTGTCGTCTTACAATCAAAATCCAATTATTTCATAGCCAACATGCTCGTCCATTTCAGCTTTAAGAAGCTCTTGGACAGCTTCTTTGAACATTTTCTGAAAGAACCCTGTCAATTCTTTGGTGCCCTTGGCTCCCTTGAATTGATCTCTAACTAATTGCCTAAATTTGTCATCCATAATTACTGTGTTAAATCATTTATTACGCTTGCCTGCCGCAGGCCCCCTTTACACAGTTATTTTAACACACCCAATTTAATCTTTATATGTGTACCTATTTTTTCTCTTTAAGTTCCAATTCATGCTTCTCTAAAGAATGACTAAATCTTGTAGCAGTTTTAATCAAATCATCAGAATATGCATAAATGTCATCTAAAGTGTGTAATTCATGCCTGGTTTCCTTTTTGTTTTCATCAAAAAGAGTAATATATATTTTTTCGGTATTGAGCCAAAACCGACAAACCTGTTTTCTTGTGCTTTGATCAAGTTGCACGGCAACATAGTGTAAAGTGTCCTTATATGAAACCCTACTACTTTCTATTTGAGATCTTAGAATAGATTTAACTATGTAGAAAGCCTCCATTTCACGTTCTGTTGTCTGAGGGGTTTTTTCTTCAAGTTGTTGAACAACATTCTCAATTTGATGCTCTGCTAATTTGTTTTCCTCATTTTCTTTGTTCAATGCCGATTTGAGCCGGTCATTTATTGTTTCATTGATAAATTGACTGAATGACTTCTTTGTTATTAAAGTAAATTGATCTAAAACTTTGGCCGTAATAATGCTTGGGTAGATTTGCTTTGCAAAAAACTTAACGAAGTTTTCAGAAGGATTCGTTATCTCTTTTGTAATTATTGACTTGATTTCATTGGTGTATTTCAGTTCACTAGCAGAATTAAGTATCTGTTCCAAATCAAAATATGATTTATGGAATTTCTTAAGTTCTTCAATTACATTTTCCTTTAAATCAGTCAGGTTAAATTCTAAAAACGGCCCTTCGTCCATTTTATTCTTTTCAACCAGGTCCGTATAAAATCTGTAATTTATCCCGTTTGTCAGCACTCCAAATTTTGCTTTGGTTGTATGAAAATATCGAAAAAGTTGGGAGTTATATGGGTTTAATTGTTCATTATGGCATTTGCATTCAATCAAGATAATAGGCTCGCCATCCTTCATGATTGCATAATCTACCTTCTCCCCTTTTTTTATTCCTAAATCAGCTGTAAATTCAGGGCTAACTTCAAACGGATTGAAAACATCATATCCCAGTATTTGGATAAAGGGCATAATCAAAGCATTTTTAGTAGCTTCTTCTGTTTGAATCTGAGGCAATAACTTTTCAACTCTTTCACTGAGTCCTTTTAGTTGATCTTTGAAGTCCATGATTTTATATTTTGTTTACAAATGTAATAACTTTAACCTCAAACAAATTACTGGCTTATCTTCCTTCTAAAGAGATAGTGATAAACTGAACCTCCGCTCTGTCCAGTAGAGACAGGAAATGCTGTAATAAATTCCCATCCCTTGCTGTCCAAATAATTCATAGCATCCACAACCGAATTAAAGGATTCAACCTTTCCAGCCGAATCCTTAACCCGAAAATCGGATTTGAAAAGAATCAATGGGTCGCCATAGTCTATTGTAAGGGTAATTTTTGTGCTGAATAATTTTTGCGTAGCAACCATTTCCGCATATTGGTATGTACGGGAATAAGTTTGTGAAAATGCACAGAATGAAACAAAAAGTGAAACGATTGTCAAAAAAAATAACTTTTTCATGATTTTAGCTCCGGTAGCCCTCTCCGAAAGTTTTTTATGTTGAAACACAGCGTGGGACTGAAACTTGCCAAGCTGTCAGGCACTGCGAAGAACCCATGCACAAGACAAACCAACCCCACGCCAATCGTGAAGGCCAGCTTTGTACCTGTGCATGTATAGAAATTCGCAGTTTCGACAGCAAAGACGTAGCTAACGCTATGTTATATGTTTAATATTCTCCTCAGTTCATATCTGTATCTCCAGCAACAAAAGTAAATATTTTTAGTGAAAGTCGCTGATTTTCTAAAAGTCAACGGCTCTGTACTTCTTCCATACTTCCTATTCTGTACTTTTTACCAAAATGACGACAAATTTCAAACTATCATTATCTTTGTATTATGAAGGTTCGAAAAACAAGCCCTAAAAAGGCAATTCCATTGCGGGAGGAAATTTTAAAATCCATGCTTGCTTCTTTTAAGATTGAAGGAATCATTATCCCGCGCATGAGCTTGCTATAAAAGCCCTTAAAAAGGTTGAGTTTCGTTTGGGAAAACAGAACGGATAAGCTCAATCATAAGGCTGTATTCTTTGACAGTAGCCTGTTGAACAGCAGCAATATAAAAACCCATACATTTTTCATCAATTTTGTCAAACTGCAAAGCGTCATGACCTTGCTTACTTGACATAAGGTTTGCAAAAGACATGGCGCGAGACTTTATTTTTTTTGATTTCCTTTGGGTCAAAAAAGGAGGTTTTGAAGCCCTTAACCGCAGGGATACAAAGGTATCGCAGAGTACGCAGAGAAAACTTTGCGGACCTTTGCGCTACCTCTGCGTTCTTCTATATAACTCAAAAGTTAACCGAAGAGAACACAAGGGCATCGCAAAGAAAAGCAAAGTAAAACCCATTGATCTTTAAAACTTTGTGCCCTCTGCGATACCGTTGCGTCCTTTGCGGTTTTGCTTTCACTGTATCATTATGACTAAGTTATTTCTTGGGAAACATCATACCCATTATTTCTAACTTTGCGGTTAACTTTAATCGGATTTAGCTCCGCTACCGCCAGATTTTCTCCTGCGTCGAAATGACAAGAAGTCTCACATCGCTACAAACCCTAACTTTGCACCCCTAAACATGAATTTTTAGCAGCGCCATGAAAACTATAGAATACATCAACGAAAACCTGGCCCCCGGCAATATCGGGTACTTTTTCGTGGTGCTGTCTTTTGGGGCTGCCCTGTTCAGCCTTATTTCGTATTTTTTTCACAACCGGGACAAAAGAACACTTACCTGGCGCAATTATGGCCGGGTGTCCTTTTTTATACACGGTATTTCTGTTATTGGCATTTTTGCAGTCCTTTTTTACCTCATAAAAACCCATCAGTACCAGTACAATTATGTATGGGAACATTCGTCCGCCGATCTGCCGCCCAAATATATTGTCGCTTGCTTTTGGAGTGGTTCTGAAGGCAGTTTCCTGCTCTGGACATTCTGGCAACTGGTTTTGGGTTGCGTATTGATATTTACCGCAAAAAAATGGGAAGCGCCTGTGATGATTATCATTGCGCTGTCACAAACCTTCCTGGCTTCCATGCTTCTGGGTATCCATTATCATATTTTCAACCAGGCATGGCAGATTGGGGTCAATCCATTTGAGTTGCTTCGCGAAGCCTTTGCCAAACAGGGATTGCCTCTGTTTAACGATACCGAGATGCGTAACGCGGCAGGGGTGCTTATCAAATCCGCCACCAAAATCAATGGCAAAACCATCGTGGATTATAATGGCGCCCTACAGCAAATGGGCGGCCAGGGCCTCAATGCGTTACTCCAAAACTATTGGATGGTCATACATCCTCCGGTGCTGTTCCTTGGCTTTGCCTCTACCATTGTGCCTTTTGCTTTTGCCATGGCCGGCCTTTGGAACAAGGACTATACCGGATGGGTGCGGCCTGCATTGCCGTGGGCGGTATTCTGTGGCATGTTCCTGGGCACGGGGATATTGATGGGCGGTGCCTGGGCTTATGAATCATTGAGTTTTGGCGGTTTCTGGGCATGGGATCCAGTCGAAAATGGCATTCTCGTTCCGTGGTTATTGCTGGTGGCAGGGCTACATGCCATGCAGATATACAGGGCGCGAAAAACGGCCATACTTGGGGCCATCATTTTTGTAATACTGACATATATACTCATATTGTACGCCAATTTTCTGACCCGTAGCGGCGTTCTCGGCGATTCATCGGTGCACTCTTTTACAGACCTGGGCCTTGGCGGACAATTGCTCATTTTCATGTTTGCCTTTATCCTTCTGGCAATAGTCACCTTAATTCTTCGCTGGCGTCATATCCCCGCATCCCCGAAAGAAGAAAATGTTTCTTCAAGGGAATTCTGGATGTTTATAGGCGCGCTGGTTTTGTCGCTATCGGCATTGCATATTGTCTCCATTACCTCTATTCCGGTTATTAATAAAGTGGATGGATTGTTCAACGATCTTTTCCATATCCACCTTAAAACCAATATCGCCCCTCCTGCCAACCCTGCCGCAGCCTATCATGTTATGGAAATACCTTTTGCCATTATGGTCGCTTTTCTTACGGGTATCGGCCAGTTTTTAAGGTATCATAACACACGCAGAAAATATTTCCTGAATAAAATACTGCTGGTTGCCGCCATCGCCATTGTGCCTACGGTATTGATGATGATTGCTTCGGACCTGTACCAGAACTGGGAATACATATTACTGCTCTATGCCAGTTGCTTTTCAATAGTGGGCAATATTGAGATTTTCATTGATATGATGCGTAAAAAGACCATCAAGCTCAGCGGCCCATCTATCGCCCATCTCGGGTTCGGGCTGATCCTTGTCGGGGCGCTGATTGCCAATGCCAAAAAAGAAACCATATCGCTCAATACGGAAGGAATGCAGGTGGATGCGCTTGCCAAAGCATCGGCCAAAGAACAATACGAAAACAAAGTCCTTTTTAAGGATTTCCCCACAAACATGCATGGCTATACCGTAACCTATAAGGGAGACTCGGCAGCCGGAAACTATCTTTTCTTTAAGGTCAATTATAAAAAGACAGATTCGTTGACCGGAAATATCAAAGAAGATTTTGACCTGTTCCCTATGATCATATACCAGAAGAAAAACGACCAGAACATGTCTTATGCCCCGAGTTCAAAGCATTACTGGACCAAAGACATTTTCACGCATGTCACCTCTGCCTTTACGGGTGACCCCAATGCCAAAATAAAGTATGATACCTCATATACCTTTGAAGTAAAAGAAGGGCAACCATTTATTGCCGATAGTTTTACTGTGACACCTATATCTATTGTAAAAGAAACTTCTAAAACCCCTGAGGGGGATGTGTACCGGGTAACCATGAAACTAAAGGTAAGCGACGGGCTATCAACAGAATATGCATCACCGGCTTTAATTATCAATGGCAACCGCATAATGCATGATGATGCTGAAATAAAGGATTTTGGGCTCGGATTCCGGTATAATACGATTAATGTTGCTGATGGCACCCACGAACTTATTGTATTGAAAGGCCGCCGCCCCGAAAGACAATATATAACCCTGAAAGCCATTATTTTCCCTTATATCAATTTCTTGTGGCTTGGGGCTGTGGTGATGTTTATTGGCTTTTTTGTAGCGCTCATTAAAAGGGTACGGGAATACAAAACCGCATAATAGATTGTTATGCAAAGCGTTGAAAAAATTATCCTGATCGGCAGTGGAAACCTGGCAACCCAGCTTGTAAAACTGTTTATTAAAAAGGGCTTTCAAATTCTACAGGTTTATTCACCCCACATAGAACACGCTCAAACATTGGCCGCACTTGCAGGTTGTGATGCGACGGATGATTTGGAAAAAATCCGGGAAGATGCTGATTTATATATCATTGCGGTAAAAGATGATGCCATTCCCGAAATAAACAGCAGCCTAAGGTTGCCCGGTAAAGTCGTGGTACATACGTCAGGGGCAGGTGGTTTGGATGAGATAAACCAGGTTTCAAATAATACAGGGGTATTTTATCCATTGCAGACTTTCAGCAAAAACCGTGATATGGATTGGCAAAAAATTCCGTTAATTATCGAGGGCTCAAATACAGGTACGGCTCTGATGTTGAAGCAATTCGCTGAAAATATTTCAGGTTCCGTTTTTGAGATGGATTCAGAAGAACGAAAAAGAATGCATGTGGCAGCCGTATTCGCAAATAATTTTGTCAATCATTTACTTGGAGAAGCCAAAGAAATCCTGGACGAAAAGATTCCATTATCTATTCTGGAACCACTGGTGAGAGAAACGATAGAAAAGGCTTTCAGCCAGGGAATTGAAGCATCTCAAACCGGCCCTGCAAAACGGCATGATGTAAAAACCATTGAGGTACACCTTAAACTACTGGAAAGCCTGCCAGATGCCCAAAATATTTACAGGGCTATCACAGATTCAATCATTGCCAAGTACAAATAATAAGATCATTAACGATTGATAATGATCTTGTTGACCGAAACTTCATCGCCAGAAAGCACCTTTATGAAATATATTCCCGGCGAATTTTCAGAAAGATCAATTGGGTTTGAAGTACCGATGTCCTTGTATTGAGAATATACAATTCGTCCATTAAGATCAGATATTTCAACTTTTGACAGGCCATTCAAAATACCTGATGAATTAATGTAAACCAACCCGTTGGAAGGGTTTGGAAAAACATGAAAAACGTCTGAAACAACCGGGACCTGGATGGAAGCCGAATGATTAACCGATAACCCCACATCATCAACAGCTATATGACCTGAAGGCAAGGCTGTTGCAGTTGAAACCACTTCAATATTTATGGAAACACTGTCGGGAGTAATTGTGGTGTCGCTGCTTGTATATGTTAAAGGTATCTCAGCAAAAACAAACTGGCTCACGGTTGTATCAGGAAAATTCCAGGACGCTCCACCAATGGAATCCTCCGTTTTAGTTGTTACATCCCACTTATATAAGGTTACCTGTACCACACCGCTCTCGGCACTGTTAAGACTATCAATATAATGCAGTGAAAAATATCTGGCCCTTTGAAAAATGGAAAACTTAGATGCTATGAAGCCGGGCAATATTTTGCGGTCCGCCGTATCAGGGCCTATACTGGCAGAATATTTCCCCGAATTGTGGTGTGCATCGGGATAAACATTGTGCGTATTGTAGCCATCATAATACCAAAGGAGATCAGAACTCGGCCAGCTATCAGGCACTGTTAGTGCCGCGAGGGTGTCCCATACTTCAAAACTGTTGTTTGGAACACTGATATTCTGGGCTGTTGCTTTAGCAAAACATATATAAGCAATGATGGAAACAAGTAGTAGATGTTTTTTCAAATGTATTGTGTTCAGGCCGCTAAATTAATACAAATATGGCTGATTTAATTTTCAATGCATCCTGTCCCCTTTTATTTCGAGATTTGATACGATTTCCGCTTCGGCGGTTAATATCTCCTTCCATCTTTTTTCCACCGTCTCTTTTGATGCCACTGTTTCTGCAAGGTCAAGGAACAAACGGTAATGCCCTGCCTCCGCAACCATTAAATCATAATAAAACGGTCTTAGGCTTATATCTGAAATACTTTGGGACAATAACCTGAACCTTTCACAGCTTCTGGCCTCTATCATGGCGTTAATCAGTAATTTATCGAGGAGGTTTTCTTCACGGCTCACCCCTTTTCTCGCGGTTTTCATGAGTTCATTAACATACTCATCTTTCCTGGCCAGGCCTAATTTTAAACCCCTTTTGTTCAGTTCTTTTATCACCATCCTGAAATGCCCCCATTCTTCCGTTACAACAGGACTCAGCTTCTCAACAATTTCCTGATGCTCAGGATGTTTTATGATAATGGATATACAGGTAGATGCCGCCTTTTGCTCACAATATGCATGGTCCGTTAGTATGTCTTCAATATTTGATCCTATAAGCCCAACCCATCTCGGGTCTGTAGGCAACTCCAGCCCAAGTACGCGTTTCTCTTCAGCCTTCATTTTACAAACCTTGAAAGGATTTGGGATATTTGTTCCAGGTAGGTTTTGTCAATGGCATCAAATGCAGACGTAGTAGCGCTATCAACATCTAAAACGAAATGTACCTCGCCATTCTTAAACCCGGGAACCACAATTTCTGATGCGGTTTCTGCGTGGCAGGCAATGTATCCCGGAAATTCTGAAACGTCGTCAACAATAACTGTTTCCCCGCTTGAAGCTGCTGTGCCGCACACTCCCCTGCCCCACTGTATCACTGTACAGGCAGGCAAACCCTGGAAAGCGCCCAAGCCAAGTTTTTGCCCATATCTTATATATAATCCTACCCAGAACAGGTTTAGTTCCGATTTCATCAATCCCAGGATATTGCAAATATTTCCGCTATCCGGTATTTCATCTACGATTATACTTTGTATCTGCTTGATAAGTAGAGAATACCTCTCTTTTTTGTCGGTGGGGGAGTCTGTTTTGGGTACTTGCATCAGCGGGGTAAATCTCAGGCAAATTTAACCCAAAATCCCCTACATATCTGCAATGACGGCTGAAAGACCACTATTGCACGATTGTGAAGGCAATTGTGTGCCATCAAAGGTTGCTCCGGTTTTGGAAAGGATTAAAGTATGAGGTGTGCCAACGTTGCCCATATATATTGTTATGGTATGTGTGCCAAGCAACAATGAATAATGCAAAATTCCAGTAGTGGAACAAGTGACGTTGCTTGTTTCTTCAGGCGAAGACAATAAAGATTGAGAACCTCCATCAACAGAAACATAATCAGACTCCGGCCTCGTGTCCGATCCCCTGTAAAAACCCACATCGTACTTTGTGGCCATCATTCCGCCCGGCCCCGGGTCACAGCCTCCCGGACCCATTTTGTGGCACGAACTTAACAGAACAAATGATACCAGAACTGCTGAAAAGGCTTTTATCATGGCTTAATGTTTTAATTGTCAGGGCAATTTAACCCTTTTTCATATAATCATATCAAACACGTATATTATTTTAGTCCATGTAATAAAAACGATACTTTTAATTGCATCGGAAACAATAAGACCGTGTTTTACATTATCATTGCAACAGCAAACATAAATGCAAAGAACCAGGGCAACTATTTTATTTAAAAAAGTCTTCCGGCTTATAGGGCCGGGCTTCATTACCGGCGCTTCAGATGACGACCCATCGGGTATTGGTACCTATTCTCAAACGGGGGCGCTATTTGGCCTCAAGCAATTGTGGACATCCCTTTATAGCGTCCCTTTTATGATTGTGATCCAGGAAATGTGCGGAAGGGTGGGACTGGTAACCGGGACCGGTATCGCTGCTGTAATGAAAAAACATTTTGGCAGAAAAATATTGTTTCCAATAGTTGCATTGCTATTGATAGCCAATACGATAAATGCAGGGGCCGACCTGGGCGCCATGGCCTCGTCTGCCCAAATGATATTCGGATTGCCATTTATGCTTTGGATGGTAGTTATGACAATTTTAACTGTTGCGCTGATTGTCCTTGTGCCTTACCGGCTGTATGTGAAGTACCTTAAATTTCTTTGCATTACATTACTTGGCTATATTGTTACGGTAATTGTGGTGAAACAGGACTGGCATAATGTGCTGAGAAATACGCTTATTCCAACTATCAGTTTCAACAAAGACTACCTCATGAATATTGTTGCCATTTTGGGGACCACCATTTCACCATACCTGTTTTTCTGGCAGGCCGATGAGGAAGTTGAAGATGAGGATGCATTAAAAAAAGGGCCTTCTGTTCTGCAAACAGAAAGGGTTCCAAACAAAAAGCATATCAAGATGATGCGCTGGGACACCATTGTAGGAATGACCTTTTCCAATATCATCAATTTTTTTGTGATAGACGCGACGGCCATTACCCTGGGTGCACACGGAATGCACAATATACAAACAGCGAATGATGCCGCACAGGCGCTAAAGCCATTTGCAGGTAATTTTGCCTACATTTTATTTGGTCTTGGCATTATGGGTACCGGTTTATTGGCCGTGCCTGTGCTTGCCGCATCAGCCGGGTACGCCATCGCAGAAACATTCAACTGGAAATCCAGCCTCTCTTTGAAATACTTTGAAGCACCTGGTTTTTACCTGGTCATCGCCATTATTTCCTTGTCAGGCATCGCCATTCAGTTCTTGCCCATCGCCCCTTTTAAATGGCTATATTATACCGCCATAATCAATGGGGTGGCAGCACCGCCTATCATGGTTATCCTTTTGATTATTTGCAATAAAAAGAAAATCATGGGCAAGTTTACAAACAAGCCTTTTGGAAATATTATGGGCATATTTATCACCGCTATTATGGCATTTTCAGCGGTAGCCATGTTTATGTATATGTAATCAGGGGACAGGAGTCAGGAGTCAGTAGATAGGAGAAAGTCGCAAGGGATATTAGCCTGCGTCTATTGCGGTAGCCTGTTTGAGGTAATACCGCAGGGCTTCTTCGTTAAAATCATGAAGGCTTTTCATTTTAACATGTTTTGCTACCTTGCCAACGCCTTTCAACAAGCCGTATTTATCTTCAAAT
>Ga0206844_10182_pt1 | contig 20629 bp, 26 predicted proteins | sample Alteio_BWOrgCont_22_FD_152907 | JGI IMG/M metagenome (GOLD analysis project Ga0206844, IMG submission 152907) | Enriched cells from forest soil in Barre Woods Harvard Forest LTER site, Petersham, Massachusetts, United States -... | ecosystem: Environmental > Terrestrial > Soil > Temperate forest >...
CGAGGTGTCGCCGCCGGGATTCAACGATGACTGCGTGAAGAAGGTACCATTGCTGCCCTTCAGGTAATAGCCATATTGCGCACTGGGTGAAAACTCATCGCTTGCAGGAGCCGTCTGAGGGCCGAGAAACAGCGGGTGCAACACCGATGGATCTGTCGTGTCATACCAGCCGAACTCATTAAGGTTGGAATTTGCGGCGACCTCGAGTTTCAGGCTGGCGAGGCTGGTAGTTGCGCTCCTGTTAAATGTAAAATTCGGGTCCGACGTGCCACCGGTATCGGCAACCGAGTTGAAGGAATTGCCCCAAAACGGTAAAGCGCCGGGCGCGCCAGCCAGGGGAGCTGTTGGGGCGTTGACCAGAAAGAAACCGACATTCATATTGCTTCCGTCGAGAGATGTGTTGTCCCAATATGGCGCTCCGTTTTCGTTGAGATTGGCGCCCGTCCAACTCTGAAACGCGGCACCTGCTGTCCCACTGATTGTATCGGCGAAGGCTGGAGCAGCCACTGCCGTCGTAATCGCCAAGAGTATTGTCATGGATATCCTGATTTTCCTTGGCTTGTTCATCTGTATCCCCCTGTTTTAATTGTTGGATCCCTTGCGAGAGCGGTGCGCCGGTCGCGGCTTCGTTTCCGGGGTTCCACGCCCGGCGCACCTTCCCGCTTGGTCAAACGTTAGGACGACCCTTGGTATTCAACAATTGGGTAGAGCGCTGATTGTGCAGTAGGCGGATGCTCGATTGATTCCTAGGAAAAGCCTTTGTGATTCGCGTAGGAAGATTTTCGCAATTACGGCAACCTAGGAAACGCACCCATGAAACTATAGGAATGATTCCTAGGGCAGTTTCTGTTCTTTCTTCTTTATCCGAAAGTTGGGGTTGGCTATGGTGGTCGAGGCGGAAAGGAAGGCGGCGTTGGCGCGCATCTTCCGGTTGGAATCGGCAACGCGTTTGAGTCGAGGGCTCACATGAAGAAAAAAGAGGAACCTCAATCCCAGAAAAAACCCGTGGCAAAACGGAGCGCGATCTTACTGGTGGATGATCACCCCGCGATTCGAGAAGGCTTAAGCAGCGCGATTAACCAGACGGATGATTTGGTGGTTTGCGGAGAGGCCGAAAGCGCTTCAAGGGCCATGGCTGAAATCGCGCGCCTAACGCCCGATGCCGTGCTCGTCGATATCAGCTTGCACAACAGCAACGGGATGGAGTTGATCAAGGATATCCGCGCCCGCTACTCCGGAAAAATCCCGGTCCTGGCGCTTTCCATGCATGACGAGACGCTTTATGCCGAGCGCGTGCTTCACGCCGGAGCCCGCGGCTATGTCATGAAACAGGAGTCGATGAAAATGGTCATCGAAGCCCTGCGCAAAATCCTGGACGGCGGGATCCATTTGAGCGAGCAAATGACCACACGTGTCATGGGTTCATTCGCCCAACATGGCGACCCGTCCAAGAGGCCGTTGATCGAATCACTCAGCGATCGCGAACTGGAGGTCTTCGAGCTGGTAAGTGAGGGCCACGGCACCAGCGAAATCGCTGATCTATTGCATCTCAGCAAGAAAACGGTTTCCTGCTACCAACAGAACATCCGCGGAAAACTGGGCCTCAAGAACGCTGCCGAACTGGTGCGCCATGCCGTGCATTGGGCCGCCACGACGACGGCGAAGTGACGGAAGATCCACCCGATACATCGCGCCCGTGAGCCGGCGGCCAGTTATGGTGATTTTTCGAAGAGCACATACCGTAGACGATAGCGAATGAAGGCCGATGTCCGGTCCGTCTCTTGCGGCGGACCCTGTTGCTCAATCCGATGGGCAACAAGAATGCCATTGGCAGCCTCATAAGTGACATGCACAACGCTTCCGGGTTTTAGGTCGTCCAGGGAGGCTTTTGGTTTGTCCTTGGTCATGACCTCACAATCGGATGCGATCCCAAAGGTCTTGCTCAGGGGTGTGGCTTCGACGGTCATCACTCGTTTTTCGGCATCGAGCGTTCGTATGATGCCGGCGAAAGTTTCGGCTTTTGGCTTTTCCGGTGATGGTTCGTTTACGTCGCCGCGACCGATGCCGGCGGCCATGGTGAGCGCGATGCCGATCGTGAGTGCCGTCCAGACTTGTTTTCTATTCATGCTGAACCTCCTCTCGCCATTCACAGCAGTGGAGCCCCGCTTGGTAGTTCCGGATTGAGTTGGCCCTTGGAATCGAATGATCCAAGTGTCAACCCTCCATTAATTAATAAGTGCCCGACGAAGACCCGCCTTGGGATTCTTTGGGTCCCGAAGCCGTGCGAGTGATGCGTTGCGCGGTCAGCGTGTCGCCTTCGGCGTGATAACTCACCGCAACGCGGTCGTCGACTTTGAGGTCACTCAGAGCGGCCGACGTATTGCCTTCAATGGCAATTTGAGCGTCGGAACCGACCTTGATGACCTTGCTGAGCAGCAAGCCCTTTACGGTTATGGTTTGGGCTGCAGTGTCAATGGCCGTGATGCGGCCGCTGATCCGCTGCTCCCGTTGATCGCTACCAGTATCCGACTGACCGGGTTGGGCCGGTGCGTTGGCTCCGGAATTTGGGTCGTCACTAGCCCACGCTGTTGTGACCAACAGCAAGGCTGCCGCCGCAAGCCCCGCTCCCAACCAATCATTATACTTCGTCCTCTTCATGATGGTTCCCATCCTTTCTTTACCAATTCTACAACGGACCCATTCCGGCACAATCGGCTGAGAAACCTGTTCTTTTCTAGGAAAACCCCTGATTAATGGCGAAAAACATACGCAATCGACCGACTCGTCTTTTATCCATTTTCCGTACCGCGATTCGGAGCGGGACGGATTCCTGTCATGAAAGTAATGGAGTATTCTGCCGGGCACGCTATCGGGGAGCTACGGCAGAGTTGCGTGAAGATTTTTGCCGTCACAACGGAGAGCTGCCGAGCGGGAGTAATATTCGCTCCCCATCAATGGCTAGGAAGCTTTCCTAGTTGAAAATTAGGACGCCGCCGATTGCGCCAGTATAGACGCCTATGCTTTTATGAAAGGGGTGTATTGGAAGCTCCAAACCTGACACGGGTGTCCACGCGGGTGGCTTGAGATTATATGCACGAAGACGGCAAACGCGTCAGTACCGCACCTACATTGTGGGGGATCAACCACCGGGCCGTTTCTGACCTCGCGAAGATCACGGCAGTGGCTCTGGTCTATTTTGTATCGGGGAAACTCGGCCTGAAGTTCGCATTTCTTAATCAAAGTGCTACAGCCGTTTGGCCTCCGACCGGAATTGCTCTCGCGGCTGTCTTGCTGCTTGGGTACCGCGTATGGCCCGGCATCTGGCTCGGGGCTTTCCTCGTCAATATTACGACCGCCGGATCACTCCTGACCACCATCTGTATCGCGGGGGGGAACACCTTGGAAATTGTGCTGGGAGCCTGGCTTGTCCGGCGTTTTGCCAATGGCTGGCGCGCTGTTGAACGGGCTCGCGATATTATCCTTTTTGCGTTGTTAGCGGCGGCCCTGAGCTCCATGGTCAGCGCCACAGTGGGCGTGACGAGCCTGGCGCTGGGAGGATTTGCCCCATGGAATGACTACGCGGCCATCTGGACAACATGGTGGTTCGGCGACGCTGTCAGCGCCCTGGTTCTCACTCCTCTGTTACTGATCTGGATCACAACCCCACTGCCGCGATGGGAACGGAGACAGTATTCCGAAGCCGCGCTGGCGTTGACCCTCGTCTCTGGAATCAGTCTTCTCGGATTTAGCGGCCCGAGAGCCGACCCGGCGAGCCAGTATCCGCGGTTCTTGATGTATCCTGCGTCGTTGTGGGCGGCGTATCGTTTTCGTCGACGAGGCGCGGCTTGCGCCCTGTTCGTCGTATCCAGTGTGGCGATTTGGGGAACCCTCCACGGTTTGGGCCCTTTTGCGTCCGCGGATCCGAACAAGTCATTGTTATTACTGCAAGTTTGGATGAGCGCGTACGCCATGACGATGCTCGTGCTGGGGACCGTGGTTACGGAACGCGAAAGGGCGGAAAAGGATGCGCTGACCGAGAAACATCTCTCGGACGCGATTGTCAATAGCCTGCCAGGTATCTTCTACATGATCGATGAGACCAGCCAGTCCTTCGTGCGTTGGAATTGGAACCTCGAAAAGGTCTCCGGGTACTCGAGCGACGAAATTGCGCGAATGAATCCTCTGGAGTTCTTTGAGGGACCCGACAAGGAGTTGATTCGCGCGCGGATTCAAGAGGTGTTCGCGAAGGGCCAATCGGATGCCGAAGCGCATCTCGTATCGAAGGAAGGAAAAAAGACACCCTATTACTTTGTCGGGCGGCGCTTTACTACGGCGACCACCAAATACCTTACCGGCCTCGGGGTCGACGTTACCGAGCGGAAACGGGCGGAGGAAGCGCAGGCGCGCCTGGCGGCGATTGTGGAATCCTCCGACGATGCCATCCTCGGGAAGGACTTGAGCGGAATCATCACGAGTTGGAACGCCGCCGCGGCAAAGCTCTATGGATACACGGCAGAAGAAGCCATCGGCAAATCGGTTTCCCTGTTGATCCCACCCGGTCATCCCGATGAAGAGCCAAGAATTCTGGCCAAACTGCGGCGCGGACAGAGCATCCATCGCCATGAAGCGGTCCACACCGCCAAGGATGGAAGACGGATTGATGTGTCATTGACCATTTCCCCGATCAAAGACAGTGACGGCAGGGTAATCGGTGCGTCCAGAATTACGCGAGACATTACCGAGCGCAAGCAAACCGAAGCCGAACTGGAAAACTGGCGGCATCACCTCGAATCCCGAGTCGAGGAACGCACCATCGAGCTGGTGCTGGCGCACAAACAACTCCAGTCTCAAATTGAGGAACGCAAACGGCTTGAGGCCGAGATGGCTCGGGCCATCGAACGAGAACAACTGCGGCTCGGCCAGGAATTGCATGACGGACTCGGCCAGCAGTTAGCCGGGATCGGCTATATGATCAGCGCACTGCAAACGAAATTAGAAAGCCAATCGGCGCCCGCCGCGCGGGATGCGGAAAAGGTCGAAAAGCTGGTTCTCGAAAGCGTCGAGCAGGTCCGACACCTAGCCAAGGGGTTTTATCCCGTCGAACTGGAACGGTATGGGCTGCTGTTCGCCTTGGAAGAAATGGCTCGCGCCACCGAACGGATCTTCGGCGTACGCTGCCTACTGCAATCCGATGAATCCCCCTATGTTGATGGCAAGGATGCGTCGGCCATCCAATTTTTCCGTATCGCCCAGGAAGCCGTGCACAACGCCGGTAAGCATGCCGGCGCAAAGCAAATCACAATTCGTTTGGCCGCGGTTAACGGCAATAACGTCCTTTCAGTGATGGACGACGGGATTGGTCTTCCGTCCGGGGCGGTAGATGAATCAAAAGGAATGGGATTGCGAATCATGCAGTACCGCGCGCGGATGATTGGTGGAACGCTGAAGATCGGCAATGGCCCCGACCGCGGCGCCATCGTTACTTGCGCGGTCCCGACTGCGGAATGGCCCGTGTCTTCCCCCCCACAACCGCAATGCGTCAACAACCAGGCCTGAGCCATCCACCTGACACTGCTCGTTGCGTCACAAGCGGTTCCATTTGTAGTTAGGGCCTGCTCCTATCTCTCAGTCGGCTTTTCGGCGGATAGTTTTTCAACTCCCGGCGCATACAGTAGCCTTGGTCAGAAGCTCAACAAACCAAACACATGCGTATGAACAACCAAGCCAGGAGGCATAAGATGAATGCCAGAAAATGGATTGTCGCCAGCGTTGTAGTGAGCGCCATTGCCGCCCAAACCCGCGGTGTGGCAGATGATGGTGCGGTTCAGCCGATCCAAACAACAACTGATACCACGCGGGTTGCCACGACGGAACAGGTGACAAGCACGGGTTGGCCAACCGACTCGTACGAACCCTTTCCGGCCAATCAACTCAGCCTGCAAGCCTTTGGCACCTATGCCACCCGGGATCGCGAGGGCTTTCGCGCCGATCAGGGCGGCGGCGGCCTCGGTCTAACGTATTTCTTCCTGCGCTATGTGGGTATTGGTACGGACACTTATATCGAAGAATGGAAATGGCCCTATCGTGTCAATGGCAGCGCCATTCTGCGGCTCCCGCTGCCAGAGCAGTTTTCCAAGCTGGCGGTATACGGCTTTGGCGGCGGCGGTCGAGAGTTCAAGGACATCCCGCAGTACACGTGGCATGGCGGTGGCGGTCTGGAATACAAGTTCAGCCGCCATCTGGGAATATTCGCTGATGCGCGCGAAGTGTTTCCCGATAAGACAGCGAACTATACCCTGGTGCGTGGTGGGGTAAGCTTCGGGTTCTGAAACGCAACGCCAAACACGAGCGTTGGGAGATCCACGGCACCGAAGGGCCGCGACTGAGAAAAACCAACCGTCAATCACTCAAGTGCATAAAGGTAATCGCGTCCGCTGACAGCAATACGACAAGAATTGTCACTAAAATGCCAGGCTCCGGTCGGGTTTAACGCGACCCTCGTCGATCGCGCGATAGACGACGTGGTACCGCCAGACTGCCAGGAGAGCGACAACGCGCGTTGTCCTTGAGAATCAGCTCTGGCTCCCGCGTTCCTCAAGGCACGCCCGCAACATCCAGGCGAGCATCTCATGGTGTTCCATGAGGTCTGTCAAGAGGGCATTTGTGCCCACGTCGTGGAATTGTTTGGGCAGGGTTTCGAGGTCTTCCCGCAATCGCCGAACAATCGTTTCGTGATCCACCACCAGGTTCTCAATCATCACCCTGGCCGGCAAGGCGTGCTCAAGGCTTTCTGCAAGCTGCGAACGTTTCAGCGACTCCTCCAGTGAGCCGTGCGCCAGTCCCCCCAGCGCGCGAATTCGTTTCGCTACGCTGTCGCCAATCCCGGCGAGTTCTTCGTATTGGGACTCAAACAATCTGTGCAATTCCCAGAATTCTGGACCGGCGACGTTCCAGTGATAGTCGCGGGTCTTGGCAGACAGGACGATCTCATCCGCCAATGCTCTATTGAGGGTTTGTGTGGCGCCCTCCGCGAGTTCAGGGGAAAGCCCTGTGAATACTCGTGAATAGTCTTCTGGATAACTTGTGTCTATTTGGCGGCACGCTTTTATCATGGATTCACCCTCTCTCCGCGACTGAAAAGCCCCAAGACCGCGAGCTTCCGAGAAGCTCTCCTTATGCTGATAGTTTGCCCCGATCTTGGGCGTCTCTCAATCCGCCCAGCGCCTGATTATTGGGTAGGGAATTTTGTTGGTAGGTCTAGGAATCCATCCGAGGTAGAAATCAGTTCCCAACCATATTGTACCGGTCAGGATAGATAATAGACTTCAGGGAGACTGAAACGAAAAGGTCAGGTTCTTTTTGGCCAGGGGGACATGTTGTGGAACTGGAAAACAAGGTGAAGCTCGGTCGTATCGCCGTTATCGGTGATTACCTGCCGCGTCGCTGTGGAATTGCAACATTCACGAGCGACTTGTGCGAAGCATTGGCGGCTCAATATCCGGACACCTCTTGTTTTGCGGTGCCAGTGAATGACACAGAAGAGGGATATGACTACCCACCCCGTGTGCGCTTCGAAATGGCCGAGCGCGATCTGGAATCCTACCGCCGGGCTGCTGACTTCCTGAACATCACCAACGTCGATTTGGTTTGTCTGCAGCATGAATTCGGAATCTTCGGTGGCCCGGCAGGTAGCCACATTCTGGCGTTGCTCCGTGAACTGCGCATGCCCGTCGTTACGACGCTGCACACGGTCCTGCGGAATCCTGATTCACAGCAACGTAAAGTGATGAAGGAACTCGGCGAGCTATCGGACCGTCTCGTAGTGATGAGCGAACGCGGTGGATTATTCTTGCGGGATACGTATGGCATTCCGCCGAAAAAGATTGACCTTATTCCGCATGGCATTCCCGATATTGCATTCGTTGATCCCAATTTCTACAAGGATCGCTTCGGCGCCGAAGGCAAGCTGGTGCTGCTGACATTTGGCCTCCTATCACCGAACAAGGGCATCGAGGATGTCATCGAAGCACTGCCGGAGATTCTGTCACAGCATCCCCAGGTTCACTACATGGTGTTGGGGGCGACCCATCCTCACGTATTGCGCGAGGAAGGAGAAGCGTACCGGCTTATGCTGCAGCGGCTGACCCGCGAACGGGGCGTCGAGCGGAATGTCGTGTTCCACAGCCGGTTTGTCAGCTTGGAGGAGTTGGTGGAATTCATTGGCGCTGCAGACATTTACCTCACCCCGTATCTGAACCGGGAGCAAGTTGTCTCTGGCACGCTGGCCTACACCTTGGGTGCCGGCAAAGCGGTGGTTTCCACCCCGTATTGGTACGCCGAGGAGTTGTTGGCCAATGGTCGCGGCTCGTTGGTGCCGTTTCGCAGTCCCCGGGCCATTGCTGCCAGCGTATCGCATCTGCTGGACGATGAAGCGGAACGTCACGCCATGCGCAAACGCGCTTATTTATTTGGTCGTGAGATGACCTGGCCGAACGTGGCGCGGCAGTATATGGAGAGTTTCTTGCGTGCCCGATCGGAACGGATCCGCGCGCCACGTCCGGCCGTTAACGCGCGGGCACTCAACAAGCAATCTGCGGATTTACCCCCTTTGCGATTCGACCATCTGCGACGGCTGACCGACACAACCGGCATTCTGCAGCACGCTGTTTTCAGCGTGCCGCGGTTCTCGGATGGCTACTGCACGGACGACAACGCGCGGGCGCTGATTGCGATGGTCTTGCTCGAAGAAGTCGGTGGCGGACAGTTGGATGGAGTCCGGGGTATGGCGTCGATTTACCTCGCCTTTCTCTGGCATGCATTTAATCCCGAGACGTCACGGTTCCGTAATTTTTTTTCCTACCAACGCCAGTGGCTGGAGGACTCTGGTTCCGAAGACAGCCACGGGCGCGCATTGTGGGCGCTGGGAACGGTACTGGGTCGATCCGGCAAGCGTGGCCTCTGTGGCACGGCCAGCCGCCTCTTCGAGTTGGCCCTGCCGGGGATTCTACAGACTACCAGCCCGCGAGCCTGGGCCTTCGCGCTGCTGGGCATCCACGAATACCTGAAGCGATTCACTGGTGACCGCGCCGCGCAAGGAGCACGGGATGAGCTGGCGTTGCGGCTTCTCAAGCTCTACCAGATTTCCGCGACAGTCGACTGGCCCTGGCTTGAGGGCAGCCTGAGCTATGGCAACGCGGTGCTCCCGCACGCGATGCTCGCGGCCGGTTCCACGATGCCGGATAAGGGGATCCTTGAAACCGGTTTGAATTCACTCCGCTGGCTGGCTGACGTTCAGCGCGCTGAGTCGGGTCATTTCATGCCGATTGGTTCGAGCCGGGGTTACACCCGCGGCGGGGAGCGGCCGCGTTTCGATCAACAGCCGATCGAGGCTCAGTCCATGATCGCGGCCAGTCTTGAAGCCTATCGCGTGACCGGCGAGGAACCCTGGCACAAGGAAGCGGAACGCGCTTTCGATTGGTTCTTGGGCCGCAACGACCTCCACTTGCCGCTCTACGACCCATCGACGGGTGGGTGCCGCGATGGCTTGCACGCCGACCGCGTTAATCAGAACCAGGGTGGTGAATCAACCTTGTCCTTCCTGCTGTCACTCTTGGAAATGCGGCTCTCGGAACAGGCGCTGGACCCAACCAATGGAGGCAATCATCTTGAGGCAATTGCACGAAGGCTTGCTTGAACGTCATCGTGGCAATCCGTTGCTGACGGCTGCGGATTGGCCCTATCCCATCAACACGGTCTTCAATGCTGGCGCAACACTTTTGCCGGATGGTACGACATTATTATTATGCCGCGTTGAAGATCGTCGCGGTCACTCACACCTTTGCGCGGCCCGTTCGCACAACGGGATTGACACCTGGGAGATCGACCCACAACCAACCTTGGTACCCGACCAAGAAGGACACCCCGAGGAAATTTGGGGAATTGAAGACCCGCGCATAACGTTCGTGCCCGAATTGAAGAAATATGCCATTGCCTACACGTCTTATTCCCGCGGCGGGCCGGGGGTTTCACTCGCGTTGACCGCGGATTTTAAGACCTTCGAACGCCTGGGTGTCGTCATGCCTCCTGAGGACAAGGACGCCGCACTGATGCCACATAAAATTGGTGGCTACTGGGCGATGATTCATCGGCCGATGACCGCGTTTGGCGCGCACATTTGGATTTCGTACTCGCCCGATTTGCGTCACTGGGGAAGCCACAAAATGATCCTGCAAGCCCGGCGTGGTGGTTGGTGGGACGCCAACAAGATCGGCCTCTCGCCTCCCCCCATTGAAACCGCCAACGGCTGGCTCATGATCTATCATGGCGTGCGCCAGACGCCCTCGGGATGCCTCTATCGGCTGGGGTTGGCACTGTTCGACCGGGAAACACCCGAGCGCTGTCTCCGCCGTGGCGACATGTGGATTTTCGGTCCCGAGGAACCTTACGAGCGCGAGGGCGATGTTGGCAACGTGGTCTTCCCGTGCGGTCATACGGTAGCACCGGATGGTGACACGATAAATCTCTACTACGGTGCGGCGGATACGTGTGTGGCCTTGGCGACGGGAAGCATCCGCCGCATGCTTGACTGGTTGGAGCGCACCGGCCAGCCCAGCGCCGTAAATCTCGGCTAGGCGCCGGGTTGATATAGATGTATGGCGGAGACCGATCATTTTGGTTCAAGATGGCGCTTTGACTCCCGATGAGTGGCAGCGTGCAAAAGTTGTGATCGTGGGCAAGCCGAAAGACAAGCAGGCAGAATCAATCAAGCGGGTCGCCCGGTTTTATCGGGCCTATCGGAACGAGGCATTGAGCCGGGCTGATTTCAACAGGACAAAGTGGGATATTCTGTCGCAAATCGGTCAGCATCATTGATCTCTTCATCGCCTTAGTCGTTCGATTAGACATGTCAGAATCTCTTTTTGTATTCTTTACTCCGTCCCGAGCCGATTGCAGCGAACTCGTCTTCGTCCCGCCAAGCCACTTTCCGCTCCCACTCAATTGTTTCTGTTTCGTCGTGCCATTTTGCTTTGTCATGTCCTGACACTTGGTTGAGTTCCAGTTCGGCTTGCAACCAGTCTATCACGTCTCGCCCGGGTTTTCTGTGCCTCAGGTAAATTTCATAGGCGCGTTTTCTGATTTGTTCTTCGGTAGGATTGTTCATTGTACATCTCTCCTGCCTTGTAAGTTTTACCGCTTACAATGGCGAAATTCTATGGGCTCGAACTTCGACTTTTCTTCGAACCTTGAAGGAGGACCGGGCTCCTGGAACCCGGTCCTCAATGTACTGCCACCGTCAGATACTGCGTACTATTGCGACGGTGGTGTTGACGGTGCCACCGGCAGCGTCGAAGACGGCGGTGGCGCTGCTGGAGCCGACTGCGTTGGCGCTGGCTCCAGACTGCCTGAGTCTATGGGCGTAAACTTAAAGTGTTGCCCACCGATACTCGCCTCGAACATCAGCCCCGACCTTGCCATCGTGTGCACGAGCACGCCGCCCTGGTATTTCGCATCGCCGCCACCGCCTTCCGATGCGACGGCAGCGCTGAGACCGGCACTCAAGGCGGTCTTCCCTTCCCGGAAGTCATCGAGTGCCTTCGGCGTTTCGAAGAAGATCACTTCGGAGTACGACTGAGCACCCAATTGCGCGCCGACCGAGGCTTGTGTCAGCTTCGCCGTGCCTACCAACACACCCTTTTCAAACACCTGGCCCCGGCCTTCGGCCCCGCCAATGCCGATCGCGCCTTTGCCGACGGACGGAAAGACGGCATACCCATACGCTGTATCGAACAGCCGCTGCATCCCTTGGCTGTGTGCCCGGTACATTTGCAAGGTGTCCCGGACATCTGTGCTCAACTGGTCTGCCTCGGCTGCCGCTGCCATGACTGCGCCCGCCAGCGTCAGCATCGCAATCAATCCTACCATTCGTCTCGTCTTCATTTGTGTCCCTCCATTCTTACTGTTTCCATCCTAACAACCATGACTTCGTTAGATTGTCCTGCCGCCGGACCGATTCGCCGGTGGTACCAATCACAACGCAAGTCCCGCATTGTTCTCTCGCACCTTCGGTCCGGGGACGGGCGGTCGCAATGGGTCAAATGTCTGATCTGCGTCTAGGAGATTTCCTGTGCCGATACCGCACCTAACACCGCTAGATCAGCCTTGATTGAGTGGTTTTTGCAGGGCCGCACGCACACGATTTGCGAATCGGTCGCAGCAGCAGATTATCTCAAGTTCCAAGTGATTGAGATTCTCGCTATCGACTACGACCCTGGCATTTTGTTGGTGCCAGGGACACCGCATTTCGGAAACAGTCTCTGCGCATCTTTGTTCGATACGTTCAATGATGTCTTCGGGAACGGTTCTAAGAACCGGTCTTGCTATGATTCTTGCCAGCATGCCACCCTGTACCCCCTACGAAAGCGAGGTGCGGATTAAGTCAAATGGGTGGGGCTGGCTCATCACGCACTCGATTGAGATGCCAGACAGGCATGTGCGGGGGAATTATCGACGGCGTGATCAAGTTTCTCGATGTCTGTCATCCAAAGCAATAAATCAACTCGGGCAGCGTTCCGGTTGAAAAAGTTGTTCATCACTTTGCGGACATGGAAATCACCTTTTTTGTCTCGTTTTAAGATGGCGTAGTTCCAGCCCGCCACGCTTTCACCTTTGGCAATAGCGCCAAGCACGTTTCCCGACCGATTGGAAAACCATTCAACCTGTTCCACCATCAAGGTTTCCAAGGCCGGATTATGAGGCAGCAACCGGTCGAACTCAGATCGGGGAATGGTTTTAATAGTCATTTCGTTGCTTCCTGTTTTAAACGATTTATACTCTCGATGACCCTCAATCAGGGTAGATCAACCATGTAGCACACAGCAATTGGACGAAATTCAAATCTCGCATAGGGAGTCGTCCTATTCTCGCTGGCCAAACAGTCACCGGCTGCCATCGTCAGGCTGCAGACTTCAGCTTGTTTCTTTTCATCTCGGTACCGTGCAGCAGCTCCTGGATTGACGCAGCAGCGCCCATATGATCCCACCTCTACCCAGTATAACCCTGCGATGACAATGGTTCGTAGAAGTCATCGACCGAACTGACTTCAACCCCGGCGGAAATCTCTGCGGATGACGCAACTCCCCACGGCGCAACCAACAACATCACGCCCATTACAAACGCAACCAGTGGTTTCATGGCTCTGAAGGTACCCCCCGTATCACGACGACAGAATCAATTGCATTTGTTTCGTCGCCAGTCTGAATGGCGCCGACAAAAACGAACTTTAGAAAGGTTCTTGCGTCGTCGGTTGGGTCGATTTTTTCTCGTTCACTCACTGCGCCATCACGCTGATCGGTCTGTCGCGAGTAGTGGTAGGCGACGGCGATCTCGGCGAGTTGCCGTTGAAGTTTTCCCAGCCGCAAGTCGCGCTCTTGCTTCGCCAGATCGAGCACGTGTCCACGAGCCAGGGAATCGGCCACTGACTTGGCGGCCTGTAATCTGGTTTGATAGTCTTCCTCGATGAGCGCGCCTTGCACCTCGCCAAATGCTTCCATCAGAAGGGAAAATGCGGCATCTCGGTTCGCCAATTCCGAAGCGGCTTTAACCGGTGCACAGCCGATTGTTGCGGCAAGACTGATCACCATTGGAAGGCTGAGTAGTATCGTCTTCATAATGATCTTTTTCTCGATAGACCCTTCCACGGGGCGGACTGTCGTTCAATGTGGTCAAGAGACGATTTCGGCATAGGAAGAATCCCGAAGATGGTCGCCGATCACCCAGCCCTGGCCACGCTATGAAATTGTTCGTGTAGTAGCCCCTACTAAAACTATTCGGCAACGGATTACTTCCTAGAGAAGGATCAGGACCAACACCCATTGCCCAACTGCCCGTCCAGACCTAGGCTGTTACCGAAGTGAATGAAGGAAGAGCCAACGAAAGGAGTCTGAAAATGAGGGCAGTCAAAAAACTTCAAATCACGGTAGCAAGCGCTCTGGTGGGATTGGCGCTGAGCGGATGCAACCAACAGGCAGGAACTCCCGCTTCGACAACCCCAACCAGTGAACCATCGGCCGCGCCGGCGCCAGCGACGACGAATTCCCCCTCCACCAGTGAATCACCGTCCACGACGCAGGACACATCTCAACCAAGTAATACGCCATCGTCGACAAACGCACCTGCACCAGCGCCGCCATCAACCCCGTAAACATGTGGTAAGCGTTGGGGCATGGGGAAAAAACAGATGGGAGTTGGCTGCGCCCCACAAGGAGGGGGCACAGCCGGCCCGATCAGGGTGAACGATAGCACACCCAAAGTATATTCAAGAATACCAGGAAGCCAATTAACACCAAGATGCCTTTTTGGACACGAACTGATTGACTTGGTGCCAGGTTCAGAAGTCGACGCGAGAGAGATAGTTGCCCATGTTCACCTCCGGCCGATAGGCATTGGGCACCACTTTCTTCATTAAATCTCTGAATCTCTTGAAAAGCGATGGCGCACTCCTCCGTATGTCGCACCCCAAAACGGTGTGGTGTGAGAACCAGGCGTTTTACACCCTTGCGCCGTGTACGTCTGGTCTTCATACCGCCAATCCTTGGGCGCCGAGTATGACCAGACATACGGACCATGGTTGTCATTTGGTCTCAGCCTCCTTTTTTGTATTCGGAACGACGTTCAGGACGAACGGTCACGCGGTGCACATCCCTGCCTTGTCGGATGGCTGTATTGCGCCAAACTACGGCTTCTACTTCGTCGCGTTCGGATACTTCTTTTAACTCCCGTTCGGCCTGCAACCAATTTTCGTCCCAGGCGGTTGTTTCGGTTTCCAGTCTTTCGTTTTGTTCTTGAGGGGGCTTCTTCATATGAATCTTCCTTTTTAACGAAAGGGTACGCACAACCAGAGCGAGATTCCATCGGTTCAGAGTCCGAAGTATTCCTCGGACAAACTCCTATCGAGCAACTGACTTCAAGTATGGCAACACCGACTAATCGTCGCGGTAGCACCAAGAAATTTCCTATGGCAGGTTCGGAAGTCACCCGATAGCGCACGGAAACGACATCCGCTACTCTCCCTCCAGAAAGGAGAGAGTATATGTCGGCAATGCTTTATGTAGGTCATATCGCGTACGAAACAACCGAAGTGAGTCTTCAGAATGTTTTCGAGCGGGTGGGTACGGTTGTCAGTTGCGATCTGGTACGGGACAACTTCAACGGAAGACCGCTGGGCTTCGCTTATGTGGATATGAGTTCCGAATCCGAGGCTCTCAAAGCCATGGAGCAACTCAATGGCCAGGAACTCAACGGCCGTCAGCTCCATGTCGGCCGGGCGATTGACTACCCGACCTATCGGCCTTCATCTCGCAGTGTCGTCCGGGGGATGGCGGAAGTTTGAGGTGATACTTTTGGTCGTGGGCGCGAGTCCCACCAGGAGGCGGTTGTGAGAAAACTGGCACGCAGAATAGTGCGTCGGGTTCTCCGAACGGTGCGTTCCTGTCTGACGGAACAGATGGAGTTCAACCGGCTGCGCCGCGAGCCCCCGGAACCCCTGTGGAAGACCTGCGCGCGCTGTCCCGTGGCCAGGACGGAGCCCGTCGTGAGGAAGATCGGTCACGAGTGTTTCGTGATTGGCGGCTACCACACCCTGGATTGCGTTTTAAGTGTGGTGGATGTGTTCGACCTGGACAAAAGACGGTGGACGGAGCGGTTCACGATGCCGCCGAACATGCCCCAAACCCATCTCGGCGTTGCCAGCGACGACAACCGGTATCTCTATTTTGCGGGCGGCCAATTCGGGCCCCAATGCTGTCCGGCGGTGGCCCTTGGCTTTGTCCTGGATACGCAAAACCGTACGTGGGGCACCCTCCCGCCGGTGCCCGAGCCGCGGTACTCCCTGACCGCGCAACTGTGGCGCGGAAGATTACACGTCCTGTCGGGTTCAAAGCCGGACCGTAATACGCCGGCCTGTGAACATTGGAGCATTGCCGTGGAGCACGGCCGGGCGCTGGAGGATCGGTGGCACGAAGAAGTTCCGGTTCCACGTGGAGGTCCGCACCGCGCGAGTGCCGTTTTTGACGATAAGCTGTATGTCCTCGGTGGAGAAGAGGGGGACGTCGCCCCGTTTCCGGGCGATCCCAAGTACACGTGCAATTGGGATACGCCGGTGGAGAAGTCGTATGGCGATTCTTATGTGTTGGAAGGCGGAGCGGAACGATGGAAGCCCGTAGCGCCGATGCCCCACGCCCGTGCCCATACCGAGCATTCGATTGTGAAGATCGGGCAGTATGCCGTCATCGTTGGTGGCATCTCGGATCGCTACACGTATGAGGATCTAATCCAGGTCTATGACACCGAAACGGATCGCTGGAGGATGGCCGGTCACCTGCCTTACGCGATGAAGACTTGCGCGGTCTGTCACGATGGATGGCTGTTTGCAGTGACGGGGCAGCGAAGTCGAAGCCCGGAAGACCCGAGGCCGGGCGAGGTGTTGCGGAGCGTCTGGCGGGCGAAGTTTGATATCGCGCAGCAAGATGAGGTTGTGGAGAGGGTGGAAATGTATTCGACGGATTCTTTGGAGCCGGCAAGCCGCGCCGCGTAACGCGCATCCGATAACTTTGAAAGGTTCCAGTAATATGAGCATCACCGGCATGACACGAGAGCAGTTCCTGTCACAGAAGACCGAATCGGAACGGCGGATAAGACACCGCGTCGTTCCAGTCGGTGTCATCTATTCCATACGGCTTTTGTCGGTTCTTGCCGGTATTCTACTGGCGGTGCTCCTGTCGACACGTTTCGCCAGCGGTATCCGCACCGCCATTCTCGGTGAGCTGGGTATTTGTGTTTTGCTTTTTGTCGTCGGCGTTCGTGCCGAACGGGATAGCCGAAGACAGTTCGCCGAGCTGGCCTTGAAGTGCCCAGAGTGCGAGCGTCATCTGGTATTCAATCACGCGGAGAAAACGGTGGAGACAGGCTGCTGTTCCTATTGCGGTAGGCGATTGTTTGATTCGTAGCGCCTCCAGACCCCAGCGCATGCCCTCATATCACCAATCCCCGTTGCGGCGCAACGAGATTGAAATTGGCTCCCCGCTTTGCACGGTTTGCGAACCTTGCGGTTTGAACTTCCGTGCGTCGTCGTACCTTTCGCTTTTGGAATCATACCGAGTGCTTCAACACGTATAACAATCCCATGAACAGGCAGAAGACCACAACCGATACACACGCCTCTGCAAAGACAGTGCGCTTTAGAGCCTGTGGGCGCACAATCCACCATAGTATTTCCAATTGGTCCATGTCATTTGTGCAGAATGAGCGATACACAACCCAAAGCGAAAACAGGAGAGGCAGAATTACTGGCAGCAACCATAGCGGGTTACGTGACGCGGTACTGTCACCCCAAGATAACTGAAGGGCCACAACTGTAAGGGTCAGAAAAATCAGGCTGAGAATCAAACCGACTACCAAGCCAGCTAGACGAGGGATGCTCATGCACGTGGTTTTAACGCCCATACCCGCTGAGACTCAATTCAAAATCACCCGCTGCTTCAAGTATTCGTTCAATTGTTGGGCACCGTAAGAGGTTCCCCGCCTTGGACGCTTTGCGAACCTTGCGGTTTGAGCTTTTAAGGCCCCACTTAGAGATGCTCGATTCGCCTAACGGGTAGCTGAGCCGCAGCCGCCGGAGAATGAGCCTCGATTACACACACGAGCAGTGAACCTTCCAGCGCCTCCGAAAGTTGAAGCGGCGGCTGTCGGCTCAAGCGAAATGTTGCACGTTTCAAGGTCGGCGCTATCGTACAAGTTTGTCTGGTGCAGCGATCCAGTTCGGTTTGGGATTACTTGGGTCGTGCCAAGTACTGTAATACTGTTCAGGTGTGCCTTTGGATCCTGGATAAAGCGGCAGGTCCACGAGCGTAAATAGACGACTATCAACATGGACGCTCTTGCCGGAATATGGGCCGGCGACCAAGCTACCCATCACATCCAGAAAATCCGTTTCAAACGTGGACCTGAAGATCAGATGCTCAATGCGAATTTCTGTTCCCGCCGGCAGCAGTAGCAACTCGCGACCAGAGAGGGCTTGGTCCCCATAAACGAGATATAACTTCTGCTCGATGTCCACGAGCCTCAATGGAACTTTGGTCTTCCATCCGCCGACAACGGACACAAAGTTGCCGAACGCAGGATCGTTAGTAACATCTTGGGGCTTGGAGCCACAGCCGGCAGTAAACAAAAGCAGCAGTGGAAGGGCCGCTAGCAACGGATGGGCAAATATTCTCTTGAACTTGCCAACAAGCAAAGAATGATTCACGCTCTAATTATGAAGGATTTACGAATGCGATGCAAGTCACGGGCCTCGATGGCCCCACCCCCTCAGCAAAGGTTCCCCATCTCTTTCCACCCTTCCGCAAGCAATCGACGCATACGTTGACGTGTCCTACCCTGACAATCGCCTTGTTCAGGTCTGGTCCACCGAACGCACGACCGCACAGATCGCACTCGACCCAAACCTCCGTTTCACCGAAAACAATGATCTCCTCTTCCACATCCATTAGAACACCTCCACGACTCGACGGCCCCGCGCTTCCAGCAGCCGCTCACCGAGCATCGCCTGCCCGTCTCGAAGTATTGCATCCCAAGCTTCAAGAACTTCTTTCAACGTGTAGAGAAACTGCCGCCGCCAGCCCCACTTTGCAGTGTCATCCGGATACGTCTCGGATGCGTGACGTTTGAGGTCCTCCCACGCCTTACCGATTGCCAACCGTGACCGCCGCCAAGACCACGACGCCCGCAGCAAGGCTCCGCGTTGATCTGCCAAGTACTGAATTGCGAAGTAACGCCTCACTGCTCGAATGTCATCACGAGTGTGTAGAACGCAGTTCACCCAAAGTGTCGCCTCTTGGGAAGATCAACGTGCGTGGTCGGGAGACCGGCGCACAACCATTCGGTGGCTGGTTTGAGGGGAAAGTGGCTCCGCAGGTAGGACTCGAACCTACAACCCGCGCATTAACAGTGCGCTGCTCCACCATTGAGCTACTGCGGAACGAAGTTGAATTGCAATCACTTACAGCATGGGGCCGGGGTGTTGCCGGCCACCTGTCACCCTGACCTGTCACCCGTAAACGAAAGAACAGTACCACGCTGTATAATAGGAGGGGAGAAGTTATGGCAAAAAGCAAAAAACAGCAAGAATTTATCCGGGTTGGCGAAAACCTCCGTCGCTGCAAGCAGTCCGGAATCTACGAGGCATTTTTCAAAGTCGGCGGGAAACAGCGACGGTTTTCCCTGAAAACGGATGATCACGCCCTGGCCCGTCGTCGGCTTGCGGACAAGAAGCGGATGGTGGGCCGCCTCACGACCACGGACGCGCGCAAGATGCCGTTCGCGGAATATGCCGCCGATGGCAAGACCATCATCGGTGGCTTGGCGAAAACTTGGCTGGACGCATACAAAATCCGCTGGAAACCGTTGGTTGAAAAACGGGAAAACTACGTCGTCAAAGAACTGGCGAGGCATTTTGGACACCTGACGGTCCGCAACATCACCGCCACCACCGTCGAAACCTGGGCCACCCAAAGATCGGCCTCTCGCCTCCCCCCGATCCAGTTCACCGCAAGTTTTTTTGATAAATTTTTTTCCCCGCCCAAATTGTGACCCAATTGTGAAGGAGGCGGGGTAGGGGATCTCGCCGTGATCAGCACGCCCGCCGACGTTCGTCAGCAGGTTCGTCACTTTGGGTTTCCTCCAGGTACCGTTGCAATTCGGTCAGGGAGTACAGCGGGCGTCCCGTGCCCCGACTGGGTTTGATGAGTCCCCGACTGGTCAGGTCGTCCAAAGTTCGGACGGCCATGCTCAAGGCCTTGGCGGCTTCTTGCCGGTTCAGGGCCAGCTTCTGCCCGGCTACCGTCGGTGGCGTCAAAGGCATTGGTTTGGAAGTCGCCGCTGATGATAGCGCCAGATGGCAAGCCACCGCAGCCAACAAGCCCGCCAGTTGGGTTGGCGATAACCGACCTGCCTGAATATCATTCAGGACGGCTTGCACATGGCTCGGGGCTTCCATCTTACATTATACAGTTTTTCCTTCCGGAAACGAAAACGCCTCGCAAGCGAGGCGTTTTGGGCTTGGCAAGGCGTTTTGAGACGTTAGCCATTCATGGCGGCGGGGAGGGGGAAGGGGATGATATTGTTGGGCGTCGGCGTGGTGGGCGCGGTGTTGGTGCCGGTGGCGACGGCGTCAAAGGTGACTTTCTTCGCCTCGTCCTTGTTGTGCTCGTCATACAAGAAGCTGTAGGTGCGCAAGATCAGCGCTCCCCCGTCCTTATGCCCGACCCATTTTGCGATGGATTTGACGTCGATATGGGCCATGAGGCAATGACTGATGAAAAAGCGCCTCCAGGTATGGTGTGGTGGATAGGCGGGCAAGTTCAAGGTGCGCAGGGCGTTCTCAAACGATTTACGGCAGGATTTTACCTTGAACACCTTGTCCGTCGGTGCCGGCGGTGTCGGGAGTGCCGCCCGCATGTCGGTGAGCAACCGCGCGAACGGTGCAAACAAAGGAATAGGCCGTTGTTCCCCGTTCTTCGTCCCGGTATCGGGATGGCCCGTGACGATCACGGTCTCGGCGTCGAAGTCAATGTGC
>Ga0206844_10183_pt1 | contig 20629 bp, 16 predicted proteins | sample Alteio_BWOrgCont_22_FD_152907 | JGI IMG/M metagenome (GOLD analysis project Ga0206844, IMG submission 152907) | Enriched cells from forest soil in Barre Woods Harvard Forest LTER site, Petersham, Massachusetts, United States -... | ecosystem: Environmental > Terrestrial > Soil > Temperate forest >...
CGCCAGCGCCAGAAATTGTGAGAATGTGGAAGGTTCAAGGAAGAAGATACCGTTGCTTTTATAAACATTGCCGCCGAAGTGAAGCGGGATCAATTCGTTATACCCCGCCATTATCCATTCTTTGGGAAAAACAGTGTCGAGGAAGAAAACAAGCTTATAGCCCACTGCGAATTGCAGCCCGAACTGCAGGATACCCAGCGCAGCCAGAACCATCATCACCTTGCGGAAGAAGACAAGCTCGAAACCAGCAGGGGTGATCCCGCTTTTTAACCCCATCGTGTAGGGCAAATGGATAACCAGCATCAGTGCCAGCGAGGCGCGCGAGAAATCACGGCCGCTGACGAGCTGGATAAGGCAGAGCGTTCCGGCCATAAGCAGGTAAAGCGCCAGCCGTGTGTTTTTAAACTGAAGGCGCCCCAAGAGCAGTCCCACGGCGCAGGCCGTAATCATGACCAGCAGCGCCAGGAATATCTGCCTTGGCGGCCCAAAGGGCAGCGCGATCTTTTGCAGTAAAGTGGCTGCGATAATCTGTGAACAGACGATCCATTTCGCCAGCGAATCAGTTGCCTGTTCCTTTGTCACGCGCTTTTACCCTTGCGCGATTCGGATGCTGTTGCGTATGGAGGCGGCAGGAGCCCAGATGGGCAGGCGCTCGCCACGTATGGACCGGAAAACGCCCAGTCCTGCGCCAAGGAATGCCATCAGTATGTCCGCGAGTTGAGGTGCAGGCGGTATACGAAGGATTTTGCCTGTTGCCAGCGCAATGCTGCCCAGAACCATAATCGCCGCACCTTCAGTTCCCATATCTGAGTATATCATGCCGCCTTCAAAAAACATTGCTGACAAAGCCAGCCAGTAGATCGTGAGCCAGCGCAGCCATTTATGCGAAATATACTTATAGAGATTGAGGGCGCTAAGGCGGCGCAGGCGCGGCCAAAGCAGCCGGTGCGCGTTATAGGCCATGCAGGCGATGCGCGCCTTGCGTGCAAACTCTTCATGCGGAGAAGTCACCGATGCTTCATATGCCAGAACATCCGGCGCACGCACGATGCGGTAGCCGTCGCATAAAATATTTAACGATACGAACATGTCATCGACGATGCTTGCAGGCGGCGGGCGGTGAAGTTCGCGCCGTATGGCGAACACGGAGCCGTCTGCGCCCATGACCGAGCCGGTATCGCTTTCCAGTTGCTTGATCCGCTCTTCGAGCCGCCAGTAGAGCGAACCGTTAGCCGCCGTGACGGTTTCCTTTGTGTTCGTATATTGCAGATGTCCGCATACACATCCGACCAGGCCGTCGGCAAAGTAAGGGATGAGGTGACGGAACGATTCCACGTCGAACATCACATTGGCATCGGTGAAGATCAGGATGGAGGCCTTTGTAAGCGACACCAGCTGATTCATGCCGTAGGTCTTGCCGCGCCGCCGCGGAGTGGCAAGCACATGTATCCGTTTTTTATATCGCTCCAGAATCTCCGCCGTCCTGTCGATCGCGCCATCGACATATATGAACATCTCCAGCTGCGGAAAAACGCGTTTCAGCGCCAGCATATTCTCCGCCTTCTCCGCGATAATCGCTTCTTCGTTATAAGCGCAGACGAGAAGGGCGATGTTCTCTGCAGTTTCGCCTGCTGGCAGAATGGGCTGACGGCGCCACCGCCTGAGCACGCGCAGCGACAGGGGGTAGGTCACAAACGGATGCTGTGCCAGAAGGAAAAACAGGCCTGAGAGGATGAAGAGGATTACAGCCATCGGTATAGCCAGCGCGGAATATAGAAGCGGCGTTTGTTGAAGGTGATGCCGATGATGTTTCCGCCTTTTTCCATGATATACCGGATGGCCTGCTTTGCGGCGGGCGCGCGCGTGCGTTCCGCCTCAATGACCAGCACGACGCCGTCCGTCAGGCGGCTTAAGGCCACGCCTGCCGGATCGTTTAAGATGCCGGAGAAGTGAAACAGGATGAAACGGTACTGGCTGCGCAGTGTTGAAAGCAGTTGTTTAAGTTCGCTCTGATACGCCAGCAGGTCACCGACGGTATCACTAAAGGTAAGGCAGGCAGAGTCAAACGGCATTCCGCTCGCTCCCGGCGCAACAATGGCATTGCCTATCGCAGCCTTGCCCCCTGCTACGTCTGCAAGCGATGCGGCGGGTTTATGATGGGCTTCAGAATTCATGCTGACGAGCAAGGTGCGGTGTTCGAGTACATTGGTGGCAAGGGAGGCAAGCCCTGTCGCGATGGTTGTTACCCCCTCGCCGCTGTTGCAGCTGCTGAGCAGGACGATGCGGGATGAAAGGTCGGGGAGTGCTGCTTCAATGGAATGGTAGAGACTGACTAAGTCCTTATGGGAGAGCGTACCATGAAGGGTTGCCCTGGAAGCAGGCGGAGTAATGGGTGCGGCGAATGTGCGCGCGTCCGGCAGTTCGTCCGGCTTTCCCACAGCAGCTGGCTGACGATAAAACCGGGGAGGATTGTGGCTTATGGTTTCACCGGATTCCATCATGCCGCCTCGCTTCTTTCGGTGCGGTAAGGGAAACTGCCAAGCACCGGCACGCCCAGTGCCTGTGCCGCCTGTTCGGGAAAGCTGAAGCGCTGATCGAAATTCTCCGCCAGGATGCAGGTGGAAAATCCGAGCGCAAAGCCCACCAGCAGGCAGAGCGCTATAATGATCATTTTTGATGGACGCCCTGGTTTATAAGGCAGTGTAGGCTGTTCGATAACGGCGATGTGTGTCACCTTCTGCTGATTCATGCCCTGGCTGGCTTCCGCATCTTCCATGCGCGCCTGCCTGGTGCGATAATTTTCCTCCGCAAGCCGGACTTCACGCATCAGATCGTCATAATGTGCCTTACGCTGTTCCAGGCCGGCGATTTGTTTGTCGAGCGATTTGCGCTGGCCGTATATGGCTGCCACAGCTGGATCGCCAGCCTTATTGGTCTTATAGAGCGCGTAAAACCGTTCCTTAGCCAGCAGGTCTTCGGCCAGATCGCTGCGCTGCTTGAGCAGCAGGCCAAGCTCATCATCCACCGAGGCGATGCCTGCCTGCGTCTTGTAATCATAAAGATCTTTCTGCACCATTTGCAACTTGTCGCGCGCGGCCATCTCCTGAGTGTGCAATATCTCCGTCTGCGGGTTTGCATAGATCTCCGACTGGCGGGTGATGAAAAGATCGATCAAACGCAGCGCCATTTCACGCGCGACCTCAGGGTCTTTATTGAAAAGGCCGACAGTAATGACATCCGAATCGCTTTCGGTTTTTATCGTCAGATCGTCCGAAAGTTTCTTCACCGCCGCATCCATCAGCGTTCCGCGCGAGGGAGGATTTTCAGCGAGTGCGGGATACGCGCGTGCGATGGTGATGTCCTTGAGCAAAGCTTCGGCCAGATCACGGCTGCTCAGGATATTGACGTTGGATTGCACCAGCTCGTGATGTTCATTGATGGAGGAATTTTCAGCCTGCGCATTCTGGCCTGCGAGTTTTGGCAGGTTGTCCTCGCCAAATTTCACCAGCAGTTTGGCCGTGCTTTCATATTCCGTCGTGGCAAAAAGAATGTACAGCAGCCCTGCCAGTATTACAGGCACGAAAATAGCTGCAAACTTCCACTGCTGGCGAAAGAACGCGTGGAGTATCATCCGCGTATCGTTTTTAATCATGCGCTCCCTTTTGCGACACTTTTTTTCGCAATTTGCCATAATGATAAAAGTTGACAAGCAGAAAGTTGTAAACAATCATAAATTGCATTAAGTTCTTATTATAATACTATGATAAATAATATTAAAATATTAATACGCACCACCTAAGATAGTAAATCCTGGCCAAGGGCTGTAGTTGTAGTGCATATCAGCACTGCATCGTATTGGCTTGACCGTGCTTTACCGCCCCGTTACTCATTAACTCTATGACAGATCGTATCTATTTATATGATTCCACACTGCGCGACGGTGCGCAGGCGCGGGGTGTGGATTTTACGCTGGCCGACAAGCAGGCAATCGCGCGCGAGCTCGATAAGCTGGGTGTTGACATGATCGAGGGCGGATGGCCCGGAGCGAATCCGGGTGACGACATGTTCTTTGCCTCTTTGCCAAAGCTCAGACACGCCAGGCTTTCCGCATTCGGCATGACGCGCCGCGCAGGCAGAAGTGCCGAAAATGATCCGGGTCTGGCCGCACTTTTTGAATCCGGCACGCCGGCAATTTGCTTGGTAGGAAAAGCATCGGCAACCCAAGTTGAAAAAACACTGGGCATTACCAAATCCGAAAACCTCAAAATGATTTCAGACAGCCTTGAGCTGGTGGTGAAGAAAAAACGCGAAGCGCTATTTGACGCCGAGCATTTTTTCGATGGTTATAAAGCCAATCCTGAATACGCATTGGAAGTGGCAAAAGCGGCGTATAACGCAGGCTGTCGCTGGGTGGTCTTGTGCGACACCAATGGCGGCTCGTTGCCTCATGAGATTGAGCGCATCGTTGCGGCTGTTACGAAACACATCCCCGGCTCGCATTTAGGGATTCACTGCCATAACGACACGGAAAGCGCGGTGGCCAATTCGCTTGCCGCTGTGCGCGCAGGCGTGCGGCAGGTGCAGGGCACGCTTGGTGGTGTAGGCGAGCGCTGCGGCAATGCCAACCTGCTCAGCATCATCCCCAACCTCATACTGAAGATGGGCTATAAGACCGGCGTTACTAGGGAAAAGCTTATGCAGCTGACGGAAGTCGCGCGCCTGCTTGATGAACGGCTGGGGCGCGCGCCTAATCAACACGCAGCGTATGTTGGCGATGCCGCGTTTGCGCACAAAGGCGGGCTGCATGTCTCTGCGATGGCGAAGGACTCCACCAGCTATGAGCATATCGACCCGGCGCTCGTGGGAAACACGCGCACGATCCTTGTGTCGGACAAGGCAGGAAAATCGAATATCCTTTCGCGATTGAATCAGATGGGCATCCGCCTTTCCGTCGATCATCCCAAAATCGCCGAGCTTGTGAGCGAAGTGAAGCAGCGCGAGACTCAAGGGTATGCCTATGAAGGGGCGGAGGCGAGCTTTGAGTTGCTGGCGCGGCGCATGCTTGGCAAGGTGCCGGAATTTTTCACGGTGCAGCAGTTTCGTGTGCTCGACGAGCGCCGCTGGAACGCGAAGCGCCAGCTGGTGACGGTGTCGGAAGCGACGATCAAGATCAAAGTGGGCGATGAGGAAATCATGACGGTCGCCGAAGGCAACGGCCCGGTGAACGCACTCGATGTTGCATTGCGCAAAGCGCTGGTGCGCCATTATCCGAAAGTAAAAGACATTATTCTCACCGACTTCAAGGTGCGTATTCTCACCCCGCACGAAGCTACGCGCGCACTCACCCGCGTGATGATCGAAAGCCGCGATGCAAAAGGGCAGGTGTGGAACACAATTGGCGTCTCGCCTAATATCATTGATGCCTCGTTCAATGCGCTCAACGATGCAATTACCTATAAGTTGCTGTAATATGCGCTGGACGGATGTAACGGATATCGCCATTGCGTTGGAGCATCCGGATGCGGATAACATCAATCTGCGCTTTACCGATCTGCGCCAGTGGGTGCTTGCGCTGCCGGGGTTTGATGACAAGCCCGATGGCTGCAACGAAAAAATATTAGAAGCTATCCAGGCGGCGTGGATTGAAGAACGTGAATAGATGTTTATAATCCATGCAGCATTTGTTCATATGGTCCATTCTTGTCATTCCGGACTTGTTCCGGAATCCACAGTGCAACATATGAGGTTATTGCGGATGACGGGTGGATGCTGAAACAAGTTCAGCATGACAAGGATATAGAAATTATTGAGCATAAATTAAATAACGCAATGACTCTCTCCACACTGATTGCAACATTCCCCTCTATTGACTTTCCCGTGATGGAGGCAAAAGCGGCGGCGTTGGCGGCGCACTTGAAACCCGGCGATATCATAACGCTGCAGGGTGAGCTTGGCGCGGGCAAGACCAGTTTTGCGCGCGCGCTGATTGGAGCTATCGCGGTGGATGCGCCGGAAGTCACCAGCCCTACTTTCACGCTGATGCAGCCTTTTGACGTGAAGCTTGCGGATGGCGAGCCTGAAACGCTGTGGCATCTGGATCTCTACCGCCTGAAGGAGTCCCAGGAATGCGAAGCACTGGGACTGGAAGAGCTATGGCCACATATTACGCTGATCGAATGGCCGGACATTGCAAAAGATCTGCTTCCGGCGGGTTATCTTGAGATCGCGTTTGACTTTGGAAGTACGCAAGAATCGCGCACGCTCACTTTTTTGGGAAATGATGCTTGGCGCAAACGGCTCTCGCATATAGGATGAACCTATCCCGTGATGAAATGTCGATGCGTTGCTGCCGAAAAAGCAGCAGATGCCAGGCAAAAGGCGCGACGCGTCCTTTACGGCGGCAGGGCGTATAGACAGCTCTGCCGCCGTATGCTGCGCGGCGTGATGCGAAATGCTCACGCCGCTCGCATAAGGGATACGCGCAAGCCTTTTAACGACGCAGATGCGCTTTTTCGACGCAACCCGGAGGGACGGGCGGATTTTCGGCGTCTTGCTTGTTGCGAAGCTAGCCTGTAGAACCACTACAGGCCTACGCTTCGCGTCGCGCATCCGCTTGAAAATCCGCGCCGTCGCATGCGATATTTCATCACGGGATAGGTTCAATAGCATGACACGCGAAAACATCATCAATGATTTCCTTGCCCGTTCCGGCTGGGAAGGCGCACGGCGCGCGCCGCTTGCGGGGGATGCGTCGTTCCGCCGCTATGAACGCGTTTACTTAAATGACAGGCAGGCCGTGCTCATGGATGCGCCGCCGGAAAAAGAAGACGTCAGGCCGTTCATCCATATCGGGGAGCATCTGAAGTCCGGTGGGTTCAGCACCCCGGAGATTTACGCCCGCGACGTGAAAAACGGGCTCCTGCTTCTTGAAGATCTGGGCGATGCGCTTTATACGCCAATCTTAAGCAAGTCCCCTGAAAGAGAAGAAGCGCTCTATCTTGCGGCAGCGGATGTGCTCGTGGAGCTTTATGCTCAGGCAGAGAAAACCCGTTACGAGGGATTCAACCCTTATGACGAAGCGCTGCTGATGCGCGAGCTTGGCCTGTTTGGCGAATGGTTTCTGCCTTCCGTTATGGATAAACAAACGGCCGTAAAGCACGCGATGGATTATAATGCGCTGTGGAAAAAGCTGCTCAAGAAACTACCTGCGCTGCGCAAGGTGCTGGTGCTGCGTGACTACCATGCGGACAATCTCATCTGGCTGCCACGGCGCGAAGGGATAAAGCGCGTGGGGCTGCTTGATTTTCAGGACGGGGTCATCGGCTCGCCCGCCTATGATGTTGTGTCGTTCCTTGAGGATGCGCGCCGCGACGTGCGTGAGACAACAGTCAAGCGCGTGCTTGCGCATTACCTGGAGCAGACGTGCCTTGGGCAGGAAGAATTCATGGCGGCGTATGCGCTGCTCGGCGCGCAGCGCAATTGCAAAATTGTCGGCATATTTGTCCGCCTCATGGCGCGTGACGGCAAGCGGCAATATCTTTCTTATCTGCCTCGCGTCTGGCGACATCTTGAGCGCGATCTGTCGCATCCTCTGCTTGCGCCTTTGCGCGACTGGATGGACAAGGTGATAAGGCCAGAGTGGCGCGGAGCGATTGATAAACTCCAGGCAACCGCATGAGCGCTACAATGCCCAGACAGGCGATGGTGCTGGCGGCAGGTCGCGGATTGCGGATGCGTCCGCTGACCGACCATATGCCAAAGCCGATGATTGAAGTGGCAGGCGAAAGCCTCATTGATCGCGCTCTTGACCGGCTCGAAGAAGCGGGCATTGAGAAAGTCGTAGTCAATACGTCTTACAAGGCAGAGATGCTGGAGGCGCATTTATCCAAGCGCAAAAATCCCCACATCGTTTTCTCGCGCGAGGAAGAGGCGTTGGAAACCGGCGGTGGCATCGCACGCGCGCTTGAGCATTTCGGGGGCGCGCCGTTCTTTGCCGTCAACGGCGACATCATCTGGCTGGACGGCGCGCAGCCTGCGCTCATGCGTCTGGCAGAAGCGTGGCGGAATGATCTCGATGCGCTGCTGCTCGTGCATCCGGTGGAAAAGGCGGTGGGCTATGAGGGCAGGGGAGATTTCGTCGTTGACGCAAAAGGCCATATCACGCGCGCAAAGCCAACAGCGCCGTATGTCTATGCCGGCGTGCAGCTGTTGCATCCCCGGTTGTTTGAGAATTGTCCCAAGGGCGCGTTTTCGCTCAACCTGCTTTACGACAAGGCGATGCACGCATCACCCCCGCGCATCAGAGCGCTTATCCATGATGGCGACTGGCTGCATGTCGGCGATGCGCAGGGGCTGAAGGCTGCCGAAGCGCGGCTTACGGAATATTCATAAAACCTGATTTAACGGACAACCGGGACAACGGGAATGCTGGGGCAGGCTGAGCCAAAACAGATTGTGCTTGTGACGGATGAGTCAGGTTTGTACTGGGAATTGCAGTTAGGTGGGGGGCCCACAGTAAGGAGAGCGGTAGGGGGCGGCGCGCATCTGCCGCTTAATATCTCCTGGCCGTGTCCCTGTTCTCCCAGTCTGGAGACGTCAAATTGCAGATTGGTGATGGGCGCATCTTCTCCGCTTAAGACGCACCAGGTAATAGGGCCGCATCCGGAACTGGCGCTATAGGATGATCCAACGGTGTAAGTGCAGGGCATAAATGGCGAGGTTCGCGGGACGTTGGTATTGGGCCAGCATACCACAGGAGTGGCCCAAGCAAGCGAAGGGCATTCGAGGAGCTTGATTTCGTCGGGCGTTTTACCGGCTATGGCCGTGCATCCGGTGGCATGAGCGGTGCCGGGGAGTGAAAATAGCAGACAGAATGCCATGGCAAACGCGCCGCTGAGCCTTCCTATCCCTTTATAGTCCACTCTGGTCATAAACTTCTCATCGGGTGACAATTATCTGCCTGTGGTGGGGCCTCCGGTTGTATCTCTTGAGCATCCAACCGCGCCTCCGGCACTCATGCCTCCGGCACTCATATCGCCGCGCTCATCACAGGATGGCCGGTAAATGCGGATAGTGTTCCAGTCGCCTGCACAGGAGCCTGGGCCGCTGGTGCAAGGAGAGCCGCCGTTATAGTCTTGAGAGAATGTGCAGTTGGAATATTTGGGATCCATGCAGTTGCCGCCCGCGGAGAAAGTAGCGCCCCCGTTGGAAAGAAGGGAAGTCCCCGTACCGATGCTGGGCATCGCAATGTGAGTATCTCCGCAGGAGTTGGTCAGGCCGCTGGCGCTGCCCATAGAGTTTAAGGAGCTCGTTGAAAAGAGCGCGTCCAGGGTGTTATCCGGCAGCCATTCCTTGTAAATCGTCCGTGTCTGGCCGAAGCCCGCATAATCGGTATCGCCGCAGGCATCGGGGAATTTTCCGTTATTGACGTCAACGACCTCTACAAAGTCCCTGCATGTATTAAGCGGATTGGAATAATTATGAACCGCGCCTGTCACCACGGCGATGAAGGGCGCGACGCCATGCTGAGCTGCGGGATCGGTATCATAAGAGTAAATGATGTCGCCGACCTGCGCGCAATCAAGCCCCGTCCCGGTCCCGGTCCCGAGGGGGCAGGAAGTGATAAGGGCGTTACCGGGAATGGCTCCCGACGGCCCGGGATCAAAGCACGGGAACGTGAAGGGGGAATTGGTGCAATTCCTTGTGCCTCCCGCCGCATTGCCGATCCCAAGCGCTACCTGGCTTCCCACGGAGTTGGTAAGATCCCCGCGCCAGCGCAGGGGCCACAGCGGCGTCACTTCATCTTCATACAGCGTATGGGTAGGATCGTTGGTCATAGGCACCGAGATACCGTATTGCTTGCCGGTAAGAAACAGGGCACCGTCCTCTGCGCCGAGGCGTTTCCACATCTTCTCGTGCATCGGCAGGCAGTTGAGCCCTAAGTCGCGGATGGCGGTGGTCTGGTATTGCTTAAGCTCGTACCAGCTCGTCAGGCGATCGGGATTGCCCACGGGGATACATCCGTTGCCGTAATTGTATGCAATGCCGCCGGGTGTGCCACCGCCGCCGCCGTAACGGCATATTCCTGAGTTTGCGCCGCCGCCCTGCTCGATGCCCACGCCGACGATGACGTCGCCCATGCTTTTAGTGTTGCAGTTGGGGTCATAATTGGTGCCCAGCAGCGGATCGTTCAATGGCCAGCAGCCTGCCAGTCCGCAGATAGGCCCTGGCATTCCGGGAAAGCCCGCCCTGCCTTCTGCGGCACTGGCGGTGTCCCAGTGGCGCATGTTGGGGAAATCTCCGCTGGGCGCTGATAAGGGCTGGCCTCCAGGCAGAGGTATGCCTGTTGTAGTGGAGAAATAATCGCTGTATTTATATCCTTCCGGCACATTGCCGTTTACGTCCGCAACTTCTGAAATATTGCGTAGCCTTAGCATATTGAGTGGTGCTAGGGGCTGTGCCAGATCATTACAGCATTTGGTTACGCCTTCGATGCGGTTTGATATCGTTGAAAAGGAGCCTGAAATAGCACTGGCGCCAACTCCAAGTCCGACCCCGCTAATCCCGGAAGCAGCGGGAGGCAGCAAAGACCCGGCCGCAATCGGTATCGCAGCCGCACCCGCAGCCGCACCCGCAGCCGCGGCTCCGCCATTGCTGGCCCAGTCATATGCGGGCGCGTTGCAGGTATTGCCCTGCATATGCGCGCCTGTAAGATCATAAAGGGTAAGATATGGCATGGGGCCCGGCCAGTTGTCGTAAGGATAGTTGTAAGTGGTGCTCACCGGCGGCCATGCTCCGCTGACCGAAAAACCAATGGGCGCCTGCCCGTTATAGATCGGCGGAGGCGAATTCTGCAGCGTTGCCTTGCATCTGAAGTCAAACAGATGATTGAAAGGAGTTCCCACAAAAGGTATCCAGATACAAAGTATCGGCGCTATCGTGCACGTATAATTTCTTGAACCCCATGTGCCACATCCTGGGATTGGAGGTTGGAACGGCATGCCAAGAAATGCGCCGGGGAAAGCAGCAGGTATAATACAAAGTTGCTTTTTCGCTAAGCAGGCCGCAAAGCCAGGTCCGGCAAAACCGCACTGAGCTGCGGCAGCAGCCTCCGCCATAACGATATTATTCATTATGACTTCATCCCAGAAGCAGCGTATGTTGACCGCAATACGGCAGCCCATGCATCCTGAATATGTCCAGCCGGTCGGAGAGTAATTGCCTCCATTGAACTCGGTCTGGCGGAATTGCATAACATCCACGGGCATGGCGGCACAGCGAACGTTACATCCGGTATCTACGACCGTGTAGCCCACATACGGTATGCCGGTAAGATAAGTTGCCCGAGACATATCCCTGTCATGTCTGATCGCAATGCTCGCAAGACTCGAAGCAGCACTCGTTAAAGTAATGTTCGTGGCCATATCCCATCGTGGTGCATAGGGGTGCGTCGTCTCAAAAATTCGCTCATAGGGCCGCTGGGCAAGCTGGTTAATGGTGGTGACGTTAAACTTAAAATCGTCAGTGGGATAGCTGGCGGTGCCGGGTTGGTCATAGTCAAATCCGGGCGGAGAAGAAGGATAGTGGGCGGGGTCCTGGCCGTAAGCATAATAGCCATTGTAGAGGACAGTGCTGGCCGGAATGGTAATCGGGCTACCGGCACCGGTAATAAGATTATTCGGGTTGCCGCCGGGGGAGGGGCCGTAGGGATTGTAAAGCACATCTAACCATGCGCGCTCGAGGTACCCCCAGGCGCGGTAATCGTAATCCACGCCGTCAGACTCGCCATTGTCCTGTAAACACCCCCCGCTGGACGCGGAGGTCACTTTGAACATGCATGGATCGGAAGTCAGCACCAGCGGCTGGCAGAGATTCTCGTTCCATGTGTAGTTGTCTTTTATATATCCTGAATCAAATACCTGCCAGGGATTAAGGCCCATCGGCAGGAGATACTGATTAGTGCAGCTGTCGCGCGTCAGGCGTACCCAGTAAGGCCAGTTTGTCTTGTCAATCCCGCAGCCATTGATGGGTATCTGGCACTGAAATGTATTAGCGAGATTTTCGGGATTAGAGGTCTGGTTTGCCGGCAGCAATAACGCTTCTCCCGGCAATCCACTTAGCAGCGGAGTCTGCATCATCAATGCATTTTCCTGGCTGTCAAAAATATTGCCCCAGTGATGGCCGAGGCCACGGTAAAGGACGGACTGATCGCCGGTTTCCTGCACGTAAAGCCAGGGAAATGTGGGAGTGCCTGAAGACGGGGTAGGAAGCGATGACGATGCGGCACTATTATTCATCTGTCCCACCAGCGGCATGGCGATGGTATCCTTATGCGGCATCCCGCCCGGGTTGTCAGCCACATTGGGATAGGCTCCCATTGTGCCGTTTGGCGGGGGATATGCGTCGACCGGGCTAAAGCCCATGGCGGCGCTGAGAATTCCGCTGGTCGAAGTAGTGCCAAAGCTTGCGCCCGCATAGTTAGCAAGCGAACCGGCAGGAATTGCGCTGGCTCCGGGAACTCCGAATCCGGAAGAAATCAAAGCGTCCGCAGAAAGCACCGTATTGGGAGCTACTGTCACCGGTCCCAGTATTGCCGTACCTTTGTATCTGTCGTCCTCGCAGCCCAGATTCCGCAAGAGCGGCTGGCCGTTAACCAGAGTGCTGCCATTGCTGCCGCTCAAAAGAGCAAGTGCCTGTGCTGCAGGCCCGCAGGGCAGCGGTGGGATCGCCGTTCCGCAGACAGTTATCGGGCAGATGGGTGTGATAAAATCAATGGGGGACTTCAAACAACTAAACATGGAAGCGAGGCTGCTGCCAGGGCTGCTAGGGGCGCCACCGCCACTCGGGCTGCCACCGCCTCCGCCACCGCCGCCGCAAGTGGTGCCGTTGCCACCGGTAAAAAGGCTGGTGTTAACGCTGCCCGCAGTACTGCTGGCGTTGCCCGCCATACCCGCCATGCTGTTCAGACAAGACTGTACAAAACCTCCGACATTAAGACCCGATGGTAAAGTGTATGAACCACCAGTGCCGCTGCTACTGCCGCCTGGGCCGCTGCTACTGCCGCCTGGGCCGCTGCTACTGCCGCCTGGGCCGCTGCTACTGCCGGGGCCGCTGCTGCTGCCACAGCCACTGCTGCCGTCATCAGGGCCGCCGCTGCCACAGCCACTGCTACTGCTGCTGCCGCCACAGCCACTGCCGCTGCTTGCGGCGCTAGGGCAGATGAAGCCGTTGGTGCAAGGGCCTGTGGCGGGGCCGCAGTCGGGAAGCTGGTGCTGTTCGGTACCAAAACCGCAATTATTAGCGGTGGAGCTTTGTCCCCAGGCTGCCGTTGCGAAACCCGCGTTCATTAAGGATGTGGCCGCAAGCATCCCCATGATCAGGACGTGGCGCGACTTTTTTGAGAGGATTGTATCAGGCATTACTTGTGAATCTTCTCTCCCTTTCAGGGAGAGGGACAAGGTGAGGAGCAGATTTGCCTGAATCGCTGAAGGCCGTATTCCCTGCTGCCTGCGACATTCTTCCTTGTCACCTCCGCTAAGAAGACTCCCGCCACGGGAATGGCACCCCTCTGAATTATCTGTGGCCCTATGTGACATATGTCTTTCCTAACGCTCCGCAGATGGGGGTTTTGCAGCGCCCAAAGCGCTCAAAGAAAGAGGTTCGTCGGGAGGAGGCGGAGGAAAACCCAGCACAGCTCCCATTTGTCTGCTGGAACTCGAAAGCTGATTGGCAAAAGCTCCAACTGCCTGATTGGCTTCTCCAAGTGCTTTGCCGGCGTCATCATTCGTAAAGACTACTTTCATGCCACCCTTGGCAGTCAGTTCATCGTATTTGCCGTTGATGCCTTCAATGGTGGTGCTGAGACCGGCAAGATTTTTCAGCTCTCCGTTAGCGAGGCTGTCCAGCGCGCCAAGCCTGGTTGGAAGATCCGGCATCTTGACAAGGGTGGCGGATTTCTGGGCGCTGAGCGAGAGCAGATTACGGTAGGTACTGTTAATACTTGTGAGGTTGGAGTTGAGCGTGCCGAGCGCCATGTTAAGCTCTATCATGATGCTCATCTGTTCCGCTACGTATCCCACAGGAGCAAATTTTTCCTGTATCTGCCCCTCATTTTTTTTGACATCCTCCCTCGAATTTGCACCCTTGAGAAGCATTACGAGAAGGTCCGGCGTGGACGTTGCGCCGATACCTTTGCTGAAGTTCGCCATGGCAGGAAAATAGTCGCTCAGCGCATGCGCAACGTTATTGGAGAGCGCAGTGGAATCCTGTGCCATTTGTTTGAGATTGATGCCGGATACTCCTTTCCTAAAGTCTGTGCCAAGGGCGGGAGCATTGCCGTGATTTTTCCCCAGGCTGTTAAGCGCTTCCTGATTCGCCTGGCTGTTGAGCGTCTTTAACGTTGCAAGGTTCGTCTGAAGCTTCTGGAGGTTGGCACCAATAGCGGCACCAAGCTGTTGCATGTCTTTACCCAGGTCATTTGACGTAAGCCTGTAATAGTCAGGCGCAGCGGGCGGAATAATGACGGGCAGTCCTTTGTCCGTCTGCGCGTGGGCACCGGCGTATGGCAGCATACAGGATAAGGTGGCAAGCGCCGCGAACAGGGCGCGGGAAAAAATATTATCTGAGCCTTTACCGCTTTGCATATGCGTCATAATGGTTATCGGAAACCAATTTTATTGTACAGCGTAACATATTTGTGTTTCATTTTCATGACAATCTGTGACAAAATACAACAAATTTGAAAATATTCTTTGTAGTGTTGCCGTCTCTTAATAATTTATGACCGATTTAAGACAGGAATCCCTCACATCTGATGTAGAAAGCGGCGCGTATTTCACCGCATCGCGTCAGTGGTACGGAGATATTTTCCACAGCCCGATCTCCGAGCGCAGCTATTATATTATCGTTATTCTGCTGGCGCTGATTAATATGATTTTCGCTGTGCATTCCTTCTTTGGCGTATTTCCCGTTGTTGTGCCGGCGCCGTTTATCACCATGTCCGACGATTACATAAACGATCTGCCCCACATCCGGCGACTTGCGCTGAGCGAGTACGAGGACAAGAATGTCGCGGTGATGAGGTTTCTCATAGCCAGTTATGTGATGAACCGCGAGTCCTGGGATATTCCCTCCTACGAAATGCGTTACAGGAATATCGCAAGCCAGAGCGCTGATTCCGTGTTTCAGGATTATGAAAAGCTGACAGACATTTCCAACCCCTACAGTTTTTACCGCCTCTACACCAACCAGTACAAACGCGTGATTGATATTGAGTCGCTGGCAATTGATAACGGGCATGAATCCACTATGGCGCACATAGTCTTCACAGCGCTTCTGGTGCCGGTTGACAACACTCAGCCGGTCAGCCGGTCCCGGTGGCAGGCCAACATGCAGTTTAAATATACCGATTTTTCCGTCGATCAAAGTCTGGATATCAGAAACAGGGTCGCGCGATTTTTTGGCTTGACGGGAGACGCACTCAAGGATAGCCGTGAAAGGCGCAAAGTGGTGCCAATGAAATTTGTCGTATCCGACTATAAGGTAAAAGAGCTGCTCGAATGATGAAACAGTATCTGTCTGCGCTCTGTCTGGGCATATGGCTTTGCGCTGTAATGGCAAGTTCGCCGGCCCGGGCTGTTCTCATCCCGCAACCGCTTGCGACTGATCCGCGCATCAAGGTGGTGTCCTACGCTCCTAACGAAGTCATCAAATACACCGGCTATTATCGCGTACAGACCAGCTGGGAGTTTGAAGAGGGCGAGGAAATCTCCACCATTTCCATGGGCGACTCGATGGCCTGGATGCTCAATCCTCTGGGCAACCGCCTCTTCATCAAGCCCGTGGAAGAAGATGCCACTACGAACATGACCATCATCACGAACAAGCGGACGTATCTGTTTGAGCTGCATGCTGCGCATACCGACAAGATCGATGACAAGGATGTCACCTGGGTCTTGCGTTTCATCTATCCGGAGTCGGAAGCAACCCTTGCGGTGAGCTCCATCGATCAGGTTCCGGATCTCGACGGCGAGGATTTAAGCAAATATAATTTCCGTTATACGATAACCGGCTCGGAAGATGTTTCCCCGATCCGCATATTCGACGATGGCGAATTCACCTACTTTGAGTTCCGCGACAAAAACGGCGAAGTACCCGCCTTCTATCAGGTGGATGCTTCAGGAAACGAGTCGCTGATCAACTACCGCACGCGCGGGCCGTATATCGTTGTCGAGCGCGTGGCTGCGCGCTTCACGTTGCGTCATGGCGGCAGCGTGGTGTGCGTCTTCAACGAGGCCATGAGTGTTGGCGGCAAAGGCAAGAAGGGTGGCAAGTCCTCTTCAAGCCAGAGCGCGTCTTCTTCCTCATCCGCGCCCGCATCCGCTGCTACCTGGCAGAAATAATAAGCTAAGAATGACTTAACGACTTTGTGGCTTAACGACTCGGGCGAAGTCATAAAATATATATTATATAGTTACTTAGTAGTTTTGTGGTCGTTTAGTCGCCTGGTCGCCTTAGTCGCGACTGTCACACAATTGTCATGAAACTGTCACGCAATGTTAACTTGCCGCATATGGCCCATAAAGGTAATATGAGGTTAATACTTTATAAGTACTATTGGCTTATTATTTGAGGGCGGATTTCGCCCAGATACAGAACGCGGGAGAATAAAAATGGCTGACGATGACACAGAGACAAGGCCAGTAAATACCACAGCCTTAGGCGCAGCAGTCGGCGGCACAGTCGGTGCTACAACTGGCGCAGCGGCCGGTGCAGTAGTGCCCGGCGGAATTTTAGGCGGTGCCGGGGGATGGTTAGGTCTTCTTGGTGGTTTGGGTGCTGGTGTTGCAGTTGCTGTTTTAGGGGTTGCAGTTCCTGCGGTATTATTCGGAACTCTTTCCATGGCTGTTGGCCCTATGCTGGGATACGGCGTATTGGCAGGCGTCCATCTGATAGAAGGGCATATACTAGCAGTAATGGGCTACTCCATTCTCGCTGGTGGATTGTTAGGCACGGCGGCGGGTGTTACTACTGGCATGGGAGCTGGCGCTACAGCCGGCGCAGCAGTCGGCGGCGCGGCGGGAGTGGCCACTGGCAGCATAGCCGGGATGATCGCCGGGACATTCAGAAATATTGCCGGATATATCACCGGCAGTGGCAGGAAAGACAGCCAGAGACAGGATAACGCCCAGATGTTGCAGGCATTGCAATCCGAAGCGGCGATGTCCGGCGCCCAGGTGCAGGCAATGCAGGCCTATCTCATGCAGCAGAAGCAGATGCAGGATCAGGTCGAAGCGGTGAAACAGGAACGCGCCCTGGCCGCCAATCCGGAAACCCCGGCTCCAGAAACACCCGTGGCGCCGTGCCCGCCGACTACTGTGGTGAATAATAACGTCGTGGCAACGGCTGAGGCAGACGCTTCTGCAAAAGACAAATTGGTGCTGCAAGCCAAGCTCGATGAGGAAAAGCAGAAACGCGTGGACGCGTCACAGGTCGTAGGCGCGGCGAACCCCGATAATCCTAACAACGCCGCCAAAGTGGCGGCAGCCGCTGCTTCTGCGGAACAGGGTAAAGCCAACGCCGCAGCGATATCAGTATAAGGATGTAATGTATGAGATGGTTTGGTTGGTTCAGATCTAATCCGGTTCCTATGCCGTCTATAACTGGTGGAGCAACTACTGCGGCACCCGCTGCTGCGGCTGCACCTCATCCGCTCGCGTCTGCCAATCCATTCGGCAACCATGCTCCTGCTACCAGCGCGGCTATCAGTGGAGCGGCACACAACGCCACACCTCCGGCCGTTGCGTCCTTTGTGGCTGCGCCGGGCTACTCCGCTGCGGCTGCGCCTGTCAATCAATTGGGCACCCATGCTCCCCAAACCTCTGCGGCTCTCAGCAATGCAGCACATACCAATGATGCCCGCTTCTGGGAGTGGACAAAGGACACAGCAAGCGATCTGAAGAGGGGCACGGCCAAGGCGCTGAAAGCGACTCCGCGCGTAGTCGGCAAAATCGTTGCAGTGTCGGCGATTATATCGGCGGCAGCCATTGGCCTTACGGCCATGCTGAGCAGGCGCGCTGAGGTAAGAGCGCAGCGGGCTGATATGCAGGAAGCTGCGATAGCCAATGGATTGCAGCAGCAGATAATGGAAAACAAGGCCAGGCTTGCCGTCTTAAGCGGCCAGATGGGCGTGAACAACAACTTCAGCGGCGATATGGTCTCGCGCGTTGAACGTGGCGGCAGCAGAGCCCCTGCGGTCAAGGAAGACGGCTCGGTCAACCAGCCCACCCCCTTCATGAGCTAAGGCTCGCCATCCCGGTCCCGGCCTTCGCCGGGGTAAACTCCGGCCAGGACTCAGGCAGTAATTTCAGCATTACAAACTGTGTGCGGAGGTTAATCAGATAGGTTGCGTAACTGTCTGCTCAACCTTTTTTCCACAGTCGTGTCATCCTCGGGCGGCGCGCAAGCGCCTGACCCGAGGATCCAAAGCAGTGATTCCATGGATTCTCGGGTCACGATGCTACGCATCGGCCCGAGAATGACACAGGGTAAAGCCGGAATATTTGAGACCCTGAAACAGGTTCAGGGATAACTACTGCGTCGCCGATAATCCTGCTATCTGATTCACCGATGACGAGAGGTGACTCTCTCTGCCGATAGAACAATAGGCTTCGTTGCCCGCAGGATTGTAATGCAGGTTACCCAGCACCCGGTTTGCGATCGCGATCCCTCTTCCGTTGGGCTGGTTAAGCTGTATGGCCGCATTGGGGCTTACATATTGCTGCCATGCAAAGCCTTTGCCCTGATCGATGACGGAAATATGAAACGCCGTCCCGCTCCTTTGCGTCAGTACCCTTACGCGTCGCCCCTGGAATTTGCCCAATCGCGCAGCAAGCTCCTGCGGCCAGTTGTTGTTCACGAGGCAGTCGTGCTTTTTCTTAAAGCCCACCTCAAGGTTGCCGTGTTCGATGGCATTGAAGAATAATTCCATCAGGCCGCGCGCGGTCAGGTAGGGCGTGGCGCTTAAGGCAGACAGGGATGTGGCAAGCAGCCGCGCCTCGGCGATGTTGTGGATGATGAACTCGCCGTCATTGAGCAGATTTAAGAATTTGCCATGCTCGGCATTGGCCTGTGCGACCAGTTCTTCCCTCAGATTGCATTCATTCTCCGCGGCCTTGAGGATAGCGACGAGTATTTCCGGCTGGAAAGGCTTAGTCAGATAGTAATAGGCGCCGTTCTCCAGCCCTTGCCGCATCTGCTCTGACCCGACATCCCCCGTCTGCAATATGACCGGAATGTGCTTTAATACATGATTGCGCTTCATGCATCCCAGCAGTTCCATCCCGCTGACTCCCGGCATCATTCTATCCAGCAGTGCGATGTCGACCGCCTTGGGATTTTTGCACAAATAAGCCCATGCTGCCTCGCTGCTGGAGAAGGGCTGGACGTTATAGCCAGCGTCTTTGGCAGTCTTGAGAAGTATCTCCAGATTGATCTCATCGTCGTCTACGGCAAGGACGGTATGCTTAGGCTTCAAGGCGGATTTCATGTGACGTCTCCTGAGGGGGGTGTGAAAAGCCGGGAAGTGATTCAGTCGGCACGGCAGGCAGAGTGAAGGTGATGCGCGCACCGGATACGCCTGTGTTGTTCTCTGCCCATATCCTGCCGCCATGCGCTGCGACGATACCCTTGCAGATGGCAAGGCCGAGGCCGGTGCCACCTGCGCCGGTATTGGTGCGGGAACTCTGTCGGAAGGATTCGAAGATGATTTCCTTTTCTGCTTCGGGTATGCCGATGCCCTCATCGGAAAGCGTAAAGACCGCTTCCTTCTTTGTTCCGGATTTATCGAGGTGCGTTATAAGGGTAATAGATTTACCCGCAGGCGTAAATTTGATGGCGTTGGAGAGCAGGTTGGTGATGACCTGCACTATTTTGCCATGGTCGCATACGATCCGGACGCCTTCCTCGCAATCATAGCGGATGCGGATATTTTTGGCCGTCAGCAGCGACCCGACGAGCTCCGCCGCCTGATGTGCAAGCAGGCTCAAGTCGGCGGTCTGCAGGGAATAATTGTGCATGCCATGTTCAAGCTGCGCCAGGTCCAGCACCTCGTTGACCAGCTTTCCCAGCCTCTCCGAGCCATTCTTAATCCGCTCAAAATATTCCTTCAGCTTATCGCGCTTGGCCGTCTTATGCTCTGTGGAGCCGTAGGAAGAAAAACTTAAGATGGCATGCAGCGGTGTGCGGAATTCATGGGACATATTGCGCAGGAATTCCGACTTGGCCTCATTCGCAAGCTCCGCTTTCTGCTTGGCTATGGAAAGTTCGCGGGTGCGCAGCTCTACCGTCGCTTCCAGATTTTCCTTGGCGAGCATCAGTTCGTTGTCGCGCTTATGCACCTGTTTGAGCATTTCATTGAACGCTTTTGCCAGCGTGCCGGTTTCATCCGGGCTGGTCGCCTCGGCTTCCAGATTATAGTTTCCGCTTTCCGTGATGGATTGCGCAGTCGCAGTAAGCTGCAGCAGGGGGGCCGATATGATCCGGCGGAAATAAAGGGTAAGCAGCAATGTTCCCGCGAGCACGATAACGATTGCGGTCAGGCTGATCTGAATGGTCTTATTCACATAGGCCG
>Ga0206844_10006_pt2 | contig 20608 bp, 15 predicted proteins | sample Alteio_BWOrgCont_22_FD_152907 | JGI IMG/M metagenome (GOLD analysis project Ga0206844, IMG submission 152907) | Enriched cells from forest soil in Barre Woods Harvard Forest LTER site, Petersham, Massachusetts, United States -... | ecosystem: Environmental > Terrestrial > Soil > Temperate forest >...
GCAACGAGCGCATCGATGTCATCGAAGGTGTTGTAAAGCGCCAGCGAAGCGCGGACTGTGCTTTCCAGCCCAAAGCGGCGAAGAATCGGCTGCGCGCAGTGATGTCCTGAGCGGACGGCAATTCCGTTGCGATTCAGGTAACTCCCGACCTCTTCTGTACGAAAACCGTCCAGCACGAAGGAGATCACGCCGGCTTTTTCCTTCGCAGTGCCAATGATATGCAGACCAGGAATGCGTTGGAGCGCCTCTGTCGCATAGACGAGAAGCGCATGCTCATGGCGTGAGATATTCGGCATCCCGGCGCGGTCCAGGTAGTCAATCGCGGCGCCAAGGCCGACCGCATCCGCAATATTGCCAGTACCGGCTTCAAAGCGCTGTGGCGGAGCCTGATAAAGAGTCTTTTCAAAGGTGACATCCTGAATCATATTTCCACCACCCTGCCAGGGGGGCATATGCTCCAGAACATCTGACTTGCCATACACAACACCGATGCCGGTAGGCGCGAAAACCTTGTGTCCGGAAAAGATAAAAAAGTCACAGTCGAGAGACTGAACATCGACGCGCATGTGCGAGACCGACTGCGCGCCATCAAGCAACACTTTCGCTCCGTGCCGGTGAGCAGCTTCGATCATCTCCGCTGCGGGAGGAACAACGCCCAGCGCGTTCGACACCTGCGGCAACGCCACCAGGCGAGTCTTCGATCCAAGCAGCTTCTCATACTCGTCGAGAAGTACCTGGCCGCTGTCGTCTACAGGTGCAACCCGCAATCTTGCACCTTTTTCAGCACAGAGCATCTGCCAGGGAACGATGTTCGCATGATGCTCCAGCCATGTGATGACGATCTCATCATCCTTCTGGATATTGGCGCGTCCCCAGCTTTGCGCGACCAGATTGATACCTTCCGTAGCTCCGCGAACGAAGATGATTTCGCGCGGCGAAGAGGCGTTCAGAAAGCGGCGTACCTTCTCTCGCGCTGATTCGTAAGCATCGGTGGCGCGGGCCGCCAGTTCGTGCGCTGCGCGGTGCACATTCGAGTTTTCGTGCTCGTAGAAGTATGTAAGCCGGTCGATCACGCTCTGCGGCTTCTGCGTCGTAGCAGCATTGTCGAGCCATACCAATGGCCTGCCATTGACCCGTTCACGAAGAATGGGGAAGTCACGTTTCAGGGCCTGCGCGTCGAAGGGATACGACGACAAATTCAGATCACGCGGCACATCCGGCTCAATGCCGATCGGGTTCACATTTTGTTCTGGGTCTGCAGGGGAAATGGTGCGTGCATCCAGAAAGCCGAACGAGGGCGCACCAGAGGGCAATCCCGTCTCAGGAGCAGCCGGCGCCGGGCCCGGCAATGTGGGCGGATAAGAAAACAGCGGCCGGGCTTCCTCAAGAAACGAAAAGGATGGAATAGCCGATGAATCGACAAAACCGAAGGTGCCGGGCATGGTCGGCGAGGGAGGCTGCGAGAGATCGGCAATGTGCTGCAGCGTTTCGTCATCGAACTTTGATGGAAGCTCTCCAGCTGGCAGGAATTCTGTGATGGGCTTTGCCTGCGGATAGATCGCTTCCGGCGCGGTATTCCTGTCGGCGAAGATCGGCCGGGCATCCTGAAGAAATGAGAACGTCGGAATCTCAGCAGGCGATCCGGCAAGATTGGCAGAGCCCAGAACTCCTGGAATCGGAGGAGGGGTTGCCTGCACAGGAATTGACACAGGTGACGCAGAAACAGGACCGGCGCTCGCCGGCGCGCTGGGGAAATGCGGATCGGATGGGAGCGATAACTCCGGACGAAACGCCGGAACCGTGACCGGCGCTTCTGCGACCGGAGCTGCAGGGACTGAGCTGGCGTTCATTGGAGAATCGACCGGCAGCGCTTGCAGCGGTGGATTGCTCCCATCCGGCAGAGCTGTGAAAAATTCGTTCGCCATGCGCGCAAGCACAGCTGGATCGGGCAGGCTCAACGGCATCTTCTCCACTGCCTGCGGCACGCCTGCCGATCCGTGATTCGCCTGTGAAACTTGCTCTGGTGCAAGTACAAGCTGGCTTACATCACTTGTACTCATGGTATTGTCCGACTTCGACGTCATCAAGCACGGCGATCGCATCATCGGTTAAAACCGCAGCCGAGCAATAGAGCGAGATGAGGTACGATGCAACACCACGGTCGTTGATACCCATAAAGCGCACTGACAGCCCGGGGCTTTGTTCGCCGGCCAGTCCAGGCTGAAAAAGCCCGATCACTCCCTGCTTCCTCTCACCCACGCGAAGCAGCAGTATCTTCGACTTCGGCACTTTGCCGGTTACTCGAATTTTATCGCTGGGGATCAGTGGAACGCCGCGCCAGGTAAGAAAGGGAGTGCCGAACAGTGTCACCGTCGGAGGCGGCACGCCGCGACGCGTGCATTCGCGCCCGAAGGCCGCGATCGTGCGCGGGTGCGCAAGGAAGAAAGATGGTTCCTTCCAGACTTTTGTCAGCAGCTCATCCAGATCATCCGGCGTGGGAGCGCCCTTCCGCGTTGAGATCTTCTGGGAATCCGATACATTGTTCAGCAGCCCGTATTCCACATTGTTGAACAGCTCATTCTCCTGCCGTTCTTTCACGCTCTCAATGGTTACGCGAAGCTGTTCGCGCACCTGATCATAAGGATTGCTGAATAGATCGCCAACGCGTGTCTGCACGCTCACCACCGCGTTGATGCTGCTCAGGCGGTATTCGCGCGGCGTCTCTTCGTATTCGGCATACGTTCCCGGAATTGCCGACTCATCGTTGTGCCCGCATAGCACCTCGATCACCTTGTCTTCGACCACCCGGTTGCGGCGGAAGATACCCGCCTCCAGTGGTTTCCAGTCGAGAAGCCGAACCAGCCATCGTGGGGTGATCGCACCATAGATGGGAGCGGTTTTCGTTACATTGGCGAGTTGAGATGCGGCCTGTTCGCCGAGAGATCCGCGCGTTACTGTTTCAGCCACTTGCTGGCTCCTTTGCGGGATGAAATTCAAAGATCAAGCAGATTGTAGAGGAACCGGCGCTGGAAAGGATAGCCACGGTCCAAAAACTTTAGCCCGCTCAGAATTTCACGCAGCAACACGTCAATATTTGCGAACTTTTCGGTCGATACGATCCGACCACGCGTGAATCCCACCGCGGAGATTGCTGACATTTTTGAATCCATGCTGCTGCAGAAACTCAACAGCTTTCACGCCGCGGGGACCCATCTTGCAAACGGCAATGATCTCCTGGCGGGCATTCAGCTCTTTGAAGCGTTTGGGAAGCTCCGCAAGCGGGATCAGATGGCCACCGATGTTGGAAATCTCAAACTCATATTCATCGCGCACATCCAGAAGGAAAAGATTGTCACCTTGATCGAGACGCTGTTTCAGCTCTTCAGCCTGAATCTCCGGAACGCTCACTACGCTTTCTCCTTTTTTTGACCCCAAAATACAAAACCCACCGGCCAGCATCTTCTGGCGGTGGGTTATTCAGAACGATCAGTCTGAATTCGGAACCTGTTTACATTTGAAAGTTCCCTGCACCAGAAGATACACGCGTATTGCGCATACAGCCGCAACAACAAACAGCGCTCTTCTGGAAAACAGGATTCACAACAAAAGCCTAGCACAAACCAGCCGAACCGTCAGTTACGGCCAAGCTATATAGAGTTTCAACACATAAGAACTGGGACCAATCGTATTTACAAAACGGTATTCACACTTCACCACACACAAAACAGCTTCCAAAGAGCCATTAAATCCTGCAATTCTGCCCCAGATATTTGTGCATATTATTCTCGCATATTATTCATTAATAACAAGTTAAACCACATGTCCGGATCGGCGTATCGCCTGGCGCGTTGCGAGGAGCGCGGTTTACCGAAATGTAATATCTTAAATATGGGACTCATTCAGTCCTAGTTTAGCCAGAGGGGTTCAGCAATGCAGGGACAGGCCAGACAGATATACCTCTACGATTCAGCCGCAGCCGATGGGCAAAGAAGCAGGGGTATCGGACGTTCCCTCATGATTGGGGCTCTTCTCTGCGCCGCAGCCATTTTTGCCTGGCATCTCGCGGCCGATCTTGGGGTGCCGGATCCAACCGCTGCTCATACGAGTTCAGGTTCTGCGGTAATCGACATTGGCGTCCTCGTCTTCCGCGAAGGGCTCGAATGTATTCTCGTGCTCGCAGCGATCACGGCAAGCATGACAGGTACTCAGAGCGGCCAGAAGAGACCGGTAGCGGCTGGCGCTGCTGTGGGAGCACTGGCTACGCTGATCACCTGGTTCGTCGCCGTCCGCATTCTCGCGGACCTTGGCACGAGCGTCTCCGCTCTCAACCTGCAGGCAGCAACCGGATTACTGGCTATCGTCGTTCTATTGATCGTCATGAACTGGTTCTTCCACAAGATGTACTGGACGGGTTGGATCTCGCTGCACAATCGAAAGAAACGGGAACTGACGACCGGTTCATCGGCGAAGAAGAATCTGATGTGGGGCCTCGGAATCCTCGGATTTTCCTCGTTTTATCGAGAAGGCTTTGAGGTGGTGCTGTTCCTGCAGAGCTATCGATTGAAGCTGGGGTCCGGAATCGTCCTCGAAGGTGTGTTGATCGGTGTGGCGCTCTCAGCGATCGTTGCAGTCCTGACCTTCATGGCGCACCGGAAGCTGCCATACAGAAAAATGCTGGTGCTTACCGGGATCATGCTTGGTGCGGTGCTATTGGTAATGGTCGGAGAGCAGGTGCAGGAGATGCAGCTGGCGCATTGGGTTCCCTCGCATCAGATCAGTTGGTTGGCGCATTCTATCCCTTCGTGGATGGGACTTTGGTTCTCCGTCTTTCCTAACATCGAATCGCTCGCCGGTCAGGCTATAGCGTTTGTACTTGTGGCTGGTTCTTACTACGCGGCAGGCAGGCAAAAGCAGCCTGCCTAGTCCGGGTAATCGAGCAGTCAGAAATGAACTATACGGTGCCGCCCATGAAGGGATCACTGAAGCTTGACCTTCCGGTCTCGACTCTGCCGGCAAAATGCTCTTCCGAATCAGACCCTGTTCTCTTCATGGTGAAGTCATACCAGCCGTGGCTTCTTTGGAGATCCAGTATGAGCGTTGTCTCGCTACCAGCCTGAATCGTCCTGCTCACTGCATCCGCCTTGTAGGCGTTATCCACCACCGTCACGGTTTGAGGATTCGAGCTCGCATTGCGCAGATGAACCAGAATATTTCCTGTCAGCTTCGACGCCTTTTGTTCGTATTCCGTTCGTGCCGTCACATAGCGTGAGTCAGCCGATCCAGTAAACGAACGATAGAACCCGTTCGGCGCATGCACTTCGACCGCATACTTCGAACCGGCAAACTGAGAGAGAGGATATTGCTGGTGAAGTGTGTCGCCTGCTTTCACTGCGTAGGTTGCAGCCTGAAAACTCTTTCCCGAGCTGTCATGCAGATTGCGTAGATACACATTGAATGGAGCCCCCGAAGAATTCGCTCCATGTACCTTATCTCCGGCCGTGAGCCGCAGCTCATAATTTGCCCCATCCGCGCTCAAGCCACCCTCGGCATACAACTCATAAGGAAGTGCGCACGCGGGCCGCACCCCTGACTCCTGATGCGAGATAAACGAAGACTGCTGGAGATTTTGATTGATGTTCTCAATCTGCGCAGTATCCAGCTTGCTGTAGTTTGAGGGAATTTCTTTATAACGAGCCTGCTGAATGCTAATCACAAACTTATCGCGGTCAAGAAAATCGAGTTCCTGTTCCTTCTTGTCGTGAGGCCGAAAGACGGACGTCAGGTTGCCGGCTACAGTGCGCCGCCAGGCGCTGATGTTCTCTTCCTCTACCGTCTTGCCGTGCTTCTTCTGAATGAAGTCTTCCAGAAACATCAGCGTCGATGTGTGATCGAAGAGCTGCGAATTGACCCAGCCGCCGCGCGTCCACGGTGAAGCAATGATCATCGGCACGCGGAAGCCCATTCCGATCGGCCCTGAGCGCGCATCCCTTTGAGATACTCCCTGATCTAGTTCATCTTGTGCATAGGAGTATTCGATGCCGGTATCGATGCCCTTCGACGCGCCGCCTGTCTCCGGACGTTTCGGGTCCGCGGCAACGTAAGAAGGGGCGTGATCGAAGTAGCCATCATTTTCGTCGTAGGTGAGAATAAAGATCGTCTTCTTCCACACCTCCGGGTTCTTCGTGAGGATGTCCATGACTTCGGAGACATACCATGCGCCATACCATGGAGAGGTGGGGTGATCGGAGAACTTTTCCGGAGAGCTCAGCCACGAGATCGCAGGCAGTTTGCCCTCATTCACATCCTTGCGGAACTGGTAGAAGATATCGCCCTTGGGAACCACCATCGTCTGTGGCTTGTCGCCATCCGTAAACGAAAGTTCCTGAAGCGAGTGATAGTCGGGGCTGGCTGCATTGGTGACGAAGGCCGCATGATGCAGGGCGCGCTGCTGCTCCGTAAGCTGCTTGTATCTCTCTTCTCCGCTCCCCGGAATCTGCGCTTCGAGTGCGGCGATGCGGCTCTTGTTGTGCTCGATCCGCTCTTTAAGGTGCGCGGCAGCCTTCGGGTCGTTTTCCTTTGCCGCTTGATCCTCGAGCTTTGCCGTCTGCTCAGTGAGCGAAGTGATCTGCGCGTTGATGGCGAGAGGAAAGCCTGGATGAGCCTCAATGTTGTAAGCCGCAAAACACTCGAGCGGATTGGTCCCGAAGTTCCCGAGCCATGCGTCTTGATCTCCAGTCAGGCCAGAGTAGGTCAGCTCATTCTGATAGTACTTCCAGCTGACTCCAGCCTCCTGCAACCGCTCGGGATAGGTCTTCCATGGCATCTTGAGACGGAAGAGCTCGTCATTGCGCATGTAGACTTTGGAATCGGTGCTCTGCCGGTCGCGAACCGTTCCCGTCCAGAAGGTGCTTCGGTTCGGCGTTGTGCTGGTCATCACCGCACAGTAATTCTGGTCGCACACAGTAAAGGCATCGGCCAGCGCATAGTAAAAAGGAAGATCTTCGCGCGTGTAATGACCCATCGTGATCGGCAGCGCGGAATATTCATGGTTGCCGGAACGCTTCGCCTCGATCCATCCATCATGGCGGCCCTCATTCCATGCGTCCACCTGGCTATTACGCGAATGAGGAATCGACCCCATCCAGGTAATGCGTGTGTCCTTGATGTCCAGGCGCCACGGAGCATAGGAAGCTCCCGAGGCATCGGTCTGGACAAAGACCGAATTGCCGTTTGGCAGGCGAATAGCCCGCGGATCGTTAAATCCTCGAACACCGCGTAGTGTGCCCAGCGTGTGATCGAACGAGCGGTTTTCCTGCATCAGGATCACGATGTGCTCGGCATCCAGATAGGTTGAGTTCGGCTCTGGAGCAATCGCATAGGCCCGCTGGATGGAATCAGGAACAAAGCCCGACATACCGGCAGCTCCGGAGAGCATGGCGGCAAGTTTTAGAAAATCCCGTCTCGTCTGCATCAGCAAAATCCTTCTTCGCACAAGTGTATTGTTGCCGTGTGAAAAACAGGTGAGCGATGAGAACGGTTCGTAAAAATGTGTGTGCCTCGTGAACTCTGGATTCACCTCCGCAAACGAACAGCTCGCGCACGATTGAGAAAGTAAGCGAGCAGAAGAAGAGGAAGCGCCAGCAGCAGCCAGGAGAAGGCATCACAAAGACCATCGCCCAGCAATGCGGAGAGCAATCCGACGATCGTGATGATGCTCAGAACCAACGGCGCGCGATAAACGGTCTTCCAGGAAGATGTCGTTGTCATGCTGCCCTGACTTCCTGCAGAGATTCGCGGGCTACCAGCTGATCCAGTTCCTTTTCAATTGGAGATCTACGCTTTGACAGCCAGAGGTAGAGTCCGCTGACGAGCACCACAATCAACGCGAGATCGAACAAGCCCCAGATGATTTTGAGCGGAAGACCGCCGTAGTCGCCAAAGTGGAGTGGTCGCGACAGCTCGAGGATACGCAGATACCACGGCAGGCCGCCCGACAACGTGACGGCTCCGGTTTCGACATCGACGAGCGTCGGCGTGAGCATGCGTGAAGTGACCGGCGTCTTGCCTTTGGCCCAGACCAGATAATGTCGGGGGCTGCCGAACACTCGATTGGGAAAGAGAACTGCTGAAATCTCCATTCCTGGAAGCGCTTCAGCGACCTGCCTAGCCGAGGCGTCCACGGAACGAAAGTGTGTGGGAACCGGCTTGCCGTGATACGGAGCCATAATCTTCGGAAGCGTCTGCGCCCTCCACAGTCCGAACAAGGGCGTAGACAGTGCATTCATCACGCCGGTCGCACCCACAACAAGTGCCCAGGTGAGGGTAACAATACCGAGAAGATTGTGCAGATCGAACCATTTTGTTCGTCTCGCTCCACCGCGGCGATAGGTTCCGAAATCGAGGCGGCGCATGAAAGGGCCATAGACGAGTGCTCCCGAGACAAGAGAGATAACGAAGGTCAGCGCCATCACTCCCATCGTCAGCTCTCCAGGAAGGCCCAGAAATATCTCACTGTGTAGTCGAAGCAGGAAACCGGTCAGTGCAAATCCATCCTCCGGAACCTCAAGGAGTTTTCCGGTATGCGCATCGAAGATCACCGAATGAATTTCGCCATTTTTCGGATCATCGGAAGAACTCATGTTGACGAAGATCCGCGGCTTATCATCATCCCAGCCGATTGAGAACGGATGCAGAGCGGGAAACTTCGACTGTGCCTGCACGACCATTGAATCGAGGTTTGCAATCGGGGTGTCTGCTCCCACCTTCGCCGGCGTCACATGTGGCTGCAGCAGTGCATCCAATTCATCCTCGAAGACGAGAGGAAGTCCGGTGACGCAGGCCATGAGCAGCAACAAAGTACAAACGAGACTGGTCCACTTGTGAATCCGATACCAGTTCCGTACAGTTTTCACACTCAGATGAGCCATCGTTATTCCTCGTCTTACCAGCGGTAGCGCATGGTTCCATAAACGCTGAGCTTCGCTCCGTAGTAGCATCCATCTGTCGCATAGCAGGAGGCCACGTAAGTGCGGTTGCCGATATTGCTTGCATTGACCTGAAGACGCGCGCCACGCAGCAGACCTGAGTCACTGGAGAAGTCATAGTGCAGCGCGCCATCGAACAGCGTTGCGCCCGGCACCTTGAAGGAGTTCACATTGTCTCCCCAACTGGCGCCCAAGAAGCGGCTGCCTGCGCTTACACCGAGACCATTGAGAGAGGTAAACGGCAGATTGTAGTCGGCCCAGAACGAGGCCAGATTGAGCGGCACACCATATTGGTACTTGCCCTGCGTTGGCTCGACCGTTCCATCCAGCGCGACGCCACTCGCGTTCGACCGGCTATATTTCGAATCGGTATACGCATACGAAGCGACCATGCTGATCCGGCGGCCTAAAGTGGAATGTTCCTGCAATTCAAAACCCTTTGACCTGATCTCTCCGATCGGAATCGTAAAGTTGGGATTCTCGGGATCGGGTGTGCCGACGTTCTGCTGCGCGAGATCGTAGACCGCAGCGGTGATGAGCATGTTTGTGTGTGCCGGTTGATACTTGACGCCGCCTTCATACTGCTTGCCCGTGGTTGGCGGCAGCGCCGTGCCAGATTCGGTAAGGCCTATGTCCGGCTGAAATGAGGTCGTATAGCTGAAATAAGGTGCGATTCCATCACCGAGTAGGTAAACAGCGCCTGTGCGAACTGTGAACTTGTCGGCATCCTGTTTGGTGACGGTTCCATTCGTTGTGTCGTCGTACGAAAGCCAATCCTGTCTGCCCGCAACCGACAGCCGAAGATGACCGAGAGACGCCTGATCCTGGAAGTAGATGCCGGTCTGGTTGTCGATCGTGCTCTCAAATCCCGTGATCTGTGGCACGACAATCTGCTGGTAATACACCGGGTGGAAGACATTGATCGGTGGATCGTCCGCATTTCCCCATTTCCAGTGCTCGCTGTAATGGGTGTAGTTGACTCCGGCCAGAAATGTCTGCCGAATCTTCCCGGTTTGCAGCACTTTCGCAACCCGGTTGTCTGATAGGAAAGAATTGAAAATAGTGTGGCGAATGAAAGAGTAGCGGTCCAGCGTAGCATTGTCCGCTTCAAGATCCTCAGGCCAGATCATATTGGCGTTATCTTTGTTGCCGGTGAAGCGAAAATTTTGATCGATGCGCCAGTCATGATCGAAGGTGCGCGTGAAGACATCACCTGCCTGGATGAAGGACTGCTTCGTCAGATTGAAGTTCGGGTCGCCAGGAAAGAAACCGACCGCGATCTTGCCGTTTGGATTCGGAAGTGCACTCCCGAGAGCGGGCACGTTAGCATAGGCTCCCACTTCGGGGTCATAGGTGTAGTTCGTGAGAAAGGTGAGACTCGTTTTCGAATCAGGAATCCATGTCAGGGCAGGAGCCACCGCAAGACGCTCAGGATGGATAAACCAGGTCTGCGAGCCCTCTGTAAAGCCGACTCCTGTCAGGCGATACAACAGATGAGGAGAGCCCAGCGGGCCGCTGAAATCAAAGTTTCCCTCGTAGCGTCCGTAAGTACCAAATCCCAGCTGGAACTCATGCAAGCTCGAGGCCATCGGCCGCTTGCTCTCCACATTCACGATGCCTGCTGGATTTCCTTGCCCGTAGAGAACCGACGAAGGCCCTTCGAGTACCTCTATGCGTTGATAAAAGTACGCATCGAGCAGCGTGTTTCCTGTAGCGTCATCAGTCAAGCCATCCTGATAAATGGATGGAATGAACCCGCGAATCTGCAGGCTGCTGGAATTCCAGAAGGAAGAAGTATTTCCCTGCGACTCCGGCACGACGCCGGGAGCATAGCGGAGTGCCTCATTGATGCTCTGGGGCGCCTGGGCGTCGAGCTGGTCTCGAGTGATGACAGAGATTGACTGCGGCGTCTCGAGAAGCGGCGTGTCGATCTTAGTGGCTAGCGTGCTATCGCTGGCCACATATCCAGATTCTGCTTGTACGGTGACGGTGTTCGAAGCATTCTGTACTGCGAGTGTGACGTCGATATTCTGCGAGTTTGCCTCAATGCTGATGTCTTTGCTGTATGCAGCGAAACCCGCAGCCTCCACCTGCAGCCGATAAAGGCCTGATGGAACTGTGAGCGAAAAATGTCCGGAGCCATCAGTCCGCGCCTGCTCCGCGCGGTTGCCGCAATCCGCGTGGATTGTGGCCGAAGTGACACGGGCGCCCGTCGAGTCGGAGACACTTCCACTTATGGTCACTCGAGAAGCGCTCGCCGACAAGGGACAGGGCGGTGCCTCGGTCGATTGACCGTGACCGACTCCAGAAAATGCAATTGCAAAACCAATCAAGAAGACCTTCCAGCGTACTGACATGGACACGCACCTTTCGTTGATCCGTCGGCGCGCCGCTGCTCTACACTAAGAACAGTCGTCAGCCTTCGGTTGTCGATCTCCAGGGTCCTTGCGGTGCTTCGCCAAAAGACTGCCGCAAGGACCCCATATACGACCGATTCAGTCCGATTTAGAATATCGAATGAGAGAGTGACGTGCTCCGCGTAAGCAGACACGTCCTACGTGAATCTGGTCATGGCGAAGCGATCTGAAGATCATCACAACTATCTGCAAACGGTTCCGCGTTCTGTTGCCGCAATGGCGAAGAGCTATCCACCGGGGTATGCCGGGTACAGGCATTCGCACGCGCGGGCACAGTTTCTTTATGCCGCTTCGGGCAGCATGCGGCTCACCTTTGATCTGGGCAGCTGGATCGTTCCTCCCAAGCGTGCTGTCTGGCTCCCGGCTGGCTACCCTCATCAGACCGGAAGCATTGGATCGCTCGAGATGCGTACCTTGTACATCGACGACGGTGCGGCTGGGGTGGCGCCACCGGAAACTCCGCGCATGCTACGCGTCTCTCCGCTGCTGCATGAGCTGGTGCTCCGGATGGTTGCGATGCCGATTGAATATGATGAAAGTGGTCAGGATGGACGGGTCGTAACTACGCTTCTTGGTGAAATTGACTGGACGCCGATTCATCCGGTGAGTCTTCCGTCACTGCGAGACAAGCGTCTTCGTCAGATGGAGCAATCGCTCCTGAATCATCCTGATAATTCGATCACCCTTGAACAATGGGCGGCAAAGCTCGGCATATCGCCACGTACGCTTACCAGGCTGATTCGCAAAGAGACCGATCTCACATTTCAGGCGTGGCGCGATCAGATTCGCACCTTCATTGCCATTCCGCTGCTGACAGAGGGACGATCCCTGGCTGAGATTGCCGACGCCGTAGGATATGAGACCGCGTGGGCGTTCACAACGATGTTCAAACGAGTGACCGGACAAGTCCCGAGCCGGTATGCAAAGAATAAGTAGAGGACAAGTCGCCAGATCTTTCTCGCCACATAAAATGCTTTTTCCCTGGCCGTAAAAAGCAGCGGGGTATGGTAGTGGGTCAATTTGAATCCACAGGCTCAGGCTTTGGCAATCGTGGCATCATGGACTCATGCCAAAGCGGTCAAGCGAAAAGGACTTCGCGCAGAATGCACTTCGGGTCGTAGAGTCTGCGACTGGTGAATCACTCAAGCAATCTGAAGAGAAAAATCCCGCGGCCGTAGCTCTAGGTAGGCTTGGCGGACTGAAGGGCGGTAAAGCTCGCGCGCAACGGCTGACACCTGAAGAGCGATCAGTTATAGCCAAGAAAGCGGCAGCCGGGCGATGGGGTAAAAAACCCTAGACCATCATTGGGGATTTTTTTCTACTTGACCGTCGAAGAAGGGTTTCTTCTTCTGTGTCATCAGTAAAGTCGAAGATGATCTGAATGGCGGGACCAGGGTTAAGGTTTTCGTTATAGCTATCTACGTCATTCTTTAGCTGAACACAATCACTGACGATCTGCCGTCGCCGATACTGGAACGATAGTTCCATCTGCGCGTGGGTCATGTTGTGGTAATCGTGCCAAATAGGAAGCTGCTCTCCGTCCCGGGCTTCTATGATGACGTGTTTTGTGCGAACCGTCCGGCCCTGAGGATCCTTTCGGTTATCGTCCCGCATGGCGCGCGCAAGCTGTTCAGCCCCGGCTCGGATGAAGTCATCAGGGTGAGGAGCCCATTTCCCAGTCTCATATGCCCAACGAAGGATTTCTTTTGCCGATCCTCCGGAGCCAAAAGTGTCGAAATATTCGTCGGCAATTTTCCTTAATTGATCGTTGTAGGACATATTGCTTCCCTTCTATTGCAGTTGAGGTTCCTGTCCCCAGCCGTCACACATGAACGGGCCCAGTATTAAGGCTCGAACCTTTGTACTGACTAGGGGAGAAAAGATTGAATAGTTCTTAATACGGTTCCGAACCTGTCCAGCTGCGATGGCTGGATGAACTTTCATACGAAGTGCAAAACCCTCAGCTTTATCTGAAGTGAAATAGGGTCTAATCCTTGCGATAAACTTGTCTAACTCGATTCGACTAATTGAGAACGAAGCTGCAAATTCATCACAACGAACCTCAGTTGGCGGCTTTACTGCATCGTCCGAGTCCTCGAAAACATCAATGCACGGGGCATCCATGCCTTCTCCGTTCCTGATGTGATCAATCTCGTGCAGGAGTGTATGCCAAAACCAATCTAGGCGGTCGAAGCGCAAAGACAGCGCGATAACTGGGGATTTGCCACCTGCGGTGTCTATCCAAAATGTCACTGCATCTACGGTCATAGAAGACAGCTTCTCTATCGCGACGACACGTATCCCCGCATCCGCGAGAATACGCGGGACTTCTTTTACTCCATCTACCCGCTCCATCAGTCGCCGAAGATTTGGCAATGCAACCTCTAATGCCTTTTGTGAAAACCTTTGGGCTTTAATAACAGACGCAAGCTGTTTCGCCCGATTAAGCCATGCAATGGTTGCGCTTGAAGGAGGCTCTGTATATGCGCGTTGTCTTGCAGCAAAGGCGAACTTTGGTTCCGCATCTATGTTTGGAATTTCCAAGAATTTGCATACCTGGGATTCAAGCACTTCAATGCTCTCTGTGGACTCAATCCAGCGCCTCTTAAGCATCTCCTTTACTGGAGCTTTCGAATATAGGGCAGCGCGACGACGAACAGCATCGTCACTTTCTTCTTGTTGTTCCTTCCATAGTTGATATGCGGTCTGCAAGTTCATCCAAGACTGAGCATCTGTGCTAAATGCAGCTCCCAACTCATGTGCAAGTCGAGGATTGATCGGCTGCTTACCGCTAATGATTTGGCTTACCGTCCCCGTGTTTCTTCCCAGAATGGCTGCCAGATCAGATTGCGACCAGCCACGAGCCTCTAACTCTTCCTTAATGAACTCTCCGGGAGGAAACGCCTCTGCTACCTTGCGACCTGTATCAAAGAGTCCCATTAGTGATAATCCTCAATTCCTACAACCACGATTCGCTTGTTTTCTCCTTCTCCAACTATCTCAAGGATTAATCGCCATTGATCATTTATTCGAACGGAGTGTTGATGATCCCGGGGAGGCTGCAATTTCTCAAAATGGAGCGATTTCATATTTCGAATAAACCGCTCATCAGCAGCAGCACGAATGTGCTGCATCTTTCGACGGAATGAGGACACAATGTTGGGCGGCCAGCCACCCGTAAAGCGGGCATCGGACTCGACTTTATCCAAGTCGTCATCTTTGAACTCGACCTCCACGACTTGAAGCATATAGAGAGCACGGCTTTCTGTCAAGCTAGAAACTAGAAAACTCTAAATTTTACTATTGACTACATGACCGCTCAAGCATATGATAGTCCTATCATGAATCGCTTGAGCGTAGATAAACGGGCACAGGTCGTAATGGCTCTAATAGAGGGCAACTCCGTTCGCTCCACCTGCCGCATGACGGGAGTAGCAAAAGGAACCGTGCTCTCACTGATTGCCGATCTTGGCAACGCCTGTGCTGTTTATCACGATGAGCATGTTCGTAACGTGGCAGCGAAGCGCGTACAGTGCGATGAGATTTGGTCATTTTGCTATGGCAAGGACAAGAACGTTTCCGATGACCAGAAGGCTGAAGGCGCGGGCAGCTTGTGGACGTGGACTGCGCTGGACGCTGATAGCAAGCTCGTTATCTCGTACCTAGTTGGCGGGCGTGATGCCAGTTGGGGAATGTCTTTTATGGAGGATTTAGCATCGCGTGTGTCTACACGCATCCAGATCACTACAGACGGTCACAGAGTGTACGCTGATGCCGTTGAAGGCGCGTTTGGGATGGATGTAGACTATGCGATGCTGATAAAGCTGTATGGTTCTCCCGCAGTTCAGGAAACGCGCTACAGTCCCGGCGAAGTGATTGGCATTGAAACTAAGGTACTCTCCGGCAATCCCGATTCTCGGTACATCTCTACCAGTTACGTTGAACGCCAAAATCTCACTATGAGAATGTCGATGCGGCGGTTTACGCGGCTCACTAATGGATTCTCAAAGAAGCTGGCGAACCATGAGCACATGCTGGCGGTTTACTTCATGTATTACAATTTTTGCCGCGTACATCAGACGTTGCGCGTTACGCCTGCTATGGAGGCCGGGATTTCAGATCACGTCTGGACGGTCTCAGAACTGGTAAAACTGATGGAGCCGAAGTCGATCTTGGATGGCCTGAAATTTCAGGACGTGGCCTAAAAATTATTAAACAACTCATTGTTGTAGAACCCGAAAAAAGTCATTCTTGAATTAGTCAGGAGTGATACGCTTCTATGGCAATGAGATACGCAGTCTGGAACAACAAAGGTGGAGTAGGTAAGAGCTTTCTAAGCTTCATTCTCGGAACAGAAATTGCCAATCGAAAGCCCGGTGAAAATGTCATTTTGGTGGACATGTGCCCTCAGGCGAATCTTTCGGAGATCGTCTTAGGGGGGAATGGCAAGGGAGCGGATCGACTTCAGGCGCTACTTTCCGGCAAGGATCGATTAACAGTGGGTGGATATTTCGATGCCCGCATTTCTTCTCCGCATCTTAAAACCGGCAATGAAAATAAATATTTATTGAATGCCCGACAGTACAATAAGAATCTTCCCAAAAATCTATGGCTAGTAGCAGGTGACCCGAGCCTAGAATTACAGGCCCAGGTCATCAGTCAAATCGGCGGTCAAACTCTGCCGCAAGAATCTTGGAAGAACGTTCGCAATTGGCTTAAAGACCTTGTGCTTGCGAATGTAGCTCATTTGGGAGATGAGGATACCGTTACTGTTTTTATTGACTGTAACCCCAGTTTCGCCGCATATACGGAACTCGCGATGTTGGCTGCCGAAAGGCTGATCGTACCGTGCTCAAGTGACGGCTCTTCTGCTCGCGCCATAGATAATATCGGGGCTCTTCTTTATGGCATCAGTGTTTCTACAAACTATAGCGGGGTCGATTTCAAGGGGAGAACAAAGAAATTCAATATGCCCTTGCCGTTGATTCATTCTGTACTTCTCAATAGATCTACCCTTTATAGCGACAGAGCGAGTAAAGCTTTTCGGGCAATGTTTGACGAGATTAAAAAGCGCACAAAGAACCTTCAGAAAGCCGATTCTTCAATATTTGCCAGCAAATCAATAAATTTCAAAGTCGTTCCCGACAATCATTCTGTGGCGATTGTCTGCTCGCATTTGGGGCGTCCCCTTTATTCCATTGCTCCAGGAAAATATCCCGTTCATGATACTCGTCCACAGATCAACGACGAGCCACTTGATCGATATAAAGAAGCAGTTGATGCGCTCCTAGCCACGATTGCCAAAGCCTGAGCCTGTGGATTCAAATTGACCCACTACCCGGGGTATAGCTTGGTAGCGACTTTCGAGGTGGAACGTGCCCGCATCAAGCGATACCAATACCCTGCCAAATGAAGCTGTCATCTCAAACCAACAAATCATTACGCTGAAATTCCTGCCCTACACTCAAATCGAGCGGCAATCGGCCTTCGGCAACATGACAATCGTTGCCGGCGTAGATGCAAGCTATGATCCGCGCGGCGCAAACATATGTGGGAGTTTGACTGCTGCAGCGCAAATTGTTCAAGACCTCATTGCCTTATGCCAGAACAATCCAAGCTTCATTCCGCCGCTCAAGGATCAGGCAGCAAGCGCCGTTCTTTTCTTGCAGCAGTGCGCAAAGAATGAACAGATACGTGTTGATGCAATCAAGGCGTTAATCGGAACCGTTGAATCCTACGACACTCCCTCCATATAGTTCTCTGCTGGCGGCTCTGTCGCATTCAGACAAGCATCCAGCTATATGAAAGCCTCTTATGAAACTACGGAAAAGAAGCGCGCGTCCCTTCCAAGCAGGCATTCGGCATTGACCTCACTCAAAGCATCTACGGGCATCTGCGCCTTTGCTGGCCTGAGGCTCATCGAATGAGCATGCTTGCTGGTAAGGAGTGACAGTGAAAAATAATCGCTGGTTTATTGCTCTCGCAGGTATCCTGCTTCAGGTCGTGCTTGGCTCTGTCTACGCCTGGAGCGTTTTCCGTGTTCCTCTCACAAAGCAGTTTCACTGGAGCATTCCTCAGGTCACGCTGACATTTACGATCAGCATCTTCGTGCTTGGGGTTGCTGCGTTTTTCGGTGGCCTCTGGCTGAACCGCTCAGGTCCGCGCATTGTGGGGATGGTCGGCGCGCTGCTCTATGGCGCGGGAACCATGCTGGCCGGCCTCTCCGGTGATCGTCTGTGGTGGCTCTATCTTTCTTATGGCGTAATCGGCGGCATCGGACTCGGCTTTGCCTACATCGTTCCCGTGGCCGTACTGGTGAAGTGGTTTCCGGATCGCAGAGGTCTGATTACCGGTATCGCCGTAGGCGGATTCGGCGCCGGCGCGCTCGTCACCGCTCCCGTCGCCAGCCATTTGATGCAGACTGTCGGCGTTCTCCAGACCTTCGTCTATCTTGGCATTGCATACACCATTGTTGGAGTGGCAACGGCATACTTTATGCAAAACCCTCCGGCGGGATGGGTGCCCGCAGGATGGACTCCCTCCTCCAAGCTGACCTCGCAGCGCTCGGCTGAAGACTACACGCTCGGCGGCGCGCTCAAGACGTGGCAATGGTGGGCGCTCTGGCTCATCCTGTTTCTCAACACCTCGGCCGGCATCTCGGTCATCTCCCAGGAGTCGCCGATTTTCCAGGAGCTGGCAAAAGTAACCGTCATCGTTGCCGCGGGCATGGTCGGCATTGTCAGCATCGGAAACGCCGTGGGGCGCGTCTTCTGGGCGTGGATCTCGGATTTCATCACCCGCCGCTACACCTTCGTCGTCATGTTCCTGATCCAGGTCGTTCTCTTCTGGGTGCTCCCGTCGACAACTTCAGCAGCGCTCCTGACCATTCTGTCTTTCGTCATTCTGATGTGCTACGGCGGCGCATTTGGCACCATGCCGGCCTTCGCCGCCGATTATTTCGGCCCGAAGAACGTGGGCCCGATCTATGGCCTTATGCTCACGGCGTGGGGTGCGGGCAGCGCGTTCGGCCCGCTGCTGATCGCAAACATGCGGCAAAATACCGGCAGCTATCGAGGCGGCTTCCACATCATTAGCGCCATCGTGCTCGCTTCCACATTACTCCCGTTGATCGTCCGGCCGCCGGTCGAACGCCGCTGACAGAATGCTCGATACGACCAAAAGTGAATCGAGCATTCCCGCTTGCTAACCCTGCGTCGCATGTATGAAGCTAGAGCCTGTTATTGAACAGGCTTTAGCTGCACACATCTTCTATCGATCAGGGGTCCCGTGAAGCCGGAAATACGAATCAAGTCCATCTGCCTCCTCGTTCTCTTCGTTCTCTCGCTGTATTCCGCACACGCGCAAGGCACCATCCCAACGTTCAAGCACACCGTCGGCCAAAGCTCGTACACACTTCCGGGCAGCGATCCAGCGCAGGGAGGCACCGTCACCATCCCCACCGTGCTTGTTCCCATCACGCTCTCTTTTGACGCGAAGAAGATCGACGGCAAGCCCTTCGTCATGGACCCAGCCGCTGACGTGCCGTCCGTTCTCCGCTCGCCCATCTTCTCGAAATTTGCTTTTCCCTCAGGCGGCACCACGCAGTATGCCGACGCCTTGCTGCGCACCACCTTCCCCAAGGCTGAGAACTGGCATACGCTGCTCGGCAAGCCGGAAGTAAAGCCGCTGAAGATCACCGTCCCCGTGGGCTACGGCTACATTCTCACCTCGAAGAAGAGCGGCAGATCCTTTGCCGTCGTTGACGTTGTGTTTCTGCAGAAAGAGCTTTTCAAGCAACTGCCTAAACAGGACGGCAAGCTGGTCATCGCCGTAACGCGCAACGCCACCTACTACGCGGATGACGACGCAACGGAGTGCTGCTCGTGGGGTACGCACGGCGTCGACGAGGCCACGGGAAATTCCTTCGTGCTCGGGTCATACCTCCATGACGCGCCCTCAGTCGTCGCAGACAGCGATGTGCAGCCGCTCACCCAGCAGCTCGCCGAATTTATCAACGATCCCCTGCACAATCCTCTGTCAACCGACCATCACAACAATGCTCCAGGCAACACCTTCCCGGCATGGATGCGGCTTGCCTCCGTCTCGTCTGGAGATCAGGGCCGCTGTGGCGGCACGGGCGTAGCCTCCGCTTATTTCCTGCTCGAACCGACAAATACGAACCCGAAAAACAATATTCCTTCGTCGAAGGCTTTCATCGCCCACGCTGACGGAGCCAGCTATCACCTGCAAAATGTAGCTCTGCTGCCCTGGTACACGGGTGCCTCCGACGATCTAGGCAGCACCTACAGCTTCCCCGACGCGCAAGTGCTCCCTGAAGCCGCGAAACCCTGCCCGCCACGCCGCGGCCGTTCCAGTGACGGCAGCAGATTAGCGCCTCCCAAGCCCACAGTCGCCGCCATTCCGCAAAGCGGGCCACCAAACGGCCATAAGCTCATCGGTTACTGGGAGGGATACGGCGGAGAAGGTTCTACCTTCCCGGTCGAGGAGATTTCGCCGCAATGGGATGTCGTCATCGTCGCCTTCGCCACGCCAGCCAAGGACGCGCCTGAAGGAACGATGCAGTTTCACACGCCCGCAGGCTTCGACACCGCACGGTTCAAGGCGGAAATCGCCGCGTTGAAGAGCCAGGGCAAGAAGGTCATGATCTCGCTCGGCGGCGGCGGCGAGCATTTCACGCTCGCTGATCCCAATCGGGTTCCGAACTATATTTCCTCGGTCACCAGCATCGTCAGCGAGTACGGTTTCGACGGAATCGACATCGACTTTGAAAGCCCGTCGCTCTCGATCGATCCGGGCGACACCGACTTCCGGCATCCCACCACGCCGTCCATCGTCAACCTCATCTCCGCCCTGCGCCAGCTGCACGACCACTTCGGTCCCAGCTTCATGATCAGCCTTGTACCTGAAGGCACACAGATTCCCTCCGGCTACCCCAGTTACGGCGGCCAGTTCGGCTCCTATCTGGCCATTACCTACGCCATCCGCGACATCCTCTCGTTCATCGACGTGCAGGACTACAACACGCCGCCGCTTGAGGGCCTCGATGGCGAGATATATCAGCCCGGCACGGTGGACTATCACGCTGCCGTGACCGAGCTCCTGCTGCACGGCTTCAACGTTGGCGGCGATCCCAAACAGTTTTATCCGCCCATGCCAGCCAACCAGGTTGCCGTCGGTTTCTATACG
>Ga0206844_10184_pt1 | contig 20571 bp, 15 predicted proteins | sample Alteio_BWOrgCont_22_FD_152907 | JGI IMG/M metagenome (GOLD analysis project Ga0206844, IMG submission 152907) | Enriched cells from forest soil in Barre Woods Harvard Forest LTER site, Petersham, Massachusetts, United States -... | ecosystem: Environmental > Terrestrial > Soil > Temperate forest >...
AACCGGCAGTCATATCCTATCACGGCACTAGGGTTCAGTCCGGATTTATTGATCCATTCTGCGGTGGCGGCAGCTACCCTTTTTACATTGTCCACCGTAAAATCGTCGGCAATGATGGCACGCCATCCATCAGTTCCGAATTTTATATCATTCATATTCAATTGTTTTATTGTTGCATTAAAATATGGTTCCAGGGAAATGCAAATAACGCATCTTTATAGCTTTGCGCCAATGTGACCGGTATCATGGTTTCATTAATTTTCCGGATCTGGTATGGATAATTCTTCTGGCTCAAAAATGTCACAAGTGAAGCATCGTCATACTGGAGTTTCCAATCACCCAGCTTTTCAAATGGGATGGGCTGCAGGCGAATGTTTTTGGCATACAAAACAATGTATTGCGGTGTGAAAGATACCTGGCCGCTTTTGTCTTTGGTCCAGGTTTCTATCACATCCATATCTGAAATTTTTATAGGGACATTTTTCAGGAATGAATAAACCTGGTCGCCTCCATAATTGAAAAATTCCTGTGGGTTGCTGTTAAAAAAATCGTCGAGTGTTTTTTTAATTTTACGAGAAACACCTACCTGTTCCATTGATAGTGAATCCCATCCATATTCTACAAGTCGGGTTGGATTTTGGGTGAGTTTATTCAAATATTTGTTTTTGCGGCCAAATGTTTCTGAAACAATTTTAGCGCTTGATTTATTCGTTACCAATGGTGCATTGCCAAAATAGATAAGGGTATAATTAAAACCCATATTTATTAATGCCGTATAAAGCGTTGTCTCACTGTTTCCATCTGCAGTAACATGAAGCATGGTGTTCTGAAATAATTCACGCAAAGCCGGATTGAATTCCACAAATCCATAAATAACATCTTTGCCTCCTTTGAAGGTAGCGCCATTAAATGAAAAACCATTCACGGCCAAACTTGTTTCCTTATTCTGAGAGGTCCAGTATTCATAAATAAAAACACTTGAAAGCCTTTTGAAACTTGCCATGGATTTGGCCTCAACGCCTTTTAAATCAGCAAAACTCAGAGTGGATTTTTTCTCAGGAGAGTCCCAAAGCACTACTTGTCCGCTTGAAATCCAGCCATATAGGTCAGTAGCCAGGTCACTTACAAAATTATATCCGATTGAATCTGGCTGCAAATCTTTTTCAACCAATAGGATGGCTTTTTTATGGCTGTATGCGTTCGCCCCTGGGCCAAAGCACAAAACCATTAAAGCAAATATTCCCATGCAGGTTTTCATCGAGCTTATTATTTCAATTCAACCTATTTAAAAGCATTTATGCCAGTGATATCCATGCCCGTAATAAGGAGATGAATATCATGCGTCCCTTCATACGTCACTACCGATTCCAGGTTCATCATGTGCCGCATGACCGAATATTCACCTGTAATGCCCATTCCGCCAAGTATTTGCCGGGCTTCGCGGGCAATATTCTGGGCAATTTCAATATTGTTTCTTTTCGCCATGGATATTTGCCCAGGTGTGGCCCGGCCTTCGTTTTTGAGCACCCCAAGCCGCCAGGTGAGCAATTGCGCTTTGGTGATTTCGGTAATCATTTCGGCCAGTTTTTTTTGCTGTAGCTGGAATGAAGCAATAGGCTTATCAAACTGAACGCGTTCTTTGGAATATCTTAATGCCGTATCATAGCAATCAAGCGCTACGCCGATAGCACCCCACGCGATGCCATATCGGGCATTGTTCAGGCAACTTAGTGGGCCTTTTAGTCCCTTTACGCCAGGCAACAGGTTTTCTTTGGGAACTTTTACATTGTCAAAAACCAACTCTCCGGTAGATGAGGCACGTAAAGACCACTTGTGATGGATTTCAGGAGTGGTAAATCCTTCCATTCCCCGCTCTACTAATAATCCATGAATGGCACCTTCCTCGTTTTTAGCCCAAACTACTGCTATCTGAGCAAAAGGCGAATTTGAAATCCACATTTTAGAACCATTCAACAAGTAATGATCGCCCATATCCTTAAAATTCGACTGCATGCCTGATGGGTCAGATCCATGATTGGCTTCGGTGAGTCCGAAACAGCCGAGCCATTCGCCACTTGCCAATTTTGGAAGGAATTTCTTTTTTTGTTCTTCGGAGCCAAAAGCAAAAATAGGATACATGACTAATGACCCTTGTACGGAAGCGGTTGACCTGATGCCCGAATCGCCGCGCTCTATTTCCTGCATCATAACACCGTAAGCAATATAGTCAAGGCCCTGGCCTCCATATTCCTGTGGAACGGTTGGCCCAAAAAGCCCCATTTCACCCATTTTTTTTACAAGATGGCTGGGGAATTCGGCACGCTGAGCATAATCTTCTATAATAGGGGTCAGGTTTTTCTTTACCCAGTCACGCACAGTGGAACGAATCAAAAGGTGCTCCGGTGACAGCAGTTCGTCCAATAAATAATAATCGTGCGTTTCGTACCGGTCGGTGAAAGGTTTCTGAACTTCTGCTTTATCATTTTTTATTTCCGGACCGTTGACAGATGTTTTTTCTGACATAAAGAAATTAGCTTTGAGCCTTCAAAATTAACACTTAATCCATAACCACCCGTCACAATGGGGTTTATTGCACTAAAAGGGGTAGAAGTATTTGCCAAAATAGGCGTCAGTGCTGAGGAAAGGCTTATCAGCCGGAAATTACTGGTGGATGTCAGAATCAGATGCCCGCTCAGCAAAGCAGGCCACAGCGATGCTTTTGAAGACACCTTTGATTATGGTATCATCGCAGAGGTAATACATACCCAATTTAGGAAAGAATTCAGGTTGATGGAAGCAGCTTGTCGGGCGATAGCCGTAGAAATATTGCGACAAGACAAAAGTATCGAACAAATTGAGATCAGGATGCAGAAACTTTCGCCTTTTATACAAGGGAATGTGGAAAGTTCAGTGGTAGAATGGAATTACCCTGAAGACTGGTAAACTGTTTTACAGTCATCGGTATTGAGGGAAAAAAGAAGTATAACGGTAGTGAATAAAATGATCCGGTTTTTCATAGTTTCTTTTTTATTTCTGGATTTAATATACGTCCTGGTATGCAATGGTTCACTGGATTAGGTTTGGCCATCTAAGATTTCATAATTATACAAAGATTTGTGTTGCGAGAATTTACAAACTGCTCCCGGATTGCAATTTCTGCATAAAGCGAGAAAGAAAGTATATGGGAAAACAAAAACTTGCTATATTCGCCACCGATACAGTTTTAAAGTAAAAAAACGGAATATGAAAAAACTGTTTTTATGCCATTTTGTATGGGTGCTTGGCGTTATTGTCCCGCATAAAATATTTGCACAGGCAACTTTAGGGTTAGGTTTCCAGGCCTCATACGTATTGCCTGCAATCCCCAACAATTATTATTATAAACCTGCGCCAAACTTTGAATTGATGATTTTGTCCGGCGATATTGATGATCATTTCAGGGTGGGGATGCAATTTGGGTACTGTAGTTTAAAACCTACGCAAGACACGTTTAATACTGTCACAGTCCTCAGGGACATATCGGGGCGACCCTATTCGGTGAACCCAGGCTATAATACGGTTAGCATATATGATATTTATTCGGCAGGATTCGATTTTGAGTACAGGCCGGTTATAGATACCAGGTTTACTCCTATGGTTGGGCTTGACCTGTATTATTATTATATCTATTATGGCAGCAATTCGGTGGTTGAAAATTATTCACAACTTGAGGAGCAAATCGGATTTCAGGAATTGGCCCTCGCACCTAAAATTGGCCTAACCTGGAGAATTTCTGACAACTGGCAGATGAATGGCGGAATCGCTTATAACTGGGGTTTCTTTGGAGGGGTGGACAATACGCTAAGCTATTGGAAACCATTCATCAATATAGAATTTGTTCCTGACAATTAACAGCCGGACCAATATGGGAATCTCAAAAACAAAAATGATCATTTTGCCTTTCTGCCTTGGCGTTGCTTTGATTTCCGGGTGCAAAAAACTTGCGCAGAACGATGCCCTGCCAGTGGTATCAATAAAATCTGTCGTATTGACATCTAAGGATACGGCCATCATCACCGGAACGGTTGTGAACCAGGGGGCAGAAGCCATTCAGTATGAAGGTATTTGTTATGGAATTGATTCAATGCCTGATATGCTGGAAAACCAGCATTTTATCAATAGTGGCCAGACAAATTTTACTTTCTCGGTAAAATTGAAAACGGACAGCACTTATTTCATCCGGGTTTTTGCCACCAATAGCTATGGGTATGCCTTAAGCCGACCTGCTTCAATACATGTACCCCACCAAAAGCCCCCGGTAGTTCCATGCAGCCTTACCGATATGCAGATTATAGATAACGGAACCCGATATACTGTGGACGCCGGATATATTGATCCGTATAATACTGTCAATTATGGAAGCTGGCAAGCAGAAGCCGACTATGGTTCTGTGCAAATGTTTTTTGATTTCTGGGGCCGGCCTGCCAATGGGGCTTATGTTACCCAGGTGGACGGCGGACAGTTTTCTACTGACCATAGCGGAATCGAGGTGTATGTCCAGAAAACTGATTTCAATGTTTACAGCATGCAATCAGGCGATTCTGTATATGTTACCGAAAACCCTGATAGTTCCCTGAGTCTTTCTTTTTGCGGTATGCATTATTCAATAGGCCCTTCCACGGTTTCTGTTATTGGAAAGTTTACAGCAAATTAGATTGCTTGTCAACAATAACTATCGAAATGATAGGCGAGAATGCTTGCGGTTATGATTGTAGGCGCATGAAATACCCTATATCCTCCTTCCGCTTATAAGCCTGAATAATATTGCAATGACGGCAAGTACCAGCAATATGTGGATGAGTCCGCCGACGCTGTAGAAAAAAACGCCAATGGCCCATCCGATCAGGAGTATAACTGCAATGATGTAAAGTAGGCTTCCCATAATTTGATTTTTTTATTGTTGAACTATTGTATCATTAAGGAACAAAGGGGAATGTTGTTCAAAAAAGATCAAGAAATTATTTAAACCCGCTAAGTTCGTGGCCTCTTCGTTTAACTTTAACAGGCTATTCCAATAAGCAAGTATCTGAGTTTTGATGAATACCCGGGGTGGGTACCTTCCTGAATTTCCGGTCATCAGCCACAACCATTAAGTCATGCGCCAAAAACGCCGGGCTTAATCACCCTGCGTGCCTTGTACAAAGTAGTCGTAGTCCCTAGCGAATAACTTTTTGGATATATGGTAAACACTATGGGATATAAAGAAAGCCGCCAGAACATCTATTGAATAATGAACATGACATGCCAGTACCACAATACCAAAAAGAATTGAGGCTGAAATAAAAATGACCCGCAACCTCAGATAAGGCCAAAAAATCAGGCCCATTAAAAAAGGACATCCCGTATGGCCGGAAAAAAACAGGTCTCCACTAAAATCAATCTGCTTGATGATTATTGAAAAAAGGGCGCTTTGTCCGGTTACAACTTCATGGTTTGGCGGGCCAATATGGGTAATACAGGTAAACACCGACCTGACAAGTATTAGTAAAGAGAGGCTTTTTAAAACAAAAGGGAAACTGTGTGGCTTGGCAAAGCAAACGATGAGCAATATTATCCATATCAAAATTGGCCCATAAATATAAATCCCATATAAATTTATCAATGGGACATTATCTAAAACTATATCTGAGACCGGGTTGCCCGAATGTCTGTTGGTATAGAGATCCGTCAGATTGAAAAAAACAAGGCTCAAAACAAATAACAAAATAGAAACAAGAAGGGATTTTAAAAAGTACTTATCATTAAGGAATGTCTTGTTCATATTCGGGGTATTGTGCATCATTAAATTAATCTAAGTTTCAAACGTAACTCCTCCAGCCACAAAATGTTCAATTCGATGTCAAATGTTCTTCAAAGAAAGAAAATGGGCGCATGAAATGACCGGTGTAAAAATTATTGCTTTTTGCCTGAAATTCTGTAAGCCAAAGGGATGGCGACTGGAAAAACATTGCTATTGATGCGATGGCCCTTTTCATAGGTTTTTAAATTTTATCTCCTACAATATCCTTTTTCGCAGGGGCAAATATATAAATTTTAAAAATGACCATATAGAAGGCTTGTCTTTAGCGAACAGGGTTTTTCCAATTCAGGATTCCCATATTGACCCCGCAAGCCTTTCATTTTAATATTCCAGTATAAACTTTCTACTGCAAATTGTTTAAAAAAACCTTATCGGGGCACTAAAAGCCAAAATACCACTTAAACATGGCCTGCAATTATATAAACATGCCCTTTCCTTTGATACGCTTGCAGAGAAAAAGCCCCCGCTGCCGGGAATCTAAAAGTCCTGATTATTTTTTCAGGCAAGGTTTTTATATGGGGATCCGTATTTATTGCTTGTGTTTGTGTATTTTATTAATATTATTGCAGATGCAGGGCATTAATAATTTCCTGTTTGCCTTTTGAATTCCCCGGGGAGAAAGTTCAGCTTATCCGATTCTGTTAGTTTTATTCTATTTTCGCATTCTCCTTGTTTCTGGGGCTTCGGATCAAGGGCATTATAAAAGACTTAAAAAATGATAAAGAAATCTACACTTATTCTTGCTCTTTCCCTGGGCTGTGTCATGTATGGGCAAGGCCAGGCGGTTGCGCACAAACCTACAGAGATTGCCAAAATCATGAAGGATTCGAAACTGAATTATTCTATTGATACGCTGTATGTTGACATACAGGACAAGGACTATTCAAATCTCGTTAATGAACCCAATACTTACCGTGAAGATTCCGGGGAGCAAATGCTTGTCAAAAAAATGAATCTTTCAAAAGATGCCCAAACAGAATGGGATGCCGCTGAAAGGGCTTTTATGCAAGACAATAATTATAAAGAGGCCAGGAAACATTATAAAAATGTACTTGACATACAACAGGATTACTATCCCGCGAAAATTGAAATGGCCAAAACCTTTGAGAAGGAAGGAGACCTTGAGAAAGCGGAAGCGTCATATAAGCAGGCCATAAGCAAAAACTATGTTGATTATATGCCGCATTGGCTTATGGCAAAAGATTACTTTGCTGAAAAAAAATACGATGAGGCAGTAAGTGAAATAACCCTTGCTTCCGTATTAAACAGGAATGACACTGCAATTTTGCTGGACCTGGGTGAAATATATGCCGCAGCGCACCTGAAATATGAAGATTGGGAGTTCACGCCCCAGTACAAGGTTTTTAAAGGGATGAAAGAAAACGAAATAAAAGTCCTGAGCCAAAAAGGCTGGCGCGGATATGCCGTTGGGAAAGCGATCTGGGACTTTGAGCCCGGATATCCAGAAAGTCAGGGAGAACACCCCGGCAAACCTTCATTAATTCAGGAAAAGGAATGTTTGCTTAGCCTCCTGGCCGGCCAGGACACCATGAAAGATGCTTCTGATGACATTACAATTCTGGCCGTTCAGGACGCAAAAGAATACAAATTATTGGATGGTTTCATCTATTATGAGGAATTATTGCCTCAAAACCCTTCGCTTGTGTACCAATTGCCCAACAATGTGATTAAGGGGGTCAAAAACTATGTGATACTCGCTCATGGTGGTGAAGCGCCAAAGAAATAAAAAAGCGGGAGAGGGGAACAAAGAATGGGGCACGAACGAGCTGAGGGATTAACTTCATATCATGTCAAAGAACCCTATATATTTACTTGTCAGGTTTTTAATGGAATTGGTGGCCATAACAATCATCGCCGTTTGGGGGTGGCATTCCAGCACAGTTACCTGGGAGCAATATTTATGCGCCATTGGCTTGCCTATAGTAGCTGCAGCCATCTGGGGCATATTCCGTATCCCGAATGATCCCAATCCGGCACCGGTAAAAGTTCCGGGAATTGTAAGGCTAAGTTATGAGCTTTTCTTTTTTGGGTTTTCAGCCTGGGCGCTTTATAGCCTGGGGTTTCACACCCTAAGCTATATAATGGGAGCAATAACCATAATCAGTTATGTTTCCGGGTATGACTGGACCTTGAAAATGCTGAGAAACATGACCTGAATCATAAACCTGAAAATCACTCAATGAACCCATTATCCCTAACTTGCGTTTTCTACATGGAATGGACTGCAAAACTACCACGATTAAGGTAACAATACTTCTCATGCTTTCGCTGGTATTTGTTCTACAATTGAATGCAAAGAACTATTACCTGGGCAGTAGGGGAGATGACAACAATTCCGGAGCCGATAGTGCCCAAGCCTGGCAAACCATTGCAAAACTCAGTACCATCCATCTTTATCCGGGAGACAGTGTGCTTTTCAAAGGAGGGGATACCATTCCTGGGATTATCTATGTTACCGCATTGGATTCGGGAACGGATGCCATGCCTGTTGTTTTCAGTTCTTATGGCATTGGGAGGGCGTCCATAAATGCAGGGGAGGGGGCAGGGTTTTATGGCTACAACTCCGGTGGTTTTGCCATAGACAATATTAATTTTTTTGGTTCAGGTATTGCGTCTAACACAAATAGCGGGATTATTTTCTATACCGACACCAGTAATGGCCATAAATTCAGCCACGTTTATATAAATAACTCAAATGTTAGCGGCTTTGGGCAATGCGGTATTATTATCGGTTCATATCATTCAAGTTATCCCGGCTATCAGGGCATCAGGATCACGAATGTAACCGTAACAAACGTTAAACAGAAAGGTATTTTCGTGTACGATTTTGGCAGCCAGAATTCTACCCTATATGGTCATAAAGACCTCTATATCGGGCATTGTACTGTTATGTACAGCGGTATTGAGGGCATCCTCGTTTCAGGGGTTGACAGCGGGCTTGTAGAATATTGCCGGGCCGGATATACCGGTTACAATACAAATACCGGCGATGCCGGTATATGGGCGTACAGCGCCAATAATATCACCTTTCAATATTGCATTTCAGACCATGCCACTACAACAGGTTCAGATGGCGAAGGGTTTGATCTGGATGGTGGTACACAAAACTGTGTGATTCAGTATTGCTATGCTTATCAAAATTATGCATGTGGTTTTATGCATTGCGACTATCCCGGTTCAAGGCCAAATTACAATAATATTGTCCGCTATTGCATAAGCGAAAATGATGGAAGAAAACCCGTGGATGATGAAAGCAGTTTCCTGTTTATATCCTGGGGCACAGGGGTCAATCATTGCTATATGTACAACAATACCGCCTTTATATCTGATAACGGAAGCCATCCTGTTTCTGCCATGCGTGGTTATATCCTTACCGGGAGCGTCCCAAATCCTTTTATAACCAACTGTATGGCTTTGAATAATATATTATATGTTTATGGGTCAAACCACAATGCGCTGGTTTCACTATACAACCCAAATGGTACGCTTACGAATTCAAATATCTTCTTTGCAGGGAACTGCTATTTTTCAACGAACTCTCAGAATTGGGTCAATAACAGCAATAGTTACTCAAGTCTGAGAAACTGGCAGGATTCTACCGGACAGGAAACAATCAACAATATCAGGAAAGGATATCTCCTCAATCCAGGCCTCCAAAATCCGGGAGGCGCTGGCGCTGTGCTTGATCCGGATTCCCTCAAATATATATTTGCATACAAACTCAAGGTAAACGACCCGATTATTGGCAGGGGCCTGGATATTGATACTTTATTTGGCCTCAAAAGTCCGCTTTATGATTTTTATGGTGATACGCTTAATCCGTTTGAGGTGTATTCTATGGGGGTTGATGACCCACAGCCAAATAAGCGCCCGCGTGCAGGTTTTTATGTCACAAATACATGTTTTGGAGACAGCACTTTTTTTACGGATTCAAGTAGCGGGGCGGTTACACATTATTGGAATTTCGGTGATACCGCATCGGGTAGTTTAGATACTTCAATACTGGCATCTCCCTCACACAAATATCTTAAGCCCGGGAGCTATATTGCTACGCAGGTAGTCAGATCCATATACGGTTATTATGATTCTTTAAAAAAACCAGTTGAAATATACGCCAAACCGGCCGCAAAATTTTATGCTGCAAGTACCTGTTTATCAAACCCGGTCCATTTTGTGGATTCAAGTATAAACGCCACTTTTTTTTCCTGGCATTTTGGTGATGGTGATAGTACCAATGAGGAGAATCCTACTTATTTGTATAATTCTCCAGGATTCGATACAATCGCACTTACGGTTTTTTCGTCAAATGGATGCAAGGATTCTACTTCAAAAGTCATTTCGGTATTCCCGTTACCCGTTCCGGCTTTCACTGCCGTAAATGCATGTCCTGGTGACCCCGTTTTGTTCTATGACACAAGCACGGTAACAAGTCTTTATGCATGGGATTTTGGGGACAGTTCAGCCGGGCTTAGTGGGAACAATCCGAAACATATCTATACTTTGCCAGCTAAATACCGGGTGGTTTTGACAGCAACATCAAATCAGGGATGTGTAGATACTGTTTCTCATTTTGTGGAAATTTATTCTCTTCCGAATGCCAATTTTAATTATTCCGTTACGATGACGACTTTGCAAGCCAAAGCCATTGATAGCACAGAACCTTATTATGATTGGAATTTTGGCGATATGGATTCTATTTCAGGAAGTTATGAAGCAAGCCATAACTATATAAAAAACGGCAGTTATGAAGTAACCCTGACTTTAAGAAATAAATATGGCTGCGAAGCAAAAAAACCGGATACGGTATTGGTTTCCACTACCGGCATAGAAATGCAACAGGTAAATGGTGATGATATTATCAATATATATCCCAATCCATTCATTGATAATGTGGTATTGAACTACTCAATAGCACGTCAGGGAGTTGTAAAAATTACGGTCATGGATGCAGAAGGCAATCTGGTAAAGATAATATCAGACAATAATCAAACCAGTGGAAACCATGCTATTGTAATAAATGGTGAAACCCTTAACATGAATGCGGGCATCTATTTCCTTAAACTGCAATCAAATGAACAAATTGCTGAAATAAAACTTGTGAAATTGTAGTAATTGAATTGAGGGAAAGGTGGCGAAACCTTTAAAACAAACCGTTCAGCAACCTGCTCATTAAGCTACTAACTCACCAGCTTCTTATCAGTAGTAGATTGAATCAATTTGAATAATTGGTTTCACCGTAACATCGTCATCAAGCTGGAAAATAATAAAATAAACTGCGGGCCGGGTTTTCCAGGCCCCTGCATTGAAGATGGTAACGTATTCCCCCGGTGAAAGTTGCTTGTCAGCCAGGGTGCCAATAAACCTGCCGATTTCGTCTGTCATGGTTATCTTAACATGGCCGGGGTTAAGCAAAACGTATTGGATATCGGTTTGCAGGCCAAAGGGGTTAGGGTAAATATTAAAGGAAGCGGATTCTTTTATGACAACCCTGTAGGAATCAATTTCGGTGCAAAAGCCTGGTAATGAAATGGTTAATATAACGGGATAAGTACCATTCAATGAATAGGTATGGAATACTTTCTGCCCCGAAGCGGTGTCGGTAATTGCATTTGCCGTATCACCAAAATTCCAATGGTATTGCCGGCCGGGATAGTTCGGGTTTTGAATGATAAACTGATACCCAAAGCCGTTGATATTTTTAACGTCAAAAGCGGAGTTTGGCCTTGGCACAACTGTGATTTTAACACTATCGGAATCAGCGCACCCGGTAGCTGAAATGGTTTCTTTAAGATAATATTCGGTACTGGTTTTGGGGCTGTCAACAGGATCGCTGATGATAGACTGGAAACCTTTTGGTTCGGAAGCCCATAAATACTTGTGAGATGTATCATTGGGTTCACCTAATTGTATTGATGTTCCTGAACATACGTTTTGTGGGGTTCCGGCATTTGGATGCGGCCTCGGGTTTACAGTTATGGTCACGGAATCAAAATTGGTGCAGCCATGTACATCCGTGACGGTCAGCGAATAAGAAGATGTGACTAAAGGCGATACAAGAGGTTCCGAAGATGTAGAAGTAAACCCCGCCGGGTTTGAAGTCCACGAATAACTGTATCCAACCACAGGAATGGCGCCGATCTGGGCAGACACCCCAACGCACACTGCCTGGTTTTTCCCCACTTCAACAATCGGGGCCTTTAAAATGCTTACTTCCACATTGGCAAAGTTTTTATTCATGCATCCTGTGGCAGTGTCAGTTACTGTGAGATAATATTGTGTATAGGCGCCAGGATCAACAACGGGGTTTGACAAACTTGAGCTAAAACCCTGTGGGGTAGAAGACCATAAGTAGGTTATTCCGGGCTGTGCATTTGCCCCTATTTTTATATTTGTGCCGTTGCAGATTGAATAACTTGCCAGGCCCACATTGGCCACAGGTAAGGGATTGACATTTATCTGAACGGAATCTGAATGGGTACAGCCTGTTTTGGTGTTTGTTTCTGTAAGTGTGTAACTGGTAGCGCTTGCCGGACTTATTTCAGGGTTTGAAAGCGTAGAACTAAATCCTGCCGGAGCGGATTTCCAATTGTAAGTAAAGCCTTTTGAGGCCGTATCACCAATGATCGTTGTATCACCGATACAAATGGCCTTATCAAGGCCGGTAATGGCAGACGGAGCGGGGTTTACGTTAATGAGCACAGAATCTAAAACACTGCACCCAGTATTATTATCGGTTTTCGTCTCGTAATAAGTCGTGGTTATCAGCGGGGCTACTATCGGAAAAGTATAAGTAGAAGTATACCCTCCAGGATTTGATGTCCACGAATAACTTAAATTTCCCAAACCGGGGCCACCGATCCTTGTGCTATCGTATTCGCATATCGTTTGAGAAGGGGATTTTGAAGCTGAAGGCAATGGAATAATGGCTAAGATAAACCTTGAAGTATCGTTTGAAGTCACCGAATCCTGCAATCCGTTTGGTTTCGAAGTCCATGAAATAATCGTATCCTTTCCAATTCCATAAGCGAAATTACCAATCTTAACAATGCTGTCATCATTGTCTGTGAATACGTAGCTCCCAACATTTATCGTAATTGTACTGTCGGGCGCGAGTTTACCTGTCCAATGAAAAGGTTTTTGAAGTTGCCCGTTTACGGTCCATCCAATATTTACAGAATCTAATTGGCTGTTGCCATAATTATGTAATTGCACATTTACATTTTCATTACCTGAACATAAGTTTTTGACTTCGTTAAAAATGGAAGCAATTCCTGCATCATTACTTGCTTTAAAATTAAACTTGGCAAGGAAGCCGTTTTGAGGTCCGGCGATCAAGGTTTGAAATGCTGCTCCACCCGTAGCAATGCCGGAGGGGCTCTCGGTATAGCCCGTCATATATACATTTCCAGTACCGTCTGTAACTACACCATTGCCAACATCATCATCAGCACCACCGTAATAGGTACCCCATAAAAGTGCACCGTTGTTACTGAACTGCGCCAGAAAAGCATCCTCATTCCCCCCACCAAAAGAAGTTTGGTATCCCCGGTTTGTGGCAATACCTGACCTGCTTTCCGTAGTTCCGGCAGCGTAAATATTACCGATATCATCAATATTGATATTACTGCCTAAATCTTCCTCGGTTCCTCCATAGTAGGTTGCCCATATTATATTACCACTGCTGTTGAATTTAGCTAAAAAGGCATCACCATTGCCAGTGTTGGAACTTTGATATGCTCCTATTGTCGCTATGCCTGATGTGGAAAAAGTTTGTCCGACAATAAATACGTTCCCATCTCTATCCGTTGCAATGCCAATGCCATCTTCACTAGACGCCCCACCATAATAGGTGGCCCAAAGACGGGTTCCATTACTGCTGAATTTTGCAAGAAATGCATCATCATTACCGCCGTTAGAAGTCTGGTATGCTCCATTTGTTGCAATATTTGTAAGGCTGCCTGTTTCTCCTGTTATATAAATATTGCCAGAGTTATCGGTAACAACACTATTGATTCCATCTCCTCCACTGCCACCATAATAAGTAGCCCATTGAATACTCCCTTTATTGTTAAATTTTGCAAGAAATGAATTTTCATTCGGCCCACCGTTTGAAGTCTGGAAAGCACCCTGAGTAGCAATACCCGACGTGCTTTCGGTTCCTCCTGCAATATAAATATTCCCAGAACCATCTGCGGCAACACCAATGCCTTCAGTGTTGTCCCCTCCAAAATATGTAGCCCATTGTCTTGCACCGTTGCTGTTGAATTTAGCAAGAAATGCATTGGGTCCGCTCATTAATGAAGTTTGATATGCTCCATTTGTTGCAATGCTGGATGCACTACTGGTTGCTCCAGTAATGCAAACATTGCCTGAATCATCTATGGCAACAGCCTGTGCATAATCATTCCCTGTGCCCCCATAATAAGTAGCCCAAAGGATTTTCCCAGAAGTATTGAATTTAGCGAGAAATGCATCCTCATTATCGCCGCCAAATGAAGTCTGAAAAGCACCACTCGTAGCAATACCTGACTGGCTTTCGGCGGCTCCAGTGATATAGACATTTCCTGAATTATCCGTAGCTACGGAATTGCCAGCATCAAATGCATCTCCACCAAAATAGGTAGCCCAGGATAGGAATGGATCTATTACAAGGGGTTTGGTTTTGTCGTATTTGCCGATTGAAAAGCCAATGATTTTGTTTTTTAGGATGAAGTGGCTGGGGATTTCCTCGGTCGGGGCGGACCCGTGTGTCCACCCTTCTTCTGAAAATAACGTTCTTGGTCGGACACAACCTGGTCGGACACAAGGGTCCGCCCATACGAATACGAATGGCGCTGATTCCGTCATATTCCCTAATGCACATGAATATTGAATTGCGAAATCTTTATTCTTTTTAATGTTTTGAAAACCATTCCATTGTATCTGAATATCACTGGTTTTTCCGCCAGGATAAACCACAAATTCATATTTCAAGCCTTGTTCTTTTGCATGAAGCACAAGATCAATATTGGGGTAGATTGATTTGTAGGTGATGGTTTTATAGGTGTGGACATGGGTGATTCCTTCTTCGGTTGTATGGGCAAGATAGAAGTTTTCATAATATTCCTGTTGGTCTAAGGCAATGATTTGGGCGGAGGGGTTGGAATTGAGAAGGATGAGGTCGGCGCGGGAGGAGGTGGTTTTCCCCACTCTTTCTCTTACTGTTTCTTTTTCCCCTATCCGTCGCCCGGTTGCCTCTGAAATTTGTTCTTCATTTTCTTTTTCAACCTTCGTAAACACAAAACTGATCATTCCTGGCTTACAATAAAGGGTTACCCCCCCTTGGCAGCCATAATATTTGATGTCAGATAGAAGGTTTCCCTCCTGGTCTGCCAATTGCCCTTTGTTTTCTACAAAATTCCAGTCTTTGTTATAGATCAATTGCCTTGCAGAATCGTGACCGGTTCCTGATGCATTAAACGCATTCCCGCTCCAAAAAACAATCAAAAATAATATGGATTTTATCCGGTTCATTTGAAAACAGGGGGTGAATTTATAAAAATAAATTTGATTCGGGACAATTCTAATTTAAACAGACACCAACTTTCCAACTCACTTACTTTCCAACTCAACAATTAAAAAATTGTACCTTTACCACTTTTTTAGCTTAAAAGCGCACTGAATTCGTTAAAGATGAAGATTATTATCCCGATGGCGGGCATGGGCAAAAGAATGCGCCCTCATACCCTTACCGTCCCAAAACCTATGATCCCAGTGGCGGGCAAACCAATTGTTTACAGACTGGTGGAGGGCCTTGCAGCCATGTGCGATGAAAAAATAGATGAAATTGCTTTTGTGGTAGGCGATTTTGGCAAGGAGGTAGAAAAAAACCTTGTGGCCATCGCCGAAAAAGTGGGCGCGAAGGGGTCTATATACTACCAGAACGAACCCCTTGGTACTGCACATGCGATATTATGTGCCTTTCCTGCTCTGGATGGCCATGTTATGGTTGCCTTTGCCGATACACTTTTTTATGCCGATTTCAAAATCAATACAGAAGAGGATGGTATTATCTGGACAAGTAAAATCGAAGACCCTTCTGCATTTGGAGTTGTTGAAAAAGACCCCGGCGGTGTCGTAAAACAATTCTGGGAAAAGCCAAAGGAATTCGTGTCGGACGAGGCCATCATCGGGATATATTATTTTCGGGATGGCGCTTACCTGCGGGATGAACTTCAATCCCTGGTAGATAATAAGCATATCTCGAGCGGTGAATACCAGCTTACCGATGTTCTGGCCAATATGAAAAACCAGGGGTGTAAGTTCAAAACCGCATCGGTTTCTCACTGGCTTGATTGTGGAAACAAAGACGCGACCGTGGCAACCAACAAAGTGGTACTGGAGATGAGCAGGTCAGAAAAGTTGATTTCCGGTGATGTTAAACTTGAATCTTCAATGTTCATAGAGCCATGTTACATTGGCAAAAATGTATGGATCAAAAATTCAATTGTAGGTCCGTTTGTTTCCGTGGGCGATAACAGCACTATTGAGTCTTCGGTTATTGCCAACAGTATTATTATGAACAATGCGAGGGTATTGAATGCAAATATAGAAGGTGCCATGAATGGAAACTTCAGTGTATATGAAGGCAGGAAAGAATCGGTAAACCTGGGCGACTATTCGGAAGTGAAGTAATAAAATAAACTCAAATGAGGTTTATATTGTTCTGGGTAAGGAGTAAAGAGAATATTTGGCAAAGAGATTGCTATACACCCTATACTTTTGTAAAAGAATGAAAAACACGAATTTTTTTTGTATGTTCCTGCTGGCATCGCTCGCGTGCCTGGTTTCCTGCCGGTCAGGACAAAACCTTTCAAAAGGCGAAGGGAATGGCCCCAATTCGATAGACAGCCGCCTTTCCCGCCTGAAACAACACGAGTTTGATAATTTCTATTTCGACGGCGAACGCGAAAAAATGCAAGGCGACTATCAGAAGTCCCTTGGAGATTTTGAGGAGGCAGCCAAAGTGGACAATAACTCCGCGGCGGCATATTATGAAGTTGCCAATGCCGATGTACAACTGAATAAAATTGAAGATGCCGAAAAAGCATCTGAAAGGGCAGTAAGTGTTGACAAGGGCGAGAATAAATGGTACTTATTGCAATTGTCTGACATTTACCGTTTTGAAAAAAAATGGGACAAAGCCGCAGATCTTTACCAAAAACTGATTGAGGGCGAACCTGACAACATGGAATATTATCTCCGGCTGGCTGCCATTTATGAAGCTGCGGGAAATACCCCTGAAGCCATTAAGGAATTTGACCGGATTGATAAGCATTTCGGGGCAAGTGATGATGTGGCGCTGGAGAAGGAAAAATTATACGTTGGTGAAGGGAAATATGATAAAGCGATTGATGTCTTAAACAAACTTATTGAAAAAAACCCTGACGAAACCAGTTACTACCAGTTGCTTGCCGAAACATGGCTTAAATCCGGCAATGAGGCCAAAGCCCTGGAAGTATATAACAACCTGCTGAAGAAAAATCCCAATGACGGAGAAACCCAGCTTGCCCTGGCCGAATTTTACTACCAGAAGGGTGACCATACCAGTGCATTCGACATGCTTAAAAAAGCTTTCGGCAATCCTAAATTATCCATTGACCATAAAGTCAGCATTTTGTATAATGACTACATGATGCAACCAAGTAAGGACGAAGAAGATAAGGCAGAAACCTATACGCTTGCCAGAATCATGGTGGCCGCCCACCCTGCCGAGGCAAAGGCCCACGCCATATATGGTGACATTTTCTACCTTGATAAAAACTATGATTCTGCCAGGGTGCAGTACCGGAAATCACTGGAAACGAAAAAGGATATTTTTGCCGTGTGGCAACAACTGCTGGTGTGCGAAGGGGAACTGAAAGACTACAAAGCCCTTGTTGAGGAGAGTGATGCCGCGCTGGAACTGTTTCCAAGTCAGCCATTTGTCTATTTTATGAATGGGGAAGCCAACCTCCAGTTAAAAAATTATAAAAAGGCCGCCGATGTGCTTGAATCTGGTGTAAACCAGATAGCGGATAACAAAGACCTCGAACTGGAGTTCTATAATAATCTCGCCGAGGCCTATTACAGGCTAAACGATTATCCCAAATCGGACATGTATTTTGAAAAAGTCCTTGAAAAGGATCCAGACAATGCACTGGCCCTTAATAATTATGCGTACTATTTGTCGGTGAGGAACGAGAAAATGGATAAAGCGGAAGCAATGTCCAAAAAATCCCTCGAAAAAGAACCAGTAAACGCCTCATTTTTAGATACTTATGGTTATATTCTGTACAAAGAGGGAAAATATGAAGAAGCGGCAAAATACATCGGCCAGTCCCTTGAATCCGATAAGCAGAGCGCAGACGTGAACGAGCATTACGGAGACGTGCAATACAAACTCGGCAATATTGAAAAGGCTGTGGAATACTGGAAATATGCCAAACAATATGGCGCCGATTCGCCAGGCCTCGATAAAAAAATAGCAACACAAAAAATTGTTGAATAAACCGGCCTTAATCCTGACAATTCTATCGGCGCTGGTATTATCATCATGTGCTTCAATCAGGGGTGGCCTTTCGGGGATTATCTCAAATGAACCTGCCGCAACAGATATTGCCTCATTAAAAAAGCAGCTTGGCAGCCATCCCGAAAAATATTCGTGGCTGATAACCGAAGCCGAACTGGACTATGATGACGGTTCATCGGATATAACAGCCAACCTCGCCATACGTAACCGGAAAGACAGTGTTATCTGGGCATCCGCAAATAAAATGATTGAGGCGGTCAGGATCCTTTTTAATAAGGACAGCGCCATTATTTTGAACCGGCTGCAAAAAAATTATTCGGTGCTGGCCATACCCGATATAGATAAAACCCTGGGCATGAATAATCTGGGTTTTCATTCTGTGCAAAACATCCTTTTAGGGATACCACCTTTTGAAATTGACAATAACAGCAGGTTTTCGCTTGTAAAGGACAGTTATAAGGTTGAAAGCCAGAGCCCTCTTTATAAGGAAATCATTGTAATTGACAAATCAATGATGCGAATGCTCCAATACCGCTATGAAAAGAACATGAAGGAATATGTGGTGATCAATTACAGCAATTATAAGCAGGCAGGGGACCAGTATCTTCCCAATATTATTGATGTAGAAATACACACTCCGGACAAAATTCATATAACTTTGAACGTTAGTGGCTACAGCCTTCCCAAAAATGGTGACGTACCTTTCCAGATACCCGCGTCTTATACTAAAGCTCAGTAGTATTGCCCTGTTTTCTGCTTTGATTTTTATTGGCAGCGACAGAAGCAATGCCCAAAGCCGCGCCGAGCTCGAACAACAGCGAAAACAAAAGGAAAAGGAAATAGCCGTCCTCAAAAAGCGGCTGTCTGAAACCGGCGCCAAAGAACGAAAAACCCTTGCTTATCTATCTGACCTTAATGAACTCATCAAACAACGGCAAAGCCTCATCAGTACCTTGCAAAACCAGCTCAATGCCATTACCCTGCATATTGAGGAAGAAAGCGATATTGTAAGCGCCCTCGACAGCGATGTGGCCAACCTGAAAAGGGACTATGCCAAACTGATGTACTATATGTACAAAAACCGGAGGTCGGTGAACCAGGTTTCATTTGTTTTTGCATCCAATTCATTCAATGAAGCCATAAAACGGGTGGAGTTCGTGAGGTTTTATACCTCTTACCGTGAAATACAGGTAGAACTTATAGAGAAAACAGAAACGTCGCTGGCAAGCCGGATTGCCGACCTGAAAACCGAAGAAGCATCTAAAAAGGAGGTACTTGCCAGCCTTGATGAGGAAGAAAAGTCATTGGAGGGCGATAAACTTGAACAAAACGACCTGATGCACAGGCTCCAGGGCGATGAAAAAAAGATCCGCAGGCAGCTTGAAGAGCAACAGCGGGTCGCAAAGAAATTGGATAAAGCCATCAGGAACAGCATAGCCAAAGAAATAGCAGATGCAAATAGAAAAGCGAGGTCTGAAAACAGGGCTAAAAACGAAACTAAAGAAAAAACCCATACCTCCAAAAAAACAGCTCCCAATGAAGTGCTTGCACCCACGCCAGAAATGGCTGAACTGTCAGCCCGCTTTGCAGAAAACCGTTCCAGGCTTCCCTGGCCGGTGGAAAATGGCAGCATCATTGAACATTTTGGTGTACATGAACACCCTACCCTTGCGAGGGTGACCATTAACTGCAACGGTGTGATCATTAAAACCCCCGAAGGCGCAAAGGCCAGATGTGTTTTCGGAGGGAAGGTAACCGCTGTCATTACCATTCCCGGAGCTAACAATGCCGTGATCGTGAACCATGGGAATTATTTTACGGTTTACTCGAACCTCGACAAGGTATTTGTCCATACAGGGGAAAAACTGACTTTAAAACAGGAAATTGGTTCTGTTGGCGTTGACAAAATAACAGGGGATTCACAGGTAGAACTTGAAATATGGAAAGCGCCCGATGTAAAACTTGATCCGGAGCAATGGCTGATGCGGAGGTAATTTGGCGGGTTCCGGTTTTTCTCGGTGCCTGAGCTTGTCGAAGGCACCGCTCTATGCCATTAACTATCAGTGTATTTGTAATGCTTTATCTTGGTTTTATAGTGTTTCCTTTTATCTATGAGCGACTTGTATGGCTTATACTCTCTTATAGTTATCAAATGGCTTTT
>Ga0206844_10185_pt1 | contig 20317 bp, 13 predicted proteins | sample Alteio_BWOrgCont_22_FD_152907 | JGI IMG/M metagenome (GOLD analysis project Ga0206844, IMG submission 152907) | Enriched cells from forest soil in Barre Woods Harvard Forest LTER site, Petersham, Massachusetts, United States -... | ecosystem: Environmental > Terrestrial > Soil > Temperate forest >...
TGCTTCTGACTTCCATAAAGAATTGGACAATATAAATATACGTGACTTTGCACATGAGTAAGGTATTGGTGGATACCAACATTTTTATTTATGCTCTCGACAAAAGTTCCTCTTATCATCTGGCTGCCAACAAGATATTGTCAAACGAAAGCCTTGAACTTTACACCACCTCAAAGAATATTTCCGAATACTTTGCCGTATGTTCTAAATTAAAGGTTGATATACAAAAGATGGTTGGCTTTTACGAAGACATGAAAAATAACATTCAGATCATTTACCTTTCTGCTGGAAGTCTTGTCCATTTTGAGAAACCTGTAGAAAAATATGCCCCCAAAGGTAATCGGGTCTTTGATGTTGAGATAGTATCTATAATGCTTCATCATGATATTAAACTTATTTCGACCTTCAATGGCAAAGATTTTATAGCCATCTCCGAAGTTAAGATTTGGGTTTAGAATAGAGTCCTCATACATTAGTAGGGAACCGGGTAGGGGGAAATATATATGTATTTACGCCTGCGCCAAGCCACCGCTTCACTTCCGACTTTGCCAAGCGCGGAGAGAGCTGGAATCACCAATCACCAATTACAACTTATTCCATCCCGGGAGTGTTAAAATTTTGTTAATGGGCAACATGTCAGATAATATTGTTTTAAATTTGTTAGGAAATTGGCAGGCAAATGAAGTTTGGCTTTTAATTTGCAGGGGTTTAACAGGAATTCAATTCAGCATGAAAACAAGAAGTTATAAATTTATTATTATCTGCATGGTAGCAGGGTTCTTTTTATCCATGAACCATGCTTCTGCACAAAGGTACCGGAGCCGCAACCAAAACCAGGACGAGGAACAGAAGGTAACCCAGGACAGCTTGGACAATGAGACATTTGGACAACGTCTGGTAAAAGGGGCCAATTTTCAATTGGGGTTCGGTGGCGACTACACTTTAATTGACGTTTCGCCCGTGCTTGGCTACAGGTTAACCCCAAAATTGCAGGCAGGGATAGGTTTTTCATACATATATATGAACCAGCTTAACTATTACCAGGACCCGATTACAGGTGTTGTTACCACATCATGGCAAGCTGGTGCGGCTTATGGCGGAAGGGTATATGCTGAGTATGATATTACAAATAAAATACTCAGAAACAGCATGATTTTCGCACATTTTGACCTGGAAGATTTGAATGTCCCTTATCAGGACCAAACCACTTACGTATGGACAAGGTATTGGTTGCAAAGCCCCTACATTGGTTTGGGCGTAAGGGTTCCCATCGGCCCAAAAGTGCTTATAAATGCGACGATCGCATTTAATGCGAATTACAATCAATATGCCCAGTACAATCCATTCCCGCAAATAATTGAGAAGATAGGTTTTACGTTCTAAAGCCGAATGACCCCTTATACAGGTTATTTCTTCATCTCCGCATAATACTTAAAGAAGTACGGTATGGTTTCTATCCCTTTCAGAAAATTGAAGATGCCAAAGTTTTCATTAGGAGAGTGAATCTGGTCTGTGTCAAGGCCAAAGCCCATCATTACTGATTTTACACCCAATTCATCTTCAAACAGCTTTACGATTGGGATACTGCCGCCCGCCCTGCCGGGCAGAGGGTTTTTGCCAAAAGTTTGGAGATAGGCCTTTGAAGCTGCCCTGTATTCAACAGAATCAATGGGTACCACTACGGGGTCACCGCCATGCATATTGGTTATTTTTACCTTGATACCCTCCGGGGCCAGGCTTTTGAAATATTCTGTGAACAGGTCTGCAATTTTCTCAGATTTCTGGTTCGGGACCAGGCGCATGGATATTTTGGCTGAAGCTACAGAAGCAATGACCGTTTTAGCTCCATCCCCCTGGTAACCTCCTTTTATACCATTCACATCAAGCGTAGGCCGCACACTTGTTCGTTCTATGGTGCTAAAGCTTTGCTCACCTCTCACGGCGCTGATGCCCAGGTTTTTCTCGTATCCTTCCAGGCTGAATGGAATATCTTTTATGGCCTGTTTCTCTTCTTCGGATATGGCTAACACATCGTCATAAAACCCCGGGATGGTTATTTTACGGGTCTTTTCATCTATCAGTTTGGCAATCATTTCACACAGGGCGTTTATTGGGTTGGGTACCGCACCTCCATAAGTTCCGGAATGAAGGTCCCTGTTTGGCCCTGTTACTTCCACTTCAAGATAGGCAAGACCTCTTAAACCCACTGTGATAGAAGGCACATCATTGGCAATCATGCTTGTGTCAGAAATCAGGATTACGTCGCATTTTAATTTTTGATGATGGTTCTTCACAAAGGTGCCCAGGTTTGCCGATCCTACTTCCTCTTCGCCTTCAATCATGAATTTTACATTGCATGTCAGCAGGTTGTTTCGCATCATGTATTCAAAAGCCTTGACATGCATGTACATCTGTCCTTTATCGTCGCAGGCACCCCGGGCATATATTTTACTGTCTTTTATCACGGGCTCAAAAGGAGGGTTGGTCCATAGTTCATAAGGATCCGCAGGTTGCACATCATAATGGCCATACACCAGTACGGTAGGTAAAGCAGGATCAATCATTTTCTCCCCGTAAACAATCGGATAGCCATCTGTAGGGCAAATTTCAGTTTTATCTGCCCCTGCTTCAGCCAGCCTGTTTTTTACATAAGTAGCTGCATTGAAGACATCCTCCTTAAATTCAGGGTCTGCGCTCACCGATGGAATGCGGAGCAATTCAAGCAGTTCGTCTAAAAACCGGTCTTTATTTGAGGCAATGTAATCTGTTATGTTCTGGGCCATGGATTTTATAATTCTTTAGTGGGCAAAAATAGGTACTTAGTTCAAAAGTTTTATCAAAAGATTCGGCGTCAACAGAACGCCCTGTGTACTTCTGCCACTTGCAAACAAAATCATTTTAGCCTGCAACTGAAATTGCGACCACAATAGCTTCCTGATCACTTCTTTAAACACTCCATTCACATGGACATAAGAAGGCAAAACAGAAACCCTTTTAAACCCTGCTGCTATCCCAATTTGCATGGCAGAAGAATAATTCAGCAAACTTGCGTGTGTAAAATCACCGTAAGCATAAACTGAAGCAAGCAGCCCATCCATATTTGGCGTCCTGAAAATGGCAGTTCCATTTTCAACCAAAGAGCCTTTTATCAATTCCAGCAATCGCACAAGTTCGTCTTTACTAAAATGTTCAATAATATCAATGCCGGTGATGCAGTCAAATTTATTTGGATTTTGAGCCAGATAATCAAATACATCTGCTACAAATACATCCTTTAGGCCTAAAGAGTGTGCGGTTTCTATTTGTTCATTGCTAATATCAATCCCGGTTGTATGTTCATATCCATTTTCCCTTAACAGCATGAGCCACTCGCCATATCCGCAGCCGATGTCAAGAATTTTGCTGTCTTTAGATTCAGGTACCAAGGGCAGAATTTCATGGTGAAGCTGTATATGGTTTTCCCTGATTTTTTCTTTCAGGTCTTTGTTCAGCCGCCTGCCGCTCTGGCTGTTGTAATATTGATCATAAAGTTTGTCCCTGAAATCTGCCATACGGAGGATTTTCTTTTTAATTTAGCTGTCAAAATTAAGGTTATTTCATTGGCCAAGCAGTTGTTTTTCCAAAAGGAGTTGGTTGAGGCAGGTTGTGACGAGGCAGGGCGTGGTTGTCTGGCCGGTCCGGTAGTTGCGGCTGCCGTTATATTGCCAAAAGGTTTTCATAAATATCTTGTGGATGATTCTAAAGCACTTAACCATAAACAAAGATTAGTTGCCGCGAAAATGATTAAAAAAAGAGCTGTCGCCTGGGCGGTAAGCGTCGTTGACAATGAAACGATTGATAAAATAAATATCCTGAAAGCTTCCATAGCAGCTATGCATCTTGCGATACATCAATTGACCAAAACACCCGGGCTTTTGGTTATTGACGGCAATTATTTTGTTAAGTACCCTGGCATTTCCCACAAATGTATTGTGGGAGGAGATGCTATTATCGCTTCTATCGCCGCAGCTTCAATTATTGCAAAAACATACCGTGATGCGCTGATGGTGGAAATGCATGAGGAATATCCTCAATATGGGTGGGATCATAACAAGGGATACGGAACCTTGTTTCACCGGAAAGCCATTTCTGAGCATGGATTATCGCCTTATCACAGAAGGACTTTTTCACCTGTCTCAGATTATATCCAGATGGAAATTTTTCAAGAATAAGAATCGGTTGAGGTTTGAATTCTATTCTTTCTCTTGTCCCTAATTCTTTTTTCTGTGACCCCGGAGAGGCTCGAACTCTCGACCCGCTGATTAAGAGTCAGCTGCTCTACCAACTGAGCTACGGAGTCATTTTTAGATTGAAGGTGCAAAGGTTAAATGAAATTAGAAATTTATGGGTATAGATGGTAAAAAAATAGATTAGATATGGCAGTATATTCAAAATTACCACTTGAATGCATAAATTTCCGTACCTTAGCCCTTAAAAACCACAATGACCGGCCCGAAAAAAAGTACGGTAATATCTGCTGTCGTTTTTTTGATCTTAATATTTGTTGATTGCCAGCTATCATTGGCAGGAGTCCAAATCCATAGTAAACCGATATCGCTTGCATGGCCGGGTGGTTTCGTTGAGAATAGAGGCTTCCCAGGATTGGATTCCAATATCCTGTATTACAATTCCCGGCCTGATGTTTCTGTCTATTGTTTTAAGGGCGAAATCCGTCTTGTATTCACCAAAACCATACCTGATACTTCATATGAACCATTTAAAAATAACCCATTTAATGTCCCAAAATTTTATGCCATAAATATAGAAGCATCGAGGATGGAAATGGTTTTTAAAGGGGCAAACCCGAATGTGGAAATCTCATCTGAAGGACAACAGCCCGGCAGTGTCATCCGTAGAATTCGAGGAAATCAACCAACTTCAGATGGCGCTGTCTTTCAGAAGCTCAGGTACCACAATCTTTATCCGGGTATTGACATGATATTGCAATATAATACGAGTGGATTGGAATACAATTTCATCGTAAGGCCAGGTGGCAAAGTTTCTGATATATGCATCAAATGGTCGGGATCCGACAATATTACAGAATCAGAATCAGGTGGTTTCTTATATAAAAATGCTATGGGGGAGTTGCGTGAAAGCGCCCCGGTTTCAAGTACTTCAGACGGCAGGTCCATTAGAAGCCGATCCAGGATTGATAAAAATGAGATGAGGTTTGAGACTGAAAAATATGATGCTGAAAACACCTTGATCATTGATCCGGTATTAACCTGGGCCACTTATTATGGCGGCTCTGGTCTAGAGGGTAATTCAAATCTTTCAAATGCTTCAGGAATAGATGTAACTACCGATCTTTCAGACAATGTCTGTATCGGTTTTATTACCTCTAGCACAACTGGGATGGCCAGTTCCGGGGCTTACCAAACAACCTTTCAGGGAGATGACGCTGTCTGTATCGCGAAGTTTGATTCGTCGGGGGCTTTAATCTGGGCCACTTATTTTGGGGGTACGGGTAGTGCTTCAACTGGCAATACAGGTTGCAATATTGCTTCAGACAAAAGAGGGAATATTTATATTGCCGGAACGACTTATGACACAGGTTTTGCTACAAAAGGCGCGTACCAGGTTAATAATGCCGGAGGCGGCGATGATTTTCTTGCAAAATTCAGTCCTTTAGGAAATCTTCTTTGGTGTACCTATTACGGGGGCAGCAACACGGATTATGCACTTGGGCTCAAGGCGGACCCAAATGGCAATGTATTTCTTTCAGGGTGGACATATAGCAATTCAGGGATTGCGACTAAGGGCGCCTTTCAAACCAGTAATACTGGAAACGGAGAGGCGTTTATTGCAAGTTTTTCTTCCAACGGGTCTTTGAAATGGGCAACCTATTACGGTGGAACATCACAGAACGAAGGGTTTTGCAATGCGGTTGACAGCAAAGGCAATGTCATGCTTGCAGGGCTTACAAATAGCACAGGAATGGCAACTGCCGGAACCTACCAGACTTCTTATGCAGGAGGCTCCGCCGATGCTTTTCTTGTACAATTTGATTCAACCGGTTCAAGGAATTGGGCTACCTATTTTGGTGGTACGGGTTATGAATACGCAACGGGGTTGGCTGTTGATGCCAATGATAATATCTATATGTCTGGTTTTACAAACAGTACAAAAGGCATTGCAACTTCTGCAACGCACCAAACCGTTTTAGGCGGAAGTTCTGATGCTTTTCTCTCAAAATTCTCCGTTTCCGGGGCTTTGGAATGGGCAACTTACTATGGGGGCAGCGATTTTGATGAGGGGTTTGGCGTAGCGACAGACAGTTGCGGTTTCGTTTATTTGACCGGTTCAACCCATAGTGATACAGGAATTGCCACTTCCGGTGCATATCAAACCAGCATATCACCCTCCATCGGGCATGTTTTTCTTGCAAAGTTTAATGATACAGGCTCATTGGTTTATGGTACCTATTATGCGGGCAACCAGACAGAAAATGGTTACGGAATCGCGATTGACAGCAAAAAGGACATTTATATTTCAGGACAAACCAGCAGTACATCTGGTATTGCTACCTCAAGCGGATATCAAACATCATTTGGCGGCAACGAGGATGCTTTCTTGGCTAAGTTCAGCCAGGGGCAACCTTTTATTCCGGCTGGTAAAGCGCAAACAATATATTGCCCGGGTGATTCGGCTATATTAGGAAATGCTGAGATAAAAGGAACAGAATATGTCTGGACAAGTGATCCTCCCGGATTTACTTCTAAAGCATCCAATCCAATTGTCAAACCGAAAGTCTCCACCAATTATTATCTTACGGCATATCCTTATGACGACTGTCCGAGTTATGATTCAGTTTTTGTTACTGTTATTAATTTTTCAACTATTCACCCTGCGCGGTCGGAAGGTATTTGTTCAGGTGATTCAATAAAGTTAGGCAATACGGGGATAAAAGGATATTCGTATTTATGGACGAGCAATCCCGCAGGTTTTCATTCTTCAAGCCCAAATCCATCCGTATCACCCTTGGATTCAACTTATTATTATCTCACTGAAACCAATAACACAACAGGTTGTAACTTAATGGATACCGAATATGTAACAATAAACCCTGTGCCCCATCCAGTCAGTGGAACCAATCAAACCATTTGCCAGGGACAAAGTATTAAAATAGGTTATTCCGGGGCCAATGGTGACGGATATACCTGGGTAAGCAATCCGGTAGGATTCACTTCCAGCATTCCGGATCCGGTTGTAAATCCTGCCCAAACTACGAACTACAAAATTGTTGAAACAAATACTTTTGGATGCGGCTCATCTGCCATGGTTGAGATTACAGTAAATCCAATTCCATCCAATCCGAAATTGCTTCAGACAGATTCAATATGTGCCGGCAATTCCATTACTCTGTTATTCAACCCGGTAAAAGAAATAAAATATACCTGGACCAGCTTACCTTCGGGATATTCTTCCAGCGATAGTGCAATAACTGTTTCCCCGACAAGAAATACCGGATATATACTTCATCAGGCATTTCAGGCAACAGGTTGCGAAAGACAGGATACTGAATATGTTATCGTGGTACCTGTTCCGACGCCGTCTATACAGGGGGATACGGAAACATGCGGCATTTCAGCAATTGGCACGTACACTGTTGTTAATGATAGTGACGTAAAATACTTATGGTCCGTAAATGGCGGAGCCATTCAATTCGGTCAGGGGACCTCAGATCCCGGGATTAATTTGAACCGTTACGGTATGGATACCATCTCTTTGATTGAAATATCGGCGAATGGTTGTTTTGGGATGTCCACATTGAATGTGAGTGTAAATACCCTGCCACATGCGGGGCTTATCTACAAAAAACAAGCCTGCCAGTTTGAGAGCATTAATTTTAAGGATTCAAGTACAAATACCATAAAGGAGACACTTGATTTTGGAGATGGCAGTCCGATACTGGTATTGCCAAGTCCGTTTTTCGGGGTAACGCATGCTTATCAAAATCCAGGTAATTATATTATTACACAGGTTGTTTATGCCCAAAATGGATGTCCTGGAGGTGATTATTATAAGATAACCATAGATTCGGTACCGGTTTTAAACTGGGTTGTGAAAGTGGATACCGGCAGGAGTATTGTATTTAGCGAAAGTAACCTGGATTATTCTTCGTATGAGTGGAAGTTTGGAGACAACGATTCTACACATTCCCAAAACGGGGTTCATGCTTATTTGAGAAATGGTGATTATGATTTAAGCCTGCTTGTAACTTCTGACAAAGGCTGTTCGGCCTTTTTTGATTCCACACTCCATATCAATCCTATATATTCCAAAAATTCAGTCTCTGTTTACCCGAATCCTTTTTGGGATGAACTCGAAATTGGATATACGCTCTCTGGAGATTCGCATGTAACTGCGGAACTTAATGACGCCATTGGCAGGAAACTTGGAAATTTGTTTGATAAACAGCAATCTAACGGAAAATACAACCTTATACTCAGCGCAATTGTACAAACCATTCCGCCGGGGGTTTATTTTATAAGGATATTGATTAACAACCTTGTTTTTGTTGAAAAAGTGGTGAAGACCTGATCGCAATTTTTGCCCGGCCGGACATTTAACAATAAGATAATGTTTCCATCAGGGAAATGGGGAACGATTGGCCTCATCTTTGTTCAGAACCACCCTTATTATGATTAAGAACAAAAACAAGATCGCTTTTGCGATCATAGCTTTGGTGGTTATTCTTTCTGCCTGCAATTCCAAAAAGAAGAAAGTATATACAGTAGAAGGTGGCCAGGATGTCCACAATTTTATGACCTCTCCTGCCATCGAAAGATTAACAGACCCTCATGATAGTCTTTTGTATAGTTTTGTAACGGTGGGTTGCAACCGGATTGATAAAGATGATATTTCTAAAGATAATCCAAGCACAACAAATCTTATCGAAATCAATAAGACCTTTGAGGAAGTGGCCAGCATGAAACCTCTGCCTGACTATTTTTTCTTTACAGGGGATCTCGTTTATGGCTATGCAAAATTTGATACTGCCAAACTCGCCAACGAACTCATGGGGTGGCGGCAGGTGTATGAAAGTTCGCCTCTTGCCAAAACAGGTATAAAAATGGTGGCTTTGCCGGGAAACCATGAGATGCTTATATCCAAAAAAACAAGTACCGGCATTGCCGAAGAAAGCATTTGGAACAGAATTATGGCGCCCTACATATATGGGAACAATGGCCCGAAAAGAGGTGGTAAAGACAGTCTGGACGGTGACGAAAGCCAATTGGACTATTCTTTTGACTACAAAAATTCGCACTTTATTATCCTCAACACCGATGCCATGGGACAGGAATGTAAAGGCCCTGTTTTTTGGGTAGATGATGATTTAACGGCCGAACAGGCTAAAAGCCCTCAGCATATATTTGTTTTTTCTCACATACCCGCTTATGGTGCACCTGAAATGAATGGACCTGGGGAACAACTTGAAAACGATTCTACTTTCTGGAATGTACTTGAAAAACACCATGTGGACGCCATGCTCTCTGCACACAACCATGTTTATTGCCGACTTTTACCGCATAAGGGCCAAACTACCATGCTTATAGCGGGTAATGGCGGCAGTCCGCTTAACGAGCATTGCACCGATGCCCAGAAGTTTTATGGCTATACCCTGGTAAAGGTTTATAAAAGTGGTAAAGTGCTTTGCTACAGTTATGGACGGCCTGTTCCCAAAGCTGGATATATGGCACCCGTAGATGGCCCTACCGTTATAAAGGATTCTGCAAATATTTCCTGGGGGGCAAATTAAACTTTTATACCTTTTTAAAGTCCTAACAAAAAGGAGAAAAACCGGGCGATCTCTTATCATTTGTTAAGTTAATGGCTGACTGATACTGAGTTTCAAATAGTTTTTATACCTTTGTTTCAAGGTAATTTGAGGTAATAAGTATTTTTTGTAGTGATGAGTTCTAAAGCCGTTCGTGCCATTTTTCTGGTATTTAGCCTGGTATTATTGGCCAGTCTTATCTATAATTACCAGTACGTCAGGATTATAAACAGAGGCTATAACAACGTTCTTGTTAAAGAATCCAGTGAATTCCAGGCATTTGAGAATATTACCTTTGACGCGTCATCCATACAGCGGGCTTTGTTGAACATAGCTATTGTTGCTCCTGATGAATATAGCCCCTGGCAAAAGAAAATTGAGCAAAGCCAGTCCAGGATTGATGAGCAGTTTAACAATTTGCAACAACTGTCAGGCAGTCAGGAAGAAACGGCGTCTATCAACAAACTGAAAGGCTTTTATGCGAATTACAAAATTGAATATTCCAGACTTCTGGGACTTCTTTTAGCCGAGAATTTTAAAGGAACGCTACAGGACGAAAAAATAAAGGAACTGGGCGCGACATACGAATCCTATATGAAACAGCAGGAAAACCAGTTAGCGTTTTTCAGGCAAAATGCAGAAGCTGAAAGCTCAAAGCTTAGGGCAAATTCTGATAAAACATCAGCCATATTACTTTTGGTTGGCACTTTACCCTATACACTGCTTGCTTGTGCCCTGATCATCTCTTTTATTGTATTGATATTGCTTGGCAGAACCACGAGATGGTTCAGCCAGCAGGAACATTATTGAAAAGGGATCGCCCCCAGCCCCCGCCAGCGGGGACAGAGACTTGTTGCTTTTATTTGTTGTCCACATTATAGTTCCTATCAATAGTTTTTTGGAGTATAGAAGTATAATGCCCAAAGACCTATAATTGTGATAGACGCTGTCCCCCACTGGCGTGGGTCAGCGTCTTAGTTGCTTTTCTGTAAAATCCAACATTATATAGTTCCTATCAATATTTTTTTGAAGTATAGAAGAATAATGCCCAAAGACCTATAATGGTGATAGATGCTGTCCCCAGCTGGCGGGGGTAGGGGGCGGAAGGGAAAGATATAGCTCGTATTTTTCGGAAAGGGTGCCCTAAGCATTTAATGCTAAGGGTGGATTGATATGCAAATGGTCTATTATCAAATAAAAAGGGCATACCTGCTGCTGATTTTGATGAACTAAAAAGGGCGGCTCTCGCCACCCTTTTCTCCAAAAAAATCCAATCTATGCAAACACTTGGACACAATTTTTTGCCAATTTAATTAACTGCACCCCAGGCTATTGCCGCAGTTAAGGCATTTATAACAAGTGCCATTGCGGATGGTAATGTGGCCACATACATCGCATGGGGGTGCATCACCCATCAGGTTGCTCAGGTATTTCTGGCTCGCATCTTCGGTAGTCATTACCGTATTGCCGTTTTGTACGGTTGCTGTAACAGGCTCAATGGCTTTCACTACAAAACTGTCTTTGATTTCCAATTGGTGACCTGCCGGTGATGCCATATTTGTTTGTGGATGTGCTGGTTCTTCGTTTTTCCTGTAAGAAGTAACCTGTTCATCAGAAGGTTGTACCTGCACCAGGTCAGTTCTGCCGAGATACTCAAACCCAAGCAACTTGAAGATATAATCCACCATGGAAGTGGCATTCTTGATATTCGGGTGGTGCTCTACAAAACCAGATGGCTCAAAACGGGTGAACACAAATTTGTCCACGTATTCTTCCAGAGGCACACCGTATTGCAAACCAACTGATACGGCTATTGCAAAACAGTTCATCAATGATCGGAAAGCTGCGCCTTCTTTGTGCACATCCACAAATATTTCACCCAGCGTACCATCGCTGTATTCACCGGTCCTTACAAATATATTTTGTCCGCCAACGGAAGCTTTTTGTGTAAAGCCATTTCTACGGCCAGGAAGTTTTTTGCGCTCTACAATCCTACTCAGTTCCCGTTTGAAACTGGTATCGCTGGTTCTGTTGATGATCATTTTAGCAGCTTCCAACACCATTTCAGGGGTCAGTTCTTCTGCCTTTAATTCAGCCCTGCCCATAATGGCTTCTTCAACAACCGCTATCGTATGGCTTTCCGATTTTTCTTCTTTCTTATCTGATTTATTAGACAAAGGCTGGCTGAGTTTGCACCCATCGCGATAAAGTGCGTTTGCTTTCAGCGCCATTTTCCAGCTCATTTCATAACATTCCTGGACATCTTCCTGTGTGGCTTCGTTTGGCAGGTTGATGGTTTTGGATATAGCCCCCGATATAAATGGCTGCGCGGCCCCCATCATGCGGATGTGTCCGGGAGCCAGGATAAACCGGGTACCAATGGTGCCACATTTGTTGGCGCAATCAAAAACGGGTAGATGTTCATCTTTCAAATAAGGTGCGCCTTCTACGGTCATGGTACCGCACACATATATATTGGCTTCATTTATCTGGTCGGGGAAAAAGCCCAGCATCCTCAAAAGTTTAAAGATTGGGTCCTGGTATTCTTCCGGCTTAAAACCGAGGCGTTTAAGACACGCTTCGCCAAGTGTATATACATTAAAGGCAAACTCAATGTCAAAAGCAGCATGTACTGCCTTGTCAACAGCGTCTATATCCTGTTGTTGAAAGCCTTTTGCTTTTAAAGTCTCGTAATTGATATGTGGTGCGCCGGCAAGGGTTCCTTTGCCTTTGGCATAGTCAACAATGGCATCAGCTTCATGTTGTGGATAGCCCAGGCTCTTCAATGCCAATGGGATAGACTGGTTGATGATTTTGAAATAGCCACCACCGGATAATTTTTTGAATTTTACAAGTGCGAAATCAGGTTCTACGCCTGTGGTATCACAATCCATGATCAAGCCAATGGTTCCGGTTGGTGCCAATACTGTTGCCTGTGCATTGCGGTAGCCATATTGCTCACCTGTTTGCAGCGCTTTGTCCCATGCATTGCAGGCAGCAGAGAGTAGGTAATCAGGGCAGTATTTTGCGCTGATGCCTTGTGGATGTATTTCAAGCCCTTCGTAAGCATCTGTTGCGTTATAAGCGGCATACCTGTGGTTGCGGATGACGCGGAGCATGTGCTCTTTGTTCTTTTCATATTGCTTGAACGGTCCGAAATGTTTTGCCATTTCAGCAGAAGTGGCATAAGAAATACCGGTCATGATTGCTGTAATAGCGCCGCCCATCGCAAAGGCTTTTTCACTGTCATAAGGAATGCCTGCCACCATCAATACTGAACCAAGGTTGGCATAGCCAAGACCCAGCGTGCGGTATTCATAAGATAGTTTGGCTACTTCTTTTGATGGGAATTGTGCCATTAATACGGATATTTCAAGAACGACAGTCCATATCCTGGTAGCATGTTCAAATGCTTCTACATTAAAGGTCAGTTTTTCATCATCAAAGAATTTTCTCAGGTTCATCGAGGCCAGGTTACAGGCCGTATCATCAAGGAACATGTATTCTGAACATGGGTTTGAAGCCATAATGCGTCCGCCTTCAGGACAGGTATGCCATTCATTAATGGTAGTATCAAATTGCACCCCTGGGTCAGCACAAGCCCATGCACCATAACTGATATCATTCCAAAGCTTGCGGGCAGGAATGGATTTCATGGTTTCACCAGTAGTACGTGCCTTTAAGTCCCAATCGGTATCATTTTCAACCGCTTTCAAAAAGCTGTTTGGTATCCTTACGGAATTATTTGAATTTTGTCCGCTCACCGTGCGGTATGCTTCGCCCTCATAATCAGAGGCATATCCGGCAGCGATTAAAACGGCTACTTTCTTTTCTTCTTCTACTTTCCAGTTGATGAACTCTTCGATTTCAGGATGGTCCATATCCAGTACCACCATTTTGGCGGCACGGCGGGTAGTACCACCAGATTTGATAGCCCCTGCGGCACGGTCGCCTACTTTCAGGAATGACATTAAACCTGAAGAATGGCCGCCGCCGGAAAGGTGTTCATTGGCGCCACGTATATTTGAATAATTGGTTCCAACCCCGGAACCATATTTAAATATCCGTGCTTCACGAACCCATAAGTCCATAATACCGCCTTCGCCAACGAGATCATCGGCAACGGACAATATAAAACAGGCATGTGGCTGCGGACGCTCATAAGCGGATGTGGATTTGGTTACTTTCTCCGTTTTAGAGTCCACATAATAGTGGCCTTGTGGCTTTCCTGTTATACCATAAGAACTGTGAAGCCCGGTATTGAACCATTGTGGGGAGTTTGGTGCGGCATGTTGCCCAAGTATCATATATACCAGTTCATCATAAAACACCTTCGCGTCTTTATCCGAATTGAAATAATTATAGTCCATTCCCCATTTCATCCAGCAATGGGCCATGCGGTGGGCCACTTCCTTAATAGAAGTTTCACCGCCGGTTTTATTTTGGTCTTTGGGTACGCCGGCACGCCTGAAATATTTTTGTGCGAGGATGTCGGTAGCTACCTGGCTCCAGTCTTTTGGAACCTCTACATCCTGCATATTGAACACTTCGTCCCCGTTTGGGTTGCGGATGATAGAACTGCGTTTTTCATACTGAAATTGGTCATAAGGGCTTACGTTTTCCTTTGTAAAGAAGCGACTAAACTTCAGGCCCTTGTCTTGTTGGGTTTTCATACTCATAACTTTAAGATGTTTTTTACTAATACTTCCTCAATTCCCGGAACCTCTTGATCTCCGTTCCTCCTGGCTAAAGAAGGTGAAGCCAAAGGTAGGGTTTTCTCAAGGCGGCAAGCAAATTTCTTACGGTTTAAATATCCACCAAAAGTGGATAATTATTTACACAGCCTTAACCTTAACTTACACTTGTCTTAATATTAGGTTAATAACATATTTATGAGGAATTTGGTTTCCTGATCTGGCCGCCCCCTGCCCCTAAAGGGGGACTTAAGTTGGTAAATCAATAAAAATATGCTTTGAATATCTATGTCAAACTGACTGCGATCCCCCTTTAGGGGTCAGGAGTGGTCAGGGGCTTGCTTATTCTTTCTATATTTGCAACCATTAGCCTGCTGAATGGGCTGATTGAACAATTTTTTCCAGGGACCATGAGCATTTACCAGCAAATACTGAACCGGAGCCTCGAAGGCAAAAAACAGTTCGCATGGCTGATAGACCCTGATAAATATACCAATACCCATCTCGAACATGTTCTTCCTATTGCCATGAAATCAGGTGTTGACCTGGTCTTCATCGGAGGCAGCCTGCTTGTGGATAACCTGGTGGATAACTGTATCAATATCGTCAAAAGCAATTCCGATCTTCCGGTCATTCTTTTCCCGGGCAGTCCCATACAATTACATAATGGCGCAGATGCTTTGTTATTCTTATCCCTTATCTCCGGACGCAATGCTGACCTGCTCATCGGCAGGCATGTAGAAGCAGCGCCTTTTATCAAAAAGAGTGATCTTGAGGTGATACCAACCGGCTATATGCTTGTGGATTGCGGCAAGCCCACAACGGCTTCTTATATAAGCAATACCTTCCCCATTCCTTATGACAAACCCGATATTGCCGCTTGCACCGCCATGGCAGGGGAGCTGCTGGGTTTGAAATCCATATACCTGGACGGTGGAAGTGGCGCCGCACGCCCCATATCATCCCGAATGATAGAAATGGTGAAACAAAGTGTGGACATCCCTTTAATAGTAGGAGGGGGGATGCGTACCAAAGAACAGATCTCCGAAGTATGCCAGGCTGGTGCCGATGTGGTTGTCATTGGCAACGCCATTGAAAGTGACCCGGAATTGCTGTACCATTTTGGGGAAGCGGTGAAGGAGCGGGTGTAGAGCGAAGGGCGGAGAGCGGGAGGGCTCCGCAAATCTTTCCGGGCGCTAAGTTAGTATAAAAGTTTTATAATGAGACTATTAGCATTTTTGATTTTAGCAATGACCACTAGAACAGTTTTTGGACAGGGAACTAAATTGCCGTCTTATTCTACGAAATTGGTATATGCTATTAATTCTGCTGATACAACCCAGAGAATGCTAATAGAGACCTATACCCAAGACAGCTGTGGGAATGAAACAAGTTATTGCGAGTTTGATTACATTGATTACAATCCATTTGAATCACAAAGGGTGAGAGCAAAAAAGATAAAGGATATGGGGTTTCGAGAATACAGTTATGCGTCAAAATGTAAGCCAACTGTTGTAAGAATTCTAGACAAAGACAAAAAGCTGGTCAACAGTTTTTTGTATTCATATAATAAAGATAGTACAATAGGTCAATTGATAATATTAAATGGAAATGGAAAGCAGCATTCAAAATTCAAATATGAATACAACAATGGGAATTTAATAAGTGAAATAAGATATAATGAGGAAGATAAGCCTGACTATATAACTACATATAAGTACGGCAATGGCTTAAAATCTGAAGAAACTCGCGTTGACTTAGATATGAAAGACACCCTTGTTTGTCATTATACATATAACTTCAGGAAAGAGCTCATTGTTGAAGAATGGTCTAAACTTAATGAATCTGGTAAAGAATTTGAAATATCATTCTATGAGAATTTTCAGAAACTAAAAGAAATATTTATGGACGAAGATGGAAAAGTGCGAGAATACAGAATGACATATTACCCTAACGGGCTAAAAAAAACCTGGAAACAAGTTGATTATATCACTGGCAACATACTTACATACGAATGTTATGAATATGAATTGTATAAATAGTTTTTGTCGACAATGACTTGTGAGAGATATAGTTTCCTTCCGTTCCATCATTTTCATCCGTGATTCAGACAGAAGTAGAGAGAAAATGTTTGAACAGGATTAATGGATTATAAGATATACAGGATTGACTTCGGCATTTTCTTATATAAAAAAACCTTATCCAATCTTGTCTAAAAGCAATAGAAATCCATACCATACAGCCCTGAAAGGGCGATATACATCAGCGAGGGGTGCAGCCCCTCGATCCAGGGCGAACACAACCATTTTTTTAAAATAACTTTACCCCGCTCTCATGGCAAACTCGTCAATTAGACTATCTAAAACAGGCTTATATCGCCCTTTCAGGGCTGTTTATTCGTGCTTGTTCATGGCCGATGGGCTGCACCCATCGCTGATGTATATCGCCCTTTCAGGGCTGTTTATTCGTGCTTGTTCATGGCCGATGGGCTGCACCCATCGCTGATGTATATCGCCCTTTCAGGGCTGTTTATTCGTGCTTGTTCATGCCCGATGGGCTTCACCCATCGCTGATGTATTGCGCCCTTTCAGGGCTGTTTATTCGTGCTTGTTCATGCCCGATGGGCTTCACCCATCGCTGATGTATTGCGCCCTTTCAGGGCTGTTTATTCGTGCTTGTTCATGCCCGATGGGCTTCACCCATCGCTGATGTATTGCGCCCTTTCAGGGCTGTTTATTCGTGCTTGTTCATGCCCGATGGGCTTCACCCATCGCTGATGTATTGCGCCCTTTCAGGGCTGTTTATTCGTGCTTGTTCATGCCCGATGGGCTTCACCCATCGCTGATGTATTGCGCCCTTTCAGGGCTGTTTATTCGTGCTTGTTCATGGCCGATGGGCTTCACCCATCGCTGATGTATTGCGCCCTTTCAGAGCTGTTTATTCGTGCTTGTTCATGGCCGATGGGCTGCACCCATCGCTGACGTATATTGCCCTTTCAGGGCTGTTTATTCGTGCCTGTTCATGCCCGATGGGCTGCACCCATCGCTGATGTATTGCGCCCTTTCAGGGCTAAAAGCCATTATGGAAAAAACTCATGCTTGTGTCTTCAGCAGCTTCCACATTCAGTCTCATCACACCTTCCCCACTTCCTCGAGCTTCTCCACCAGCCAGGGCAGGTTGGCAATGTTTTTGGTATGGTGCAGTTCTTCGCCGATTTCTTCGGGCTTAAAATGACTGCCCATCCTCATTTGCATGAGTTTTTTTGCATATTTCACAAAATTCAGGGTTGAAACGCGGTTTCCTTCTGAAATGAGCTTGTTCCTTTTCAGGTAATTGGTAAAAGCGTCCACCAGCGAAAAGAAAGGCTCGGGTTCGTTAAGCTCAAAATAGGTTTTCAAAAGTAAAACCTTGGCACCCAAATGGTAATAAATATCATTTATCTCTGAAGCCTGCATCATGCGCACCGCTTTGCTAAACTCTTTTTTGTGATAGTAGAGGTTGGCCATATTATATATATAGGTGCTTTCGCGGAACTCAGGGTTGATACGGTCTTTGTATCCGCTCAAAAAACTTTCAGTCCATTCCAGGTCTCCGGCGCGGAGTGCGGCAGTTACAATATTCTTAACATCCTGCGGGGTGAGCCATCCGTCTTCAAATATGATCTCCTTGCTTATGAGCAATTTATACAGCCCCATGATTTCAGGGAGGTATTCTTCAAGCCCCGCGTTCAACTTTCTGAGGCAATAGTTGAGCGCATGTGTGTACATGTCCTTCACTTCATCAGGTGGAAAAAGATGTGAATTCTTGTCCAGCAAAGCTGTGAGTTTTTGGAAATGTTCCCCGTTATCAAAATCAATATAGGTAAGGGATATCTGCCTGTATATAGATACCGATGGTACATGGTCAAAATTATGGTTAGAGAGGAACTCCATGATCTGGGCGAGGAAATAATTGTTGTACTTTTCCTGGAGCAGGGTTTCGCGGCTCAGGATGGCACAGCTATAGCGCAACCGGTTTGACAAGTAGTAGAAATCAAGGTTGTCAACGGCTTCCTGGAGGCTGGAACTGATGGACCTTGGCTTGGTGGAAAGCGAATGTAGGTACGCATTTTCTTCCACCAGGTGCTGGTTGAAGAAATAGTTTACATCTCTTAAAGGATTGTTTTTTTGCTGGGTACGGGATTCATCAAGTTCGCTATGGAAAAATTTATCAAGGCTGCGGTCGTTATAGGCATTGAGCAAAAGGTGCTTCTTATATATCTCGTTCCTATCGTATTCAAGATAGCTTAAAAAACCTTCCAAAAGAGCAGTCAGATCACTCATGACATACCTTAATTTCTGTTCATCCGTTTTTTCTCCCGGGAAAAGCTTTGCAAACGTCACTTCGGGCTTTATTTTTTCATCCGGGTAGAGAGGGTGGTATTTCCACCAGTTTGCCTTGAAAAAACATAAGCTACAGGCAGATCATAAGTCTGGCCTGCCTTGAAGGTAAACGGGCCTATGGACCCAACACCTCTCACATCAGCCGGTGCATTTCCGACATTGTGTTCTGTCCAGCCGCTCAGGGTATCGGAAGGGGCGCCGTCAAACATAAAATCAGTACATTGTGTACCTGAAACACCGTCTTTTGATCCGTATTTCATGCACGCACCGTTTTTCCAAACCCCCTTCATATAGTTATAATAGTCTTGTGGATTGGGATTAGGATAACCAGGGTCACCATTAATGAGGCTTGCGGTATTATTATAATATAAGAACCTTGACATAGAATCTTTGAGAAATATGACAGATTCAACCGGGGGATTGGGGCCATAATAAGGGTCAACAGGTTCTCCGTTATATCCGAAAAAAGCACTGAGCTTAGGGGCTGATCCAATGTAATCATCAAAAGGATAGCCAATGTCAAAATCAGTAAACAGGCTAACAAAGGCAGTATCAATATCAGAAGGGCTTCTATTGATGATTTTATAATCCAGAAAAATAGTATTATTGATTGCACTATCGGCACTATTGAAGGCATACGCTTCGCATTGCACTTCCACGCCAAGTGCATCGCCTTTTGATTCGCCATGAGGGCCACCTTTGTCATTCATTACCCACCATATCATTTCATCTCCTTTCATATCAGGGTAATCGCCTTTGAGTGGGTTATAATATCTCCCTCCTGAAACATTCACGTATGGAGCCATAAAATGAGATTCCGAGTAGGTGGTATCATTGCCGTTACCGGGCCAGTTCGCAATACTGGAATAAATCGTACTATCCTTTAGAAAATCATTTATTTCGACTCTGTTTATTTTCCAGACCTGGTCCCAATTGGTCATTTCCGTACTCACAATGGAACTGTTCAAAGTATCTAATGGCCCGGGGAAAAAATCAATCCCACTCTGGCGGTAGGTCATGGCCGCTACTTTCAGGTTACCGTTTTCGTAACCACCTATCCATAATGCACTTACATCAATAGTGTGCAGATTAGTGTTAATGGGTGCATCAAAAGCAGATTCTGCATTTGTGGTGTTGTCAAAATTATCACCGAGGACATTAATCCTTGCACCAATATTATTGATGTCCAGCGAGTCATGGGCAGAATATTGTGCAGTGCAGTTTGTTGCTGAAACGAAAATCCACAACAAAGTGATGGCTCCGGAAGTAAAGACAAGTTTCATGGTTTGATTAATTATTTATCAAATGTAAGGCTACTATGGGTTACGCCCAAATCAAATTTCAAAGGTTTATCGGCCAGTTTAAGAAGGGTCACATGATTATCGTCAGGTAATATTAAAATTATATAATTGATTACA
>Ga0206844_10186_pt1 | contig 20185 bp, 15 predicted proteins | sample Alteio_BWOrgCont_22_FD_152907 | JGI IMG/M metagenome (GOLD analysis project Ga0206844, IMG submission 152907) | Enriched cells from forest soil in Barre Woods Harvard Forest LTER site, Petersham, Massachusetts, United States -... | ecosystem: Environmental > Terrestrial > Soil > Temperate forest >...
AAAACGAGCTGATTATAAGGGATAAAAAAAATAAAATTAACGTTGGAATGATAAGGGATAGGGATTGGAAAACAAGGAATTTACTTCTTTTTGACATATAAATCAAGCACATCATGACGACAAAAACCATGAAATCAAAGAAAATTGAGGGCGAGCTAAGCGACTCAGACCTGTTTAAGATTCTCTTTAAGGTAAAGAATGGAAATTTTTCAGTCAGGCTTCCTGAAGATCAGGTCGGCATAAAGGGTAAGATATGTGATACCATTAATGCCATAATTGAGCTGAATGAAAAAATGGTAGTTGAGTTTGAGAAAGTAGGTAATAGTATTGGTAAGCAAGGTAAGTTAACTCAACGTGTAGAAATAGATGGTGCAAAAGGTTCATGGGGGGCATGTGTAGAATCAGTGAATGGCCTTATTAGTGACCTTGTGCATCCTACAATTGAAATTGCGCACGTTATAACATCGGTTGCAAAAGGAAATCTTTCGCAGGAGATGCCATTAGATATTGAAGGCCACGCTTTACAGGGTGAGTTTTTAAGGATTGCGAAAGAGGTGAATGGTATGGTGAAACAGCTGAACCTCTTTTCGATGGAGGTAACGCGTGTGGCACGTGAGGTAGGTACAGAAGGAAAGCTTGGTGGCCAGGCAAAGGTAAAAGGTGTGGCCGGTGTATGGAAGGATTTAACGGATAGTGTGAACCAAATGGCGAGTAACCTTACCGGCCAGGTGCGTAACATTGCCGACGTTACCACAGCCGTTGCTAAAGGAGATCTTTCAAGAAAAATTACGGTAGACGTTAAAGGAGAAATATTAGAGTTAAAAAACACTATTAACACCATGGTGGATCAGCTTAGCTCATTTGCATCTGAGGTAACTCGTGTGGCACGTGAGGTAGGTACAGAAGGAAAACTAGGTGGCCAGGCACAGGTAAAAGGTGTTGGCGGAACCTGGAAGGATTTAACAGATAGTGTGAACCAGATGGCTATTAACCTTACGGGCCAGGTGCGTAACATTGCAGATGTTACCACAGCGGTTGCAAAGGGTGACCTTTCTAAAAAAATTACAGTAGACGTACGAGGCGAAATTTTAGAGTTAAAGGATACCATTAACACGATGGTGGATCAGCTTAATTCATTCGCATCTGAAGTAACACGTGTGGCTCGAGAAGTGGGTTCTGAAGGAAAACTTGGTGGCCAGGCTAAAGTGCGAGGCGTAGGTGGTGTATGGAAAGATTTAACAGATAGTGTGAACCAAATGGGTAGTAACCTTACTGCACAGGTGCGTAACATTGCAGAGGTAACAACGGCGGTTGCTAAAGGTGACCTTTCTAAAAAAATTACAGTAGACGTACGAGGCGAAATATTGGAGTTAAAGAATACCATCAATACCATGGTGGATCAGCTTAACTCATTTGGTGCTGAGGTAACTCGTGTGGCGCGTGAGGTAGGTTCTGAAGGAAAATTAGGTGGTCAGGCAAAGGTAAAAGGTGTTGGTGGAACCTGGAAGGATTTAACAGATAGTGTGAATCAGATGGCGAGTAACCTTACGGGCCAGGTGCGTAACATTGCAGAGGTTACCACGGCTGTTGCTAATGGCGACTTATCTAAAAAAATTACAGTTACAGTAGAAGGTGAAATATTAGAATTGAAGAAAACCATTAATACGATGGTGGATCAGCTTAACTCATTCTCGTCGGAGGTAACTCGTGTGGCGCGTGAGGTAGGTACAGAAGGAAAACTAGGTGGCCAGGCACAGGTAAAAGGTGTTGGTGGAACCTGGAAGGATTTAACGGATAGTGTGAACCAGATGGCGAGTAATCTTACGGGCCAGGTGCGTAACATTGCAGACGTTACCACAGCGGTGGCAAAAGGTGACCTTTCTAAGAAGATCACCGTTGACGTAAAAGGAGAAATTTCGGAATTAAAGAACACCATTAATACGATGGTGGATCAGCTTAACTCATTTGCATCAGAGGTAACTCGTGTGGCGCGTGAGGTAGGTACCGATGGTAAACTCGGCGGACAGGCATTCGTGCCCGGCGTTGGCGGAACCTGGAAGGATTTAACAGATAGTGTGAACCAGATGGCGGGTAACCTTACCACACAGGTGCGAAGTATTGCAGATGTGGCTATTGCGGTTGCGAATGGAGATATGTCGAAGAAAATTACGGTTGACGTAAAAGGAGAAATATTACAGCTTAAAGAAACGTTAAACACCATGGTGGATCAGCTTAGGGCTTTTGCATCAGAGGTAACTCGTGTGGCGCGTGAGGTAGGTACTGAAGGAAAACTGGGTGGCCAGGCTAACGTACCGGGTGTAGCAGGAACGTGGAAGGATTTAACAGATAGTGTGAACCAAATGGCGGGTAACCTTACTGCGCAGGTGCGTAACATTGCAGAGGTTACTATTGCGGTGGCGAATGGCGATATGTCGAAAAAAATTACCGTGGACGTACGCGGAGAAATATTGCAGCTAAAGGAAACCATTAACACCATGGTGGATCAGCTTAGGGCGTTTGCATCAGAGGTAACTCGTGTGGCGCGTGAGGTAGGTACCGATGGTAAATTGGGTGGCCAGGCGTTTGTGCCCGGTGTTGGCGGAACGTGGAAGGATTTAACAGATAGCGTGAACCAAATGGCGGGTAACCTTACAGGCCAGGTACGTAACATTGCCGAGGTGACCACAGCTGTGGCAAGTGGTGACCTTTCTAAATTGATCACGGTAGACGTAAAAGGAGAAATTTTAGGACTTAAGAATACTATAAATACGATGGTGGACCAGCTTAACTCGTTTGCCTCAGAGGTGACCCGTGTGGCACGTGAGGTAGGAACGGACGGTAAGTTGGGCGGACAGGCACAGGTTAAGGGAGTTGCCGGAACCTGGAAGGATTTAACAGATAGTGTGAACCTGATGGCATCAAACTTAACGGGCCAGGTGCGGGGTATTGCAAAAGTTGTAACCTCGGTGGCAAAAGGAAACTTACGTCAAAAATTATCAATTGATGCAAAAGGTGAGGTTGCGCAGTTAACAGATACGATCAATGAGATGATCGATACCCTGGCAACCTTCTCCGATCAGGTAACCACGGTGGCGCGTGAGGTAGGTGCCGAAGGTAAGCTTGGTGGTCAGGCTAACGTGCCTGGTGCTTCCGGAACATGGAAGAACCTGACAGAAAACGTTAACCAGCTGGCAGCGAATCTTACAACACAGGTGCGTGCTATCTCTGAAGTGGCATCGGCGGTAACAAAGGGTGACCTTACCCGGGCAATTGGTGTAGAAGCAAAAGGTGAGGTGAAATCACTTAAGGATACTATTAACCAGATGATCGCAAACCTTAGGGCTACAACCTTAAGGAACCAGGAGCAAGACTGGCTGAAATCAAACCTTGCGAAGTTTACACAGATGTTACAGGGTCAAAAGGAATTGAATACGGTAACAAAACGTATTCTGTCAGAGCTTGCGCAGGTTGTTAATGCACAGCAAGGCTTGTTCTATATAATGGAACCTAATGAAGATTTCCTGCAATCGAAACTACGTTTAATTGCAGCATATGCATTTAGGAAAAGAAAAGATGTTGCCCTTGAATATACAATGGGTGAAGGCCTTGTAGGACAATGCGCACTCGAAAAAGAACGGATATTATTAACCAACGTTCCTGATAATTATATACAGATCGGTTCAGGGTTAGGTGGAGCAAAACCAGTGAACATACTTGTTCTACCCGTATTGTTTGAAGGAAAATTGAAGGCGGTAATTGAATTAGCGTCATTTGATTCCTTCAGTCAAACTCACCAGGATTTCCTGGAAGGATTAACTGAAAGTATTGGTATTGTATTAAATACAATTGAAACAAGTTCTCGAACGGAAGATCTGTTAGCGCAGTCTCAATCTTTGGCGGGTGAGCTTAAGAGCCAACAGGAGGTTTTACGTAAAACGAACGAAGAGCTTGAAGAGAAGGCTATTCTGATGGCTAACCAGAAAGAAGAGGTAGAACAGAAGAATAAAGAGGTGGAGGTAGCCCGTAAATCTCTTGAAGAAAAAGCGGATCAGCTTGCACTGACATCTAAATATAAATCCGAGTTCCTTGCAAATATGTCGCATGAATTAAGAACTCCTCTTAACAGTCTTCAAATACTTGCGCATGAACTAATCGAAAATAAGGAAGGTAACCTTACAACGCAACAAATACAGTTTGCTAAAACTATAAATGCTTGCGGTGATGACCTTATTCAGCTGATCAACGATATTCTCGATCTTTCTAAAATTGAATCCGGTTATATTTCGGTTGAAACATTGTTGGTTAATTTCCTTGAAATTACCAGGTTTGTTGAATCTACATTCAGGCATATTTCTGAATCGAAGAAGCTTGACTTTGCAATAAGCGTAGATGAAAATGTACCTGAAAGCATAGAGACGGATCCGCACCGATTGAACCAGATTCTTAAAAACCTGTTATCAAACTCCTTTAAGTTTACAGAAAAGGGAAGTGTTCGTTTAAAAATATATAAGGCCAACGGTAACTGGAAGACCAAAAACCCTGAACTTGATGCAGCAAAAATGGTAGTTGCCTTTGAAATATCTGATACAGGTATTGGTATATCAAAAGACAAACAAAATATCATATTTGAAGCGTTCCAGCAGGCGGAAGGTTCTACCAGTAGAAAGTACGGGGGCACAGGACTAGGTCTATCTATTAGCCGTGGCTTGTCTGACATTCTGGGTGGTATTATTGAGCTTGAAAGTGAAGCAGGAGAAGGAAGTAAGTTCACATTGTTCTTGCCAATAAGTTATTCAAAACATATGGCCGACACCCGTAAAGTAATTGATAGTGCTGACGGGCATGTGAAGCTTTTACCGGCATCGGTTTTGCCGAATGGCGACAGCTCTTTTATGGTGAATGAAATTGGGGATGACCGGGGTAATATAAACATAGAAGATAAGTTATTGCTTATAATTGAAGATGACTTGAGGTTTGCTGAAATTATGTTGAGAAAGGCTCATGAACATAAGATAAAAGCAATTGTTATTACCAAGAGTAATGAAGTTATGAATTACCTTGAACAGTATAGCCCTGACGCTATTTCGCTTGATATTAACATGCCTGATATGAACGGCTGGAAGATATTTGATCGTTTGAAAAACGATTTCAAGTTCAGGCACATTCCTATTTATGTTATTTCGGGTGAAGAAGATAAAAGTGCAGGCTTAAAAAGAGGTGCACGTAAATGCTTCCAAAAGCCTTTAAAGGAAGGTATGCTAAAGGAACTGTTTGAAGATATTATTTATGTTAGCGATAAAAAAGTAAAAGATATTCTAATTATCGATACTGATGGAGAAGAAGCTTCTAAGATTTCTAAGCTAATTGAAGGCAACGACGTTAATGTTGAAATTGCCAAAACATCAGAAGAAGCTTTAGGCTTGATACCGCTAAAACAGTTCGATTGTATTATACTCGATCCTAATTTGCCGGATAGTTCCGGTATTGAATTACTGAAGACAATTGATAATAAAAAAAGACAATCAGCTACGTCAGTTGTTGTTCGTTCATCAAAAGCATTGACCAAGAAGGAAGAAGCTGCGATGAAGAACTATGCTAAGATTATAAGCGTAAAGGACAAGAGCTCTATTGAACAGTTGCTCGATCAAACTATGCTTTTCCTGCATAGGAACCATAGTGGGCTACAGGGAACTACAAGAAGTATAATTGAAGGATACAGGCTATCTGAAGATGTACTGAAAGGCAAAAAGGTTCTGATTGTGGATGACGACGTACGTAACTTGTTTGCTCTGTCTACCGCGCTTGAGAGGTTTAAGATAAGTGTGTTAAACGCCGAAAGCGGCCAGGAAGCAATAGATGTTCTTCAAAGAATGAACGACATTGACATTGTATTGATGGATATTATGATGCCTGAAATGGATGGATATGAGACCATGAAAAAAATAAGAGAAGAAAAGAAGAATGACCAGGTAGCAATAATTGCGGTTACGGCTAAGGCTATGAAGGGAGATCGTCAAAAATGTATTGAGTCAGGCGCGTCAGATTATATTACAAAACCTATCAATATTGAGCAGTTATTGAACACCATGCGTGTTTGGGTTAAATAATTTATGAAAGTGGCAAATACTTTGTGAACGTGGCAAAAGAGCGAGTTAAAATATTGTTGGCTGATGATAGGAAAGAGGACTTGCTTTCTCTGGAAGTGATATTGGCTGATGAAGGGTATGAGTTTGTTAAGGTATCATCAGGGCGCGATGCATTAAGGATTCTATTGAAAGAAAAAGATTTTGCTTTGTTCCTTATTGATGTAAACATGCCTTTATTAGATGGTTTTGAAACAGCTAATTTGATAAGGCAGAATGAAAAACTAAAGCAAATACCAATAATATTTCTTACAGCTAATACAGACCTATCAAGCGATATTTTTAAAGGATACAAAGCAGGCGCTGTTGATTATATTATTAAACCTGTAGTGCCTGAAATATTACGAACCAAAGTGTCAGTATTTGTTGACCTGTATAGAAAAACGCTCGAGCTGCAAACTCAAAAACAAGATCTCTTAGTGCTTAATAGTGAGCTAGCGAAGCGTTCGGAAGAGCTAACAAGGAGTAATAAGGAGCTTGAGAAGTTTGCTTATGTTGCATCACACGATATGCAAGAACCTTTGCGGACCATAATTAGCTATATACAGCTGATACAGGAAAAGCTTGGGGATGATTTAAGTGAAGATGTATCAAAATACATGGATTTTGTTACCGGTGCGGGCTATAGAATGCGCGATTTGATTACAGGGTTACTTGAGTATTCTAAAATAAATAAATTAGATAAGCCACTCGAACATGTGGATTGTAATAATGTATTAGGTGAAGTGTTAGAGAATTTGAACGGAGGTATTCAGGATAACAAAACTACTGTTACGGTTGAACCTTTACCAACCATTAACGCAGATTACCTCCAAATGGTGCAGTTGTTTCAAAACCTTATAGGTAATGCCATAAAATTTAAGGGTACCGAACCTTCGCACATAAAAGTAAATTGTAAAAAAATAGATGGCTATAACCTTTTTGCTGTTGAAGATAATGGTATTGGTATGGAACAAAGACATCTTGATAAAATATTTGAGATATTTCAACGTCTTCACCCAATTGGTGCCTATTCGGGCATGGGTATTGGGCTTGCAATTTGTAAAAAAATAGTAGAAAGATATAAAGGAAAGATATGGGTAGAATCTCTACCTAATAAGGGAAGTACTTTTTATTTTACCATTTCGGATAATTAGGTCTTGTATAAGACGGCCATTGGTCAGTAAAGACCTTAATTCCTTCACATTTCTTTATTAAACCTTAATCCTAGTCGCGGGGCTTTCACAGTGCATTACTTTTTGTATGAACGAAATCGTTTTTTAGTCAACGGAAGAAATGCCCGCTTTGATAGATAAAAAGCCTAGTTCACCGAAAAGTACCTTAAATAGTATGGGGGTGGATATAGTTTTGCCATGAATAATAAATTAATTCTAATTCTAAAATCAATATCATGAAAACTAAATTATCAAAACTTAAAAAAATGCGCTTGCTAATATTGGGGGCAATGTTAGTGAGTTCATGTAGCTTTGCTGCTACGTATACTGCAGTAGCCTCCGGAAATTGGAGTAGTTCGGCAACTTGGGGTGGTACTAGGCCTCCTTTCACATTAGGATCTCTTGATCAGGTAACTATTGGTTCTGGCTTTACCGTAACCATGGATAGTACTACTACCTTAAATGGTCTTTTATCTCAATTGACAGTTACCGGTACTTTAACTTCTACAGCAAATTCGTTAATTGTTACTACAGGTACCCTTACTGGTGCAGGTACGCTGGTTGTAAATGGTCTTACACTTAATTCGGGTGGTACCTTTTCTTTTACCGGTAATTTAACTGCTAATACCCTTACTAACTCTATTACCAGTTTAGCATTAACTGCAAAAGCTACAGTTAATCAAACTCTTAATTTAATGAGTGCTATAAGTGTACAAACCGGCGGAACTTTAACAATGGGTTTAAATTCTATTGTAAATGTAGCAGGCGGACAATTAGCAATTAGCGGCGGTACAGTTAGTCTTTCTTCTACCTACGATGTAAATTATATTACATCATCAGCAACTGCAGGAATGGAATTGAGCGGTTCTGGTTTAAGGAAAGTAACCGTTAACGTAACTAATGCAAACACTGTAACACTTGGTTCTAGCTTAGTTGTAAACGATTCTTTGAAAATGATGAGTGGATCATTAGCATTGAGCGGTAATAGCCTCACTATTAATGGTAAATTGAGCGGTACAGGAACCTTTACCGGTGACGCATCAGCTGATTTAATCGTTAATACCACAGGTGGAACTGCTGTTCCTGTTACATTCACAAGTGCTGGTCAAACTCTAAATAATCTTACTATAAATGTAGGTTCTGGCAATACTGTTGCGGTTGGATCTGACTTAACAGTAGGCGGAACTTTAACCTTAACCGGTGGAAGTAAGGTAGATGTTAGCGGTACTCAATTTACTTTAAGCGGTAATTATAGCGGTTCTGGTTCTATTATGGTTAATTCACACTCAATGGTTACAATTAACCCATCTAGCTCTATTACTAACCCTATCTCTTTCTCTGGTACAAGCATGGGCGACCTTATTATCAACCCAGGCAGTGGAAACACTATTACCTTGGGTAGCAGTGTAGTTGTTGCCGATACCCTTAACTTAATGTCAGGCTCGCTTGATCTTAATGGCGGTAACCTTACTGTTATGGGCGATATTGCTGGTTCAGGAAGTGGTATGATTTTTTCAACCTCAACTTCTAATATTACAATCTCTACTCCTAAGTCTCCAGTAGGTTCATTAACATTCCAGTATCCTGGCAATGTGGTGAATAACTTTAATATTATGATTGGCGGTGCAGGTTCAGTTAAGCTAGGTTCTGATATGGTTGTAAACAACACTTTAGCCTTTACTACAGGTTCTGTTGATATTGGTAATAATAATCTTACTATCAACGCTGCCGGATCTGTTTCTGGCGCCAACGCTAACTCATATGTAATTACAAGCGGAACAGGCTATTTTACAATGAGCGCAACTACTACTGCAAGCAGCAATTTCCCTGTAGGTACTGCATCTTACTATTTCCCTGCCAGCATAACACTTAATACCGGTTCATCTACCGGAACTATTGGTGTAAATGTATCGGCTGGTGTTTATGCACAAGGTACTTCTGGTTCATTGTTGTCATCTACTAACCAAATGGTAAATGCTACCTGGTTATTCCATACCAACATAGCTTCTGGTTTAAATGCTAATATGCAATTAACATGGTCTCCTGCTGCTGAAGTAAATGGCTTTATTCACACTGGTGATTATATTGCTCACTATACATCAGGTAACTGGGATACGGCTGCTACTGCTAGTGCATCTGCTGTTGCTGGTGGTATGTTCAGCATCCAAAGGAATAACCTCACTTCATTTAGCCCTTTTGCTGTGTTCGATCAGGCAACTATGGGTATTAATGAGTTAGCAATTAATAATCAATTTAGTGTATATCCAAACCCTACAAAAGACAATGTTTACATTGCAAACAACGGTGGCTTTAAAGGCCAGGTTAATGCTGATGTTGTAAACATTCTCGGTCAAGTTGTAGAATCGTTTGTAATCACTAACAGTAATACTGAAATTTCATTAAGCGGATTAAACCCTGGTGATTACTTCATCAGACTTTATAACAACAAATCAAGTGTTGTTAAGAAAGTAGTTAAGATGTAAGCTAGCGTTCGACCTAATTAAAAAGGCTGACACACTGTGTCAGCCTTTTTTTTGTACCCGTTTTTTTTCTTCAATCCATCCTTATATTAATTGAACCTATAATAATAAGGCCCTAAACAATAATCATATCTCTTATGTTAAGTAATGGGCAATAGAATACCGTTTCAAATAGGATTTGAAGCTATGGTTAATTTCTCAGATGATTAACAAGGATAAAGCGTAATTGTAAATCCCAATACTCACGTTAATGGCGATGGGTTTTTATTGCCTAAAGTAATCTCTGCTAGTAAGGGGGGATTCTTAACTGAGGTAAAGATATTCTCTTTGACTCTATTAAGAGCTAATAAATAATCAATAGTGTTACACGCGAGTCTACGCAATAGTAATTTGGTAATGACAAGATAGAAGGCGGTTATCTGGCATATTCTTCTAGATAGATAGAATACGAAGAGTTGTGGCGGAATGAACAATGCTATTTTTAATAGAATAATGTCTTAGGACTAATTGTTTCTTGGTGCTTTAATATAAGTACTGGTGGCTTGCTTTAATAATAGAGACTCTGTTATAGCACCTTTATTTGCTCTTTTTTACAGGCTTACCCGTATTCTTATGCACTAAATTAAATTTTACATGATCAGGCATTTTGTCGCCTAGTAAAACTCCCCAGGGTTTCATAATAGGAACCCTGTCGAAAATAACCTTCATTATACCTGTAAAGGGAATTGAAAGAAACATTCCGGAAACTCCCCATAGGGCTCCTCCAATCAAAATCATTATAACCGATACAAGGGCATTAACATTTACTTTTGATGCTACAAAAAATGGAATTATATAATGCTTGTCGATAAATTGTATAACAGTACCAGCTGCCATTATTAATAGGGTGGAGGATAAGGATTCTTTGGTTAGAAATGCTAATAACATATAAAAGGCTATTGATATCAGCCCGCCAACATATGGTATAATGTTTAAAAGGGCTCCTATAACACCGAATAAGAGTATATACTTAATTCCAAATGCCCATAAAGTAATTGTGTACACTAAAGTTATAGCGGTGGTTTCTATAAGAAGCCCAACCAGATAGTTTTTTACAATCGACTTTGTTTCAATAATTATTTCACCTACTCGAATATGATCCTTTATATCGAAAAACTGCCGTATAAACTCCAAAACAAGGGTTTTATAATACAGCATCATAAAAACATAAATTGGAATGAGCAGAGAAACCAGAAAAGCATTAGTTATCAGAAATAGAACTTCTCCAATTAACTTGCTTGATTCATTAAATATATCGTTTCTGGCATTAGTTACCATCATATTTATCCTGCCCCCATCAATATTAAAATTATCGGATAGCCACGGTATTAACTGGTCTAAAAAGTAATGCGCTTTCCTTTCAAGCATTGGCAAAGCCTTTGTAAATAAACCGGCCTCTGATAATAAAGCACCGGAAATGCAAAGGATAATAAATATAGCTACAACCAAAGGAATAAGTATTGCCCATACTCTTGGTACCTTTTTAGCCTCTAAAAAATTAACAATAGGCGATAATAAAATTGAAAGTATGGCGGAAAACGTAAGTGGAATTAATATTTCTTGCCCAATATAGAGTATGTAAACAAAAAAACAAATGCCAACAAGCAGTATGGCAGCTCGGAGATAGAATGGAGATTTTGATAACAGATTTAGCATTTAATTAGGATCAAGCATGGTCTTCTGCATTATAAAGTATTTCCTGGTTAAGGGTGTTAATAGCCTCCTTATTGTTTAAAAGCCGGTGGGTGAGACCTAATTGCAGTAAAACAGATGCTATATTTTTTAAAAAGCCTCCGGGCTTTGCCGGCATTATTTTTTTTACAAGTAAACCAGTGCCTAAACCTATTACTGTATTAAGCACAGTATTATTCTCGGATGACGGCGATTTAATCTTATATATTGCAGCTTTAATTGACGACAAAGGATTAATACTTTCTAACGTAGTATGTGCTTCAGTAACAAGCTCTTTTTTTTCAAGGATTAATTCTTGTTCCAGCTTGGCAATTGCCAATTTTAAATCTTTGCTTGATTGTATGGTATCCATTGGCTCACTTTAAAATATGTTTAATTATAAGGTTTGCTATGGAAGGCATTAATAGTTTTTTTCGGAGTAGCGCCAAAATAAACACAATTAAAAGGTAAAAGCCTGACATTATAAAAAAAGCACCGGCCAAACTATTAATGGCATGACTTAAGTATATGCAAATACCCAGGTTAAGTAAGGCAAAAAAAGGAATGAAAACGATTAGAACTAAAGCACCTGATAATAAGGAGGATAGTGACTCAGCTAGTTTGTCTATCCCTTTATATGCCAATAGCTTTGTTTTTAATCCAGCATATTTCTCTGCCTTTTCAATAAACGATTCAACTGGGTGCGAATGCTCAGTGGTTTCCATGGCCTATAAAAAAATAGAATTATTTTTTTTACGAGGTAAGGTTATCAACTATTTTGCCGGCTTTTATCTTTCCTTTTTTTAACATATCCTTAGCTTCTTCGGTTACATCTTGTTGAAATTCTTCAATGTTTTCCTTGAATTCATTGAATTTATCCGTTAATTCATCAAGATAATCTTCTTTCTTTTTCATAAGCTTTTTACGTGTTTTTTCACCTTTATCAGGGGCAAACAGTATGCCTATTGCTACACCGGCAGCAAGACCGGTTAAGGCTGCGAGGAAAACATTTTTAGTGCTCATATGCGTGTGTATTATTAGTTCGGAATTTTGTTAAGCTGTCTCGTTTTTTTTGACTTACTGTTATACTGCTATTCCAACTTGTTCAAGCGGGGTAAGCATTTTGTCGTTAAGTTTTTTGTAGTGTGAAGGGGAGATACCGGTTGTCTTCTTAAATTGTTTTGATAAATGAGACGCGCTGCTGTAATGCACCCTGTAAGCTATTTCATCAAGTGTAAGTTCTTCATAGGCCATTAACTCTTTTACGCGTTCAATTTTTTGAGCGATTATATATTTTTCAATTGTTAGGCCTTGTTCTTCTGAAAACAGGTTGCTCAAATATTTGTAGTGATAGTTAAGCTGTGAGCTTAAGTAATCTGAAAAACGGAACTTAAGCCTGTCATCAGTGTGGTGAACTGATTCAACAATAATATTTTTGATCTTTTCAACCAGAATTTTCTTTTTGCAGTGAAGTACTTCAAAGCCGGTACCTCTTAAAGCATCCACCATCTTTTGGTATACTTCATAGTCAATAACACCATCGGTTTTAACTTCTCCAAGTTTTATTTCTACGTATGGCACATGTAGCTTTTCAAGCTCATTTCGCACTAAAACTATACAGCTATGCGAAACCATATTTTTGATGTATATATTCATAATGTTTGTATTTAGTTGGTTTTGTTTTAGGTGAATTTTTATTTAGTACTGAATTGAAACTATAAATTTTTATATTTTAATTTATGTTGTAAAAGTACTGTAGCCGAGACCTGTATAGCTGTATTATTCGTTAAACCAATAATATTCGGGGGTGAGATTTTGAAATGTAATGGCAAAAAATGGCACTTCGAGGTTATTTCCAGATCTTTTTGCATTTAAGCAGGTTTAATAGGAGTTATCTGTTGCTTTACATGAACAGCCTTCTTTTTGGGTACAATAATTCCTTCAGTTTTTGTTGAATATTGTTTGGTGAATTCCGCGCCAAAGAAGACGATCATACATGAATACGATACCCACAGCAGTATTAACACAATAGAACCTGCGGTGCCGTATGCTGATGCCGGATGAAACTTACCGAAGTAAATGCCCATAGCATATTTGCCTAAAATAAACAGTAATGAGGTAAGTTTTCCTCCTGTCCATACATATTTCCATTTTGTTTTTACTGAAGGAAGTGCCCTAAACATTAACGCAAACAAAAATGCTACCAACAAAAATGAAACAACCAGGTCAAGCGCGGTGAATAAGAATGTTGTGGCAATTGAAAAGTGAGCGCTTATCCAACCACTTAAAGCTGTAATAACGGTAGTTAACACCAATGATATGAGCAAAAGGAACCCGATTGATAATAACAGGCCAAAGGAAAACAGTTTGCTTTTAACTACATCAATAAATTTTTGATTGGGTACGGGTTTTACTTCCCATATGTAGTTTAAAGAGTTCTGTAATTCTGTAAATACACCCAGCGAACCAATTATTGTTGTAATTATACCTATAAAAGTCGCTGGCAGTGTGTGGCCGCTAATACTTGCCTTTATGATCGTATCCTGTATTTGGACTGCTGCATCTTGACCAAGCAATTGTACTAAAATTGATGAGAGTTTGCCACTTAACAGATCTTTTCCAAATAGAACAGTGGCGGCATCAATAACTATAATAAGTAAAGCGGGTATAGAGAATATGGCGTAATAGGCTATTACAGCACTTTGACGGAAAGGATCATCCTTCGACCATTTTTTGTAAGTGCTTTTGAAAAGGTCCTTCCAATCGGTGATCTCTTTCTTTGCCATTTGTAGGTATTTTTTTATTTTCATTACAGCTTCTATGTTAAGTTGCTATAGTTTTTCATTGTATTCGCTAATATCGGCTTGCTCTTTCTTTATTTGCGGGAGTAACGTACTGATCCACTTTTTAATATCGCTATTGTAGGTGTGTGCCATTTCTTGTTCAAATGTTTCATAAGCATTTTTATTTACAGTGTTTATTAGTGCCAAGGCTTGCAGGTCGAAATTATCTCCTCTCAATGCCATTAGTTTTTCGTAGGCCTCTTTTTTCTCTGAATTCATTTCACCAGGCATATCTATTGAGTTTCGGCTTGCCAATTGCTTTAATTGCTCTGCTGCAGGTGTAAAATTGTTTTCCATGGCAGCGCCAATGTTTTGTAGTTGAGTTACCGATGCCTGTGTTTTGACCAGCTTCCCGAATTCTATTTCTTCCAGGTTAAGTTCGGCGGCTAATACAACGAATCTTGTGTCAGCACTATCCAAATGAGCGCCGTTGTCCGTCAGGTAAATGGTAGTGCTGTTTATGTGGTGTGTTAATCTTTTGTTTGCCTCTATGTACAGAATAACCAGAAGAGCTAAAACTCCTATAATATCAACAATAACTCTTTTTTTTACAGCTCTTAATTGCATGATTGGCCGGTGTTGTTTTATTCATGGATACTAAGTAATGGCACCTCTGATTGGTGTAGCATTTTGTTTGTGTTGCTGCGGTGAAAAAGGCCTTTTATAAAAGGGTAGTTATGTGGAACCATTACCAACATATCCGCATCATTGGTTTTAATGAAATTGGTTATTCCTACCTGAAGGTTATCATCGCTTGGAAAGAAAGTGGAATGGTTAATACCACTCAGCGCATTTTCTAACTTGATCTCTGTTATTTCCTTTTCGATTGAGGTAGAAGTATCTTTCTTTAATACCTCAAATACTAAAAGCTTAGCGCTAAACAGTTTTACATGGCTCCTTATCTTTTCTATTACATCTTCCGGCAGTATTTGCTTATGATCACACGCAAATGCAATTCGTTCCATTTTTTTAAATGTAACTCCTTCGGGTATTACTAATACCGGCTCTTTAACTGATTTAATTACAGATGCAATATTGGTTGGATTAATATTGCCAGAACTGCTTGCTGCACCGGTACCCATAATTAAAAGGTCAATTTTTTGCTCTCGTGGTATACGTAGTATTTCATCTACCACAAATCCCGTTTCAACCAAAAGCTCAATTGTAATGTCCTTACTTTTTTTGTTGAGTCTTTTTTCAAAATTCTTAAGCTGTTTCATCCGTTTTATTTCCATGTCATCAATATCAATTGATGACAAAGGAACATCAGTAAGATAAGGTTGAAGACAAAATGTGTGCAGAAGAATTACTTTGGTATCCTTGCAAAAATGACCAAGTTCAATTGCGTAATTCGCTGCATTTTCAGCTGCTTTTGAAAAATCAGTTGGAACAAGTATTGTTTTCATAACACGCTTTATTTTAAGTAAAAATATAACTGCGTTCAAACCGAATAGTAGGTTTTCGATAAACTGCATTAAAGCATACCCGGGTTCTTTAAAATGGCATGTGAAAAGAAAACGGCTACACATGCAATACATTAATTATATCGGAACAGTTTGAGTAAAAGGTATTTTGGGCTGTCGTACTTATTTCTTTCCCCAAAAATTAAACCATACCTATTTGGCAGTACACCTTTAACTATTCCTTGTTTATCGAAAAAGGCGGTAAGATGCTTTGCTTAATGGGTAATTTGGTTTTCAAATACCATAAACAAGTATTGTTTAACCCCATGATAGACAACAACGAAGCCGTAATTGTTAAAAAAGAGTCCCTTATCAAAAGGTATCTTGTAGGCATGTCAAAGCTTACGGTTTTCTTTGTTCATTTTTTTAAAGAGGTGTTTAAGCCACCTTACGAGTTTAAAGAGTTTATGAAACAATCGTACCGGATTGGCAACCAGTCTTTTTTATTGGTTGCAACAACTGCCTTTATTATGGGCTTGGTATTAACCATACAATCAAGGCCGGCATTGGTCCAATTTGGAGCTCAGTCATGGCTTCCTGCAATGGTTGCTGTTTCAATAGTTAGGGAAATAGGGCCGGTAATAACAGCCTTAATATGTGCCGGTAAAGTAGGGTCCGGTATTGGTGCTGAACTTGCATCAATGAAGGTTACTGAGCAAATAGATTCAATGGAAGTGTCTGGCATTAACCCATTTAAATATGTAGTAGTTACCCGAATTCTTTCGGCTACACTTATGCTTCCATTATTAGTAGTATTTGCTGATACTGTTGCCTTATTCGGTTCATATTTTGGTGTTAATTTAAAAGATACGGTTAGTTTCCAGTTGTTTTTTATCGAGGTCTTTCAAAAGCTCGATTTTAGTGATGTATTCCCTGCATTTATAAAAACATTTTTCTTCGGGTTTTCTATTGGGCTGGTAAGTTGCTATATGGGCTACAATGCCGACAATGGTACTGAAGGGGTTGGTAAAGCAGCCAATTCAGCGGTTGTTTTCGGTTCGTTAATGGTTTTCGTGGTCGATATGGTTGCTGTTCAAATAACAAATTTATTCAGCACTTAAAATGGAACCAGCGATAATAGATATACAGCATTTAAAAAAGTCATTTGGCCCTAACCATGTACTGGCAGATTTAAGCCTGAAGGTTAATAAGGGCGAGAATTTGGCCATATTAGGTAAGTCAGGCACCGGCAAGTCTGTTTTAATTAAGTGTATTGTTCGATTACTTGACCCGGATGAAGGTAGCATAACTGTTTTCGGAAAGAATATGGAAGAGCTTGGCGAAGGTGAGCTGAATGAAATAAGAAAAAAAATGGGTTTCCTTTTTCAAAGTGCTGCCCTGTATGATTCTTTAACTGTAAGAGAAAATCTTGAGTTTCCGCTTCGCACTTTACCTAAAATAACAGAAGAAGAAATGAACAAGCGAGTAGAGGAAGCATTACAGAATGTTGATTTGGCAGCGGCGATTGATAAAATGCCGTCAGAGCTTTCAGGCGGAATGCGAAAGCGAGTGGGATTGGCTCGTTCTTTAATTCTAAAGCCAGAGATAATGTTTTATGATGAACCTACTACCGGACTGGACCCGATAACTTCGAGAGGAATCAGTCACTTAATAGTAGCGGTTAGAAAAAAATACAATACATCCTCAATAATAATAACACACGACATAGAATGTGCCCGAATAACATCGGATAGAGTAATTGTATTAGATAAAGGTAAGTGTATTGCTGAGGGCACAATAGATGAAGTATCAAAGTCAGATAATAATGAAGTTAAAGCATTTTTTCAATAATTAAACAAGATGAAAAAGAATACAGGAAATAGAATTGGGCTGGGAATATTTGTTTCAGTTGCCTTGGTATTGTTTGTGGTGGCTATATATTTTATAGGGGAGAGGCAGCAACTGTTTAAAAACACATTTGAGGTAAATGCCGTTTTTAAAAATGTTGAAGGCCTTCAGGTTGGTAATAATGTCAGGTTTTCTGGTATTAACATAGGTATAGTAAATAACATTACGCAGATAAGTGATACATCAGTAAAGGTTGAACTGCAAATTGATAAGAGCACCCAAAAGTTTATTAAAAAAGATGCTACAGCCAGTATTGGGTCAGATGGATTGATGGGTAATAAAATTATAATTATAGCGCCAGGCACAGGTACCGAAGCTGTTATACAAAACAACAGTTTTATAAGATCTATTGCCCCAATTGACATGGATGAAGTTTTTGCTTCACTTAAAACAACGAGTGATAATGCTGCCAGCATTACCACTGATTTGGCCAGCATAGCTAAAAACATCCGGAACGGAAAAGGAACCATTGGTATGCTGTTTACTGACACTGTTTTTGCTCACAACCTGGGCGGTGCTATAGTAAATATAAAACAGGGCGCTAAAGGATTTAAGCAAAATATGGATGCTGCCGGTAACAGCTTTCTTTTGAAAAGATTGGTAGAGAAGGAAAAAAATAAGGAAGAAAAAGGTAAGTAGTAGAATTCAAAATAAAATAAGCACAAACAAACAATTAATAAACAAACCCCATGAAAAAAATAACTCTTTACTCCGTAGCATGTTTAATAGGTAGCATTTTAATATGCTCATGCGAATCAAACCTTTCAATTACAAAACGTCATTACAACAGTGGCTATTATGTTGATTTTAATAAAAACAAAACTTTGCCGGTTGCAAAGGAGCAAAGCCCTTCGGCACAATCGAAGCAGTTAAATGTTGTTTCTTCCGGTAATAATGATAAGGCTGTTATAGTAAGTAATAACACTAAAGAAACCCAAATAAGCAATACTGTTTCTGTAGCAACACCTGCTGCTAATATTATTAATAAAGCAATAAAGGTTAAGCATAACCTTGTTTCAAAACCTGTATCAGTTATAGTATCAAATGAAAAAGGTCAACTCGGTATTAATGAACAAAAAGGTTCCGAGCAAATTACAATGGATGCAGCTCAAAAAATGACAAGCGAACATTCAGATGGAGCGGCGTTAAGCCTATTATGGCTGGTTATTGTAATTATATTAATTATATGGTTAATTGGAATTTTAGCCGGCGGCTTCGGGCTTGGTGGCTTAATTAATTTATTGCTTATAATAGCATTAATACTATTGATATTGTGGTTGTTAAGGGTGATTTAATGCCCTGCCGCATCAAGTAATTAAAATACATTTTACGGCGATCAATACAACATGTGAATTGTGCAAGTATTTGCGAATTTGATGCAAGCTTCACTTTTAAAAAACGACCTATTTTACCGAGCTAATTAATGTAATAATATGGAAACATTAAGTAAAAAACATACAAGCCCCAAAAGCCTTGATTTAATTGCTGTTAACAGTATTCGCTTCCTTTCAATAGATGCTGTACAAAAAGCAAATAGTGGCCACCCTGGGTTACCGTTAGGGGCAGCCCCTATGGCCTATACTTTGTGGACCCGATTTTTGAAACATAACCCTAATAACCCAAAATGGTTTAACAGAGATAGGTTTGTTTTATCTGCCGGGCATGGTTCAATGTTATTATATAGTTTACTGCATCTTACCGGGTACGATGTATCGTTAGATGAAATAAAACATTTCCGCCAATGGGGAAGCATTACCCCTGGCCATCCTGAACGGGGCCTAACGCCGGGTGTAGAAACTACTACCGGTCCTTTGGGGCAGGGATTTGCAAATGGAGTAGGTATGGCGATAGCCGAAGCCTACCTTGCAGCCCGTTATAACAAACCCGGGTTTGATGTAATAGATCATTTTACCTATGGTTTGGTTAGTGATGGTGATATGATGGAAGGCGTAGCTGCAGAAGCAGCCTCTTTGGCCGGACATTTAAAACTAGGTAAACTGATTTATTTATACGATAGCAATCAAATTACCCTTTCATCGGCTACACCGGTAACATATACTGAAGACTATGCAAAAAGGTTTGAAGCCTATGGTTGGCAAGTTTTAACTGTTGAGGATGGTAATAACATTGAATCGATTGATAGTGCTATTACCAATGCACAAAGAGAAGGTGAGAAGCCTTCACTTATTATTGTGAAAACCCATATTGGTTTTGGTTCACCTAATAAACAGGATACCTGTGCCGCACATGGTTCTCCGTTAGGCAAAGAAGAAGTAAAACTAACCAAGGAAAACCTTGGCTGGCCGGTTGAACCGGACTTTCTTATTCCTGAAGAAGCACTTTCTCATTTCAGAAAAGCAGTTGAACAAGGCGGTAAGATGGAGGAAGAATGGAATAGCAGATTGGCTACTTATGAGAATAAATATACTGATCTGGCAAAAGAATTGAATAACCTTATAGGTGGTAAAACCGATAAAGGTTGGGAAACCAGTATTCCTGCCTTGCTTCCGGATAGCAAAGGAGTAGCTACACGTGTATCTTCGG
>Ga0206844_10188_pt1 | contig 20078 bp, 11 predicted proteins | sample Alteio_BWOrgCont_22_FD_152907 | JGI IMG/M metagenome (GOLD analysis project Ga0206844, IMG submission 152907) | Enriched cells from forest soil in Barre Woods Harvard Forest LTER site, Petersham, Massachusetts, United States -... | ecosystem: Environmental > Terrestrial > Soil > Temperate forest >...
GCAGCGGTCGCCCCGGAAATGGTATTAAATGTGGAACCGTTATTCGTTGATACCTGCCACTGGTAGGAAAGCGAAGCAGGGCCGGTATTGTTGGGGGCCACGGTAAAGGAAGCGGTCGCCCCTGAGCATATGGTCTGGCTGTTGACGGTCGCCGAGGTCATGGTATTGTAGCGGAGGGTTCCTGCGGCCGAGGTTATGGTATTGCATCCTGTAGCGGTGACCACGCAGTTGTACTGGTTGTTATCGGCCAGGCCCGAGGACACGGTATAGGTAGAAGCGGTCGCGCCGGATATGGTATTAAATGTGGAACCGTTATTCGTTGATACCTGCCACTGGTAGGAAAGCGAAGCAGGGCCGACGTTGTTGGGGGCCACGGTAAAGGAAGCGGTCGCCCCTGAGCATATGGTCTGGCTGTTGACCGTAGCCGAGGTCATGGTATTGACGCGTAGCGTTCCAGCAGTGGATGTTGAGGATAAACAACTTGCCGTTGTTACAACACATTTATATTGATAATTGTCGGAAGTGCCCGAAGGTGTAACTACAGTATAAGAAGATGTAGTAGCCCCTGATATTGAATTAAATGCAGTTCCTCCATTTGTACTGTTATACCATTGATAACTTAGGGTTCCGTTACCTGAAGCCGAAACGCTGAAAACGGCACTGGTGCCGGAACAGACTGTGACATTAGAAGGGTTAGCCGATATCGTAGGGGCCGTATAAAATGTAAGGGTTGCAGGGTTTGATAATATATTATCACAAGTGTCTGTTACATTACATTCATATTCGTAATTATTCCGCGAGTTGGGAACATTGGTCAATGTAAGGGTAGAAGTACTGTAACCTGAATAAATCCCGCCATCGGTAGTAGCGTTAATATTAGTAAATGCACTGCCGGTGCTTCGCCGCCATTGATAAGTGAGCGTAGGAGCTGTCGAGGTTGCACCTACTGTAAAGGTTGTATTCGCATTAGGGCAAATTATTGAATTGGCCGGTTGAGAACTAATTACCGGATTTGACCAAATTGTTAAGGTATCTACATTAGAATAAATTGTTGATGCACATGTTGCAGTGATCTGGCACCTGTAAAAAAAACCGTTCATTGAATTGGTGATGCCCGAAAGAGATAGATCGTGGGTGGCAGATCCGCTTACGATTCCGGTATCCTGGAGGTTGTTCCATCCTGCGCCTTTGTTTTGTTGCCATTGATAGGCCAAACCAACCCCGGAGGCTGTTAAATTAAAAGAAGGGTTATCTCCTTCGCATCCTGTGTATGAAACGGCCTGTGGCGATATAGTTGTGGAAGTAGGTTCCCCAATCGCTATGTTTCCAACAACGGTAAGTCCGGTTGCTGAATCAGATACAGATGTGCGGGCAGCGGTAACCGTAGTGGGTACATACCAGGTTGTTCCATTTACAATGGCAACCACAAAATTGTTTGTATTCGCTCCCCCGACAATATCCCCACTTACAAAAGTGCATTTTACGTTATAGTTTACTGGGGATATGGCGCTGCTGTAATTATTAATTGTCCAATACCTGGCCACGTCTTTGGACGAATTGATGCAAGATGAACTTATTGATGGGTTCTGGCCATTGGTGGAGGAAATGTTCAGGTACCCTGGGGACGAAACAGTTGGGAATGTAATCGTCACCGGTGTATAATTGCTTGCCGTACCAATCGGGAAAGTCTGACTTATATTTGAACCTGTAGTAAAATACTGCTGTAAAATACCGATGATATAATGTGAGGAATTAAGGCCGGAGGTACTGCCTCCCTGGTGCATCACCAATATATTTGCTCCGGTGGTAATGTTGCCGGACATTGACGTAAGAACACCAGTGACCGTAACTGTATTGCCTGTAATGATGCCAAATGTAATGCCACTTGAGTTGTTTACGACAAGATTGTAAAATGCCGTTGCCGCGGTACCGGATATTGTTTGAGCGGAAGTCCCGTCAAATGTTACCGTACCATTATTCTGCGTGAAACTAGAATTGTTAACAAAATTGCCTGCGATGGCAATCGCATAACCAGAGCCTGAAGTTGACAATGACCCCAAAGTTATTGTCAGGTTTCCGCTAACGGTGATGGCAGAAGTCAACGTAACAATCTGGGTTCCTGAACTCATATTAACAGTCAGGTTTCTGAGTCCGGAATCCAATAATTCCGGCCCTGCATTTTTCGTGCTTCCTGAATAAGTGACATCACAGGCGTTGTGGCCTGATAATGTTCCTGTAATGCTTCCGCCTGAAACTAAAATTGCCGAACCGCCCATTGTAAGATTTGTACCAGCCGCTAATACACCATTTGTCAAAGTAAGAGTACCGCTTACTGTTGTAGCTCCTCCAAGGGTAAGGCCGCTGCTTCCGTTTAGGGTAAGGTTGTTAAATGTAGCTGCAACACTGGTTTGGGTAGCGCCATCGAAGTTTACCGTACTGGTTCCAGCACTGAAATTGGAGCCTGTTCCTGCGAAATTCCCGGCAATGTTTATGGTATTGGAACCTGCAGATAAGGTCCCCGAAGTCAGGTTCATGTTACCGATCATGCTAACCCCTGCATTGAGGGTAAGGGTATTGGCAGAAGTAAGGTTTACAGTAACATTTCTTAGTCCTGTTGTATTCAATAGTTCAGGTCCGGTTGTCAGGGAAGTTCCGGTATAGATAACATCATAAGCATTTGATCCTTGGGGAGTTCCTGTCATGCTGCCGGTATTGGATCGTAGAATGGATGAACTGTTACCCATGGTCAAATAAGTTGAGGCAGTAAGTATGCCGCCCTCCAAAGTAAGGGTTCCGTTTACGGTAGTTCCAACACCAAGGGTAGTTGTTCCACCAGAAAGTGTCAGACTATTAAAACTCGTATAATATGTAGGTATTGAATTTGTAGCTGTTAATGCAATTGTACCGCCTGCTGTATAAGTTCCCCCAACATAAGCCAGGGCCTGAGCGGAAAGGTAGCCATTTGTCATGTTCAGGGCGCCTGTATTGGATGACATACCCTGGGTTACGGTTCCTGAAACAACTACTTCGTTGCCTGTACCAGTGAAATCGAGGGTTCCGTTTCCAGGGTGAGCTGCACTGCTTGACCCAATCTGGAGTGATGCACAAACTGCTGTGGGAATATCAACATTCAGGGTGGCGCCGTTGTCAACAATTACAATATCCGAACTGGATGGCAAACCGCCAGGTCCTGTTCCACCTGTCAATGCACTCCAGTTTGAATTGGAAGACACTTCCAAGGTAGGAGGACCAGGTATGCCGATATCAAAATCACCGAATGAAGTGATCCCTGTCGCCTTGATGCTATCAGCTACTGCATTGGTTACTGTGTTTGTAGTCCATTCATCTCCATTAATATATGAGACAACCCCGAAACTTGTCGGACTTCCTCCTCCCTGTATATCAGTGGATTTATAATTGAAAATGGCCGAATAGCTTGTAGCTGTGATCCCTGAATTGGTTATCGTCCATCCTCTTTTTACATATTGTGTCTGGCTGATGGGCGCATCTGCAAAGGTTGATGTATTCGCGCCGCCTACTACACCAATAGTAAGATTGCCTGCAACAGATACACTGGTAAAACCCATATCAACCGGTGTAAAATTGGAGGCATCGCCGATGGGGAAAAGCTGGGTGGTAGCAGAGGTTGGGATAGGTAGCTGGAGATTGCCTACGATGTACCTTGCGCTGCTTGCCCCGGAAATATATCCACCAGTACCAATGATAACGTCATTAGAGGCGGTTGTAATCAAACCGCTTGTTAAATAAAGCGTATCGTTTGCGGTTGCGTTTCCCGTAAGGGTAAGCCCGGAACTGTTGCTCAGTGTAATATCCCTGGCTGAAATTGCCCCTGTTTTTTGTGCTGCCGTGCCATTAAATGTCACCGCAATACCGGTAAGTGTGAGTGTTCCGGTATATTGGGCCGTCAGGTCGCTGGTAGCGTTTCCGGTATGGGATACCTGAAGGTTTCCGTTGCCTGAAATAGAACCGCTGAAGGTATTGGTTGATGCCATGATCAGGGTGTTTCCGGCGTCAATTATGGTTCCTCCGGCGCCGACCGTCTGGTTGCCTTGCAGCGATACTGTTGCACCACCTGTTTTGGCCAGGATAAAAGCATAGGGATTAATGACCTGGGTGGTGGATACTGAAGTTGTTCCGCTAAAAATGACGGTCATATTTGACATGGCAAACGTCGTGCTCGCCGTAGCGCCGAATTGACCGTTAAACCCTGCATTGGTTGAGTATATAGTTCCACTGCCTGTAAATACCGATGGGGACCCGGAAGAAGAAAATACATTGGAAGATGTTGGGTTCACGATAGCACCAGCACCAACAACCATAGAATCTTTATAAGTAATGGTTGTGCCTCCATTGAAAGCAACTGCCGCGGCAGTATTGGTCACAAAAAGATCACGGCAAGTAAAGCCGGATGCTATAGTCTGAGCAGCTGTACCGGCAAAGTAAACTGCTAGACTTGTTGTAGTTGGAAAGGTTCCGGTATATTGTGCCGTAAAGTCGTTTGTGCCGCTCCCGGTATGGGTAACAAACAGTGCGCCCCCTCCGGTAATTGTTCCGGAATTTGCGATGGTATTGGTGGCACCCGGTACAAGGGTATCCATCGCCGTAATAGACAACGTTCCGCCGCTTGCAATTGCGATATTGGCTGTTGTAGTTGTGGTATTGTTACCATTTATGATCAGGTCATAAAAAGTGGTGGCTGTAGTGCTTCCTCCTATATTTGAAGAAGCCGCGCCATTAATAGTAACAGTTCCAGATCTTTGCGTAAAAGTTCCGTTGTTGATAAAATTTCCGCCAACAGTCAAGGCATAGTTGCTGGTTGATACATCCAGTGTGCCCCCAATGGTCAGGTTATTGGTTATAGTTAAAGCGGCTCCAAGGGTTGTCGTACTTCCACTATTAACTGTTACTCCGGAGCAGGATATGGTAGTTGCTCCGGTTGACTGCGCTCCGGATCCATTGAAATTTAAAGCAAGGTTAGTAAGTGTTTTAGTTGTGTTTGTATATTGTGTTGTAAAAGCACCAATATATGAAACATCAATAGTTCCTGTGCCTGTAAGGGTAGTGCCGGCAACGGTTTTTGTTGCACCTGGGTTGAGTACACCATTTACTGTTAAGGTTGTTGCGGAAATATTGGTTAATGTTGTAACAGTGGATCCTGAGTTTATGGTCAGGGTAGCAAAAGTAGTTGGACTGGTAGTCCCAATTATTGATTGGCTGGTGCCATCAAGCACAACAGTGCCCGTACCTGCGGTAAAGGTACCATTGTTTATAAAATTGCCTCCTACGGTAAGCGTATAGCTTGAGGCAGCCAGGGTTCCCGCTATAATGGTCAGGTTCCCGCTCATGATAACATTGGCTCCCAGGGTCCAGGTGGAAGTAGAAGCATCAATAGTTACGTTTCGCAGCCCGCTTCCTGCAAATTCACCCCCGGTCGTGGTACCGCCCATTGTATCAAGTACGTCATACGCATTTGAACCAAGACTTGTAGCAGTCATGGCTCCATATCCATAAACTTCGATCTTGGAATTGGCTGCCATGGTTAAATTGGCGCCTGCATCAAAGGTTCCTTCCCCAATGGAGAGGGTATCATTCACTGTTGCTGTAGAACTAAGCGTTGCGGTTTGACTGGCGTTTACAAAGGAGAGATCGTTATATGTAGTCGCATATACTGACTGTGCGGCAGTACCTTGGTATGTTACCATATTTCCGATGGCTGATGCTGTCAGTGTTCCTGCAGTTGAGAAAATAGCTCCGGCACCTTTAAGCGTAAGGAAAGAATGGGTCGCATTTAGCCAGGCTGACCCGGAAACAGTCCCGTTCAAAGTAGACAATAAAGTAATACTACCATAGTTTGTCACTGTTGTGGCTCCACTGATGGTAACTCCGGCAGTTATGGTCTGGGCACAATTTGATGCAATGGTTTGTGCACCACTTATGGTTATACTACCACTGCTTGAAATGGTTCCCGAACCGTCAATTGTAGTTCCTGAACCTGTTAGAGCTATTGTGCCCGTTCCGCTGATAGTGCCATTATTGGTAAAATTGCCAACAATTGTTTTTGCATAGCCTGCATCAGCAACAGTAGAGCCAGAATTGATTTGAAAATATCCTGCGCTATGGGTTGTAAAAGCAGAACCTAAAGTAAGGGTATTACTGGAAGTCATACTGACAGTAACATTCCTTAATCCACCCCCTATGAGTTCACCGGTTCCGACGGTATGACTTGACCCAGTGTAATATGCATCATAAGTATTTGAACCAATGTTTGTTGCAGTCATAGAGCCACCACCGTTATAGAGAACGGATCCCGTACTCATCGTAAGATCAGTGGAGGCGGCCAATACACCTGAAGTAAGGGTAAGAGTATCCGTGATAGAGGTTGCACCGCCAAGAGTTACCCCACTTGAATTATTAATAATCAGATCATTGAATGTTGCAGCCCCTGTGTTTTGTGCAGCAGTGCCATTAAAATCGACAATAAATCCTGTGTAGGTTATGGTTCCTGTGACTGAATACTGCCCGGTGAAATTGTTGCCGGCCCCTGTTTTTGTTACATTTAACTGACCAGCACCCATTAATTTTGCAGCGCCACCAATTGTATTGGCAGCAGCAGGTGTAACCTGCGCACCATGATTAATAATAATACTATCTGCTACGGATTGATTTGCACTAAAAGAAACGGTACCAGACGTATTTGTGACCACAATATCCCTGCATGTGAGGGCAGTAGCACATGACTGTGCGCCCGTTCCCGAAAAAACAACCTTGAGGTTTGTATAAACGTTAGCTCCCGTTGTTGCATATTGCGTAGCAAAGGCACCGTTTAATGTTGCATAGATTTCTCCATGACCCGATAAGATACCTGTACCACTTATTGTATTAGTAGATGCCGGATTTATTGTACCGTTGTTCGTAAGAGTTACGGCACCGCCGGTGATTGTTATTCCTTTCGTACCCGCACCAGTAATGGTCACAGACGCAGTGGTGGGAATGGTTTCGTTGGCTGTAATGATCAATCCACCTGTTGATGAAGTACTTATGGTACCAGTACCACTGATCGTATTGTTTGCGGTATTCATGGTAATACTACCAGTTGAAGTGGTAATAGTACCATTATTGACCAGATTTGACGATAAAGTCGTTATACTGAAAGTCCCAAGGGCAAATGTGGCGGCATTGTCAATAATCAGATTTTTGATCGTGGAATTTACTCCGAGACCACTAGTGCCACCAATTTCAAGGGAATCAAAAGCCGTAAAGCTTGTAATTATAGCCTCCGGGCTTGCTGTGCTTGTAAATTTAATGTGACTGGTACCCCCGGTGTGTGTCCAGCTTCCAAAAGTGCCTACCAGTACGAAATTACTACAAGAGAGAAATCCATTTCCGTTTATAGTCAACGCGCCCTTGCAGCCGCCTGAAACGCCATATGTTATTGATTTGGTTACTGTTAATTTGCTGCCTGAGCCCAAAGCGAGGGTTGCAGTTCCCGAAGTACCGCTACCGAGAATGATTGAATCGCAAACGGCATCGGTGATATTAACGGTAACCGTAATGCCAGTATTAACCACCACAATATCAGATGAAGTTGGAACCGCAGACCCACCCCAGGTAGCGGTACTACTCCAGTTTCCGTTTACTGATGCTGTCCTGGTTGCACCCTGGCTCAGGCCATGTGCCAAAGGTGTAAGCAAAAGGATAAGCAAAAAGGTTCTGACGCTGTTTTTTGCCCTTCCATCAAAGTTATTTACCCATTTCAGGATGTCTTTCAGCACGTCGGAGAATAAATAGACAGGCACTTTAACTGCCTTGACTGCTATTTTGGGTACAGGGGCTACTATTTTTAGTACGGGAGCGATATTTGGTAGAATTTTTAGCATGTTTTGATGGGCAATACCGAATAATTGTAATGCCCTGTAACGTTCAAGCGCTCCATTGCGGAAATTTTAAGAAAATATAAACAGGAATGAAGGTCCGCGATAAAAAAAACGTAAGCCTCCATTCTTAAAATGATAATATTCATGTCTTTACAAAATGCAACTCCCCAGTTGCCCAATACTTGGCCACAAATATAGGATATTTCCTGAAACAAGATGTAAGGTTTTGCAAAATTTTGCAAAAAAAAGTTATACACTTTCCCACAGGTTTCCTGCCGTGTCCGCTGTTGACATCCAAGTAGGCTAACTATCTTAAAAAATGGATTTTTAATAATGAAAGCTGTATTAACCTTATTGCGACATTTTGACCCAATCCAATTGTTAAAGAATCTTAAAACAGCCAATGCCTCGGGATATCTACGTAAAAGTGAGGTGTAAGGTTTTGTGGTTTTTTTCATTTTTTTTCGAGGGACTATCTCAATCTTTTTTTCCTTTCACCGCTTCATTTTGTCCTAAATCTGTGACAAAATTGCAAAATTGGGGCGATTTCGGCCTAATAAATATGATGAAAGTCACTGTTTTCATGATAGATGTCACGTTTTTGATGATGTCAGGATTTGTTACTTATGTTATTTGGCATGTTCTGGAAAATGTAGGTGTGCAATTATAGATATGCGTTTGGTTATGGTTTTAATAAGACTCATCTTATGAGCAAATGTAAAAAAAGATCGGTAAAACAATATTAATTGTTGCAACACATTTGTATAAAGGTTCCACCAGGCAAGGAAAATCTATGGGTATTTTGTGCTGAATTAATTTAAGCATTTTGTAATCAAATATTTATACCAATTTTGTTAAACTCTTTATTTAGATATTTGGCAAAGTCAGTAGGTTTTGGCTTCAAAATCCTGAGACTTGCAAAATTGTTGAGCGGGCCCCACGGGTCAATCGAAAAATCACTGCCGGGTTTCATTTGCAATATAATTCCAAAAAAGTTGCCCAAATAATTTTTGTTTAATATTATTATTTATTTTAAATTTTACATATAATACAAAATAAAATAGTGCATGTATTTTTAATCTATTTATAAGCAGCCATATATGGTTCAGAAAATTGAAAATCCTGAAATTGAAAACCAGCACTTCCTGTACTATTAAAAACCCATGTTTTTGCATTTACCAGGCCTGCGCTTGGGAAGAAATGAAATGATAACTGGAGGGTATTGAATATAAAATGTTCGTTTTTGAACCTGATTCCGGCCCCGTAACCCTGGTAGAGATGGCTCTGCAGGATCGTTACATCGTGATTACCGATAAGGGCGTCATCCATAAAGGCAACAAGTACGGTTTCAAACCCCAAAGGTTTCCAGGGAGAGAAAAAATCTGCCTCGAAATTATTAGACCATCTTTGGGTACCCAAAAGTGTTGGTGAATAAAATTGAGAAAGGCCTGATTGGCCTCCGTTAATGGTGAGAAATTCTCCGGGCAGCCTGTTGTACCCAATAGTATATTGGTTAAACAGGTATTGCCTGCAGTGCCAAAGGCCAATGGGAAGCAGGTTGGTAAAGTACATAAACTCAGTGTTGATAACACCCTGCTGTATTTGATTTGAATAGGAAAAACCTCCGGTTTCTGCGCTGAGGTACATGTAGCCAAGCGATGAATTGTTCCAGCCATAAGAAGCTTTGGCCCCGGAATACCATCTCGTTTCATACTGAAGATAATCAGGGCCGGCATTTATGACAAACAAGTATCCGAGCGGGATATCTTCCGTTTTACCGAAGGCAAAAATATAATGGTCTTTATAATAGTCACGGTGCGTAAAACCGATGGCCCCGAGGTAAAATGTTTCATTATAGAATAAATGGTTCAGGTCGCCGGGGAAATCCTGTTGATTAAGATAAGTGATGTTATAATACCTCCCGCTTAGAATGAGCTGTGATTTTTTGAAACGGTATAATGAGTTCTCTTTCAATGGGAAGGCATAACCCAGCCATAAATCAGTTGTCCTATAATCGTGTAGCCCCGAATATGAATTGGAATCAGGTAATGTGACATTATATGCAGTATGATTAAATTCGAGGTCGGCGCCGCCTGCCCATTTGGTAGTTGTAGAGAAAAAGGGACGTGACAGGTTGATCCCATAATTCCTGTTAAAATCAAGTTCATTATAGTGGATTTGTGTAGAAAGATAAGTGTTTGCAATCTGAGGCACAGTGTACATGCCGCTGTACCCGTAACGTTGGATATATTGAGGGTTGTACGAAACACTGTTGGTTATGGCCTGGCCCAATCCAAGAAAATTTATATCCGTTATGTTTGCGTTTCCATTGGGTATGGCAGGGTTGCCTGTTGCGCCGCCAGAATAGTTAAACACATCTTTCACGATCACAATGGCATCAACACTGTCATGGTCTCCCGTTATGGAATCAAGATATATCTTATCGTCTGTGATATACGGTGACTGCCTGAGCAGGCGCTCACTTTCTGAAATTTTAACGGCATCAATTTCATCCCCTTCCTTGAAGAGTAGTTTTTCTTTAATGATCCAGCGACGGGTGTTATAGTGAACCTTGTCGCCCAGGCGCTGAAGACGGGCTATTTCGTGGCCATATTTTTCAGATGTTGAGTATCCAAAGGGCCCAAGAACCACTATTTCAATATTCCTGATTCGCCTGCACTCGTAGTTTTCGTATTTTGTTTCACTGACTTTGGTAGTATCTGGCGGCGGCCTCTTGTTTTCAAACACCATAACAGAACGGAGCATTTTGGACAGCAGGTTATCCTTAAGGGCAAAACGTTGCAAGGCATCCACAATCTTTATTTTCTTATGGATGGGCGCGGTATGTACGGTTATGCTATCCTGTGGATTGCCTGTTTGCTGAGCATTCGCATAAACAACGGAGGCAAAGAAAAGACATGTGGAAAGCCCGCTAATATAAACCCATTTCAAATTGAAGCCTTGTGATTTTAGTACAATAACTATTACAAGGCTAAAGTAGTTTAATAAATCTTAGGTGGATGCAGACAAATACCGGCATGTTGTATGCTGACTTTTATTTCCCGCGGCCTTGTAGAATGATGAGAATTGTGTAAAAAAGGATTTTTAAATCCATGGCCAATGACATGTTTTCGACATAAAGAATATCAAATTTCATGCGCTCTACCATTTGCGCAACATTTTCAGCATAGCCAAACTTTATCTGCCCCCATGATGTAATGCCAGGTTTTACTTTTAACAGGTGTGTGTAATGAGGCGCTATTGCCATGATACGGTCAATAAAATATTGCCTTTCGGGGCGTGGCCCCACCAGGCTCATGTCCCCGATAAGTACATTCCAGAATTGAGGGAACTCATCAAGCCTGAATTTTCTTAGAAAACGCCCGATTTTAGTAATCCTCGGATCGCTTTTTGAACTCAATTGCGGACCGTTTTTTTCTGAGCCAACATGCATGGTCCTGAATTTATATATTTTAAATGGAAGGCCATTATGCCCGATCCGCTCCTGGGCATAGAAAACCGGCCCTTTTGATGTGGATTTTACCAAAAGCATTAATATCAGATAAAAAGGGCTTCCCAGGGTAAGGATCAATATGGAAGAAACAATATCAATAATCCTTTTCAGGTTTTTTTGCCAGAGGGGCATAATATCCTGAGTCACTTCAATAAGGGCGGTGCCAAAAATATAGTTCATTTTTACAGTGCCAGTGAGAATATCGTACATGTCCGGAATAATTTTAATGCCGGCGCCGGTATCTTCAAGATCCCCAATGATATTGTTAATGAGATGATGTTCGGAAGATTCAACTGCAAGTATTACCTCTTCTATTTTGTTTTGCATTATGATTTCTTTGATCATCTCATACTGGCCAAGCCTTGGCAAATAGCTGCTGAGCACAGTAGATAATTCGTGGTTTATGGAAACAAAACCTTTGAAATTATAGCCTTGTGAATATTTTTCATTTTCAAGCTCCAGGTAAAGGCCAAGGGCTTTCTGGTTGTTGCCCACAAGCAACGTATTGAAACCAATGACCCTGTTTTTCAACAATTTCTTTATCCTGGTAAGGATGGTAAGCCGTAAACCGTAGGTAAGGGTAAACTGTAACAGAAAGAGAACTATAAATGTATATCTATATGCGTTGTATGACCCAACAACATCATCCAGAAGAAGTATAAAAAACAAAGACACCGAGCCAACAAAACAAAGCGTAAAAACCAGGCCGAATTCTTTGACCCTTGATTTGCGGTAGATGTTTTTATAACTCCCGAAAATCCCGAAAATAAGGATCCAATACAGCGGGATCATGATGATGGCCAGGTAATAGTTTTTATCAAAGCTGATAGGGATTTTGTAACCGTATTTCTGTGGTTCAACAAATTCGAGGCGGTAAATATAAAAAAGTGTCCACGCCAATGCGGAAGCGATGTAATCGGCAGCGACATACAAAAAACCTGTAAGACGCTTATTCAAGATACAACAGCTTTAGGTTATCAATCAAAATATGTGCATTGCCAGAGGCATTGGCCTGGAAATATATCTGGAATATTGAGTATTGGTTAAAGTACTGCAATTCCGGGCCAATATTAATATATACCTTTTTCCATGTTGAAGTCGGGTTTACACCGGAAATAAATTCTGATGTGGGGGCATTGGCGCCCGTGGGATCGGTAAAGAGTGCACCTACATCCATCGGAACATCGGTTTTGTAGTTCATCTCTAACCATACTACATCGCTGGCGGGAGGGGCGAACGGAATATAACTATAGGCATAAAATATCTGACCGGCAGTCATATCCACTTCATAGCATCTAAGGCCTTCAAAAACAGAATCTTTTACTGAGGTAATATAGGCATTCGCCGTGTTTTGCGAGTTGGTTACCAAAACTTTATCTGAGCTTTCAAAATCCCCGGTCGGCCATGCGAATTTTGTAATTCCTGAATTATAATAAAATACAGGGTTGATGGTATCTAATTTCTCGGGCCGCAGGTTCACATTTTTAACGACATATTCTGTATAAAACGGGTATGGAAGCAGGTTTGAGGCGATTCCATCTTCTTCCACGAAGGCTTGTAATGAAATGGTGGTTGCTCCTGTTTGCAATATGGGTACACTCACCGGTATCTGGTATATCCCCCTGTAATCAGAATTATCATCTACCGATACGTCTGTTATATTGCTTGAAGTGGTACCCTGGCCAAGGATCGGGGTGTCTTTTACCATGTAAGACTGTACCCTGATATAAGAAGGTATGCTTACCGATGGCTGAATAAGACTACAGGCGCTGAAGAGTAAAGCGCAAGAGAGTAAGCGCAACACATTAGGCATTAGCCTTAGACCCCGGAAAAAGAATATGTTCGGGCAGTTTTTCAATGCAGGGATGATTTTAGCATGAGGTTTTCTATTTTTTCCAATACAGAATGGGCCAGTTTCAGGGATTTATATCCATCATCAATTGTCACCGGAGGGATTTTATCATTTAAAATCGCATCCGCAAAACATTCAAGTTCCCGGTGTATGGCATTAACGTTGCCAGGTTGCGGCGCATTGTAGATGATCTCTTTTTTTGTTTTCCCGTCCCCCGGGTCAATCACCATTTTATCTGTAACATCCTCACCATCTTCCATTTCACGCATCTGGAAAACATTAAGTTCTTTTTTAAAGAAATCTATTGTTATGTAGGCATTTTTTTGAAAAATGCGGAGCTTACGTTCCGTCTTAAGGGATACCCTGCTTGCGGTCAGGTTTGCCACGCAGCCGTTTTCAAACTCAATCCTTGCATTGGCTATATCTATATTGTCACTAATCACCGGTAAACCGCTCGCGCTTATGGTGGCAACCGGCGAATCAACGATACTTAAAATAATGTCAATATCATGGATCATTAAATCGAGAACAACCGAAACATCCGTGCCGCGCGGCTTGAATTCCGCCAACCGGTGCCCTTCAATGAACATCGGTTTGAGATTAAACTTCTGCGCCTCTATAAAGGCGGGATTAAAACGTTCCACATGGCCTACCTGTGCTTTGAGGTTTGAGGCATTTACCAGTCCTGCCAGTTCTTTGGCTTCTGCAACCGTATTGGTTAGCGGCTTTTCAACAAAAAAATGCTTTCCCGCTGCGATTGCTTTTTTTGCACACTCGTAGTGGGATAGGGTAGGGGTTACAATGTCAATGGCGTCAACTGCGCCAAGAAGAGATTCTATGGAACTGAAAGAAGGAATATTGTATTCTTTTTCTGCAAAGGAGGCGGTTTCGGGGTCCGGGTCGTAAAAACCAATCAGTTCATAATCAGGTATGTTTTTTATTTGCCTGATGTGTATTTTGCCCAGGTGCCCTGCACCCAATATGCCAATTTTAACCATAACAGGTTCAAAAGTACGGGAAAACTATGTATTTTATTTGGGTAAAAAATACATCTGCATCAGGCAGGGAAAAGGATTTTCAACACTATTGATATACATAGCATCCAATATCCGGTTTTTTTAGGTTGCGCGGTTCCTCATCCAGGTCAGTGGCCAATAGGGGGTTTATTAATGGAATATTGACCATAACACCCGCTTGGAAGGCCGGGGAGCCGGCTATTAAATGGTAATCAGGAGGTATCCCCGCTTCGTTTACGAAACCCGGGTATAATTGGTTTTGGCTTACCTGGTTTATACTGCCAAAGTTTACCTTTTGCGCTTTGATGATGTTATGACTAAACAGTGTGTCAAAGGCGTTTGTGCCTCCATTAGCGCTCATAACCGTATGTTTTTGAATCTCAAACTCATCTGCCAGGTCGCCCCAGATAATACAATTATAGAAATCTGCATTAAGCGGTACCGGGTATGCCGAGCTATCTACAGCTTTATAAACCTGGTTATCAAGGTGAATAGAAGGCACCCTGTTTGCCACAAAATCGTTGATGATGTCGAATGTGCAATTTACAAAATTATAATTGCCACCAAGTTCACAAAAGACATTGTACATGCCGCTGGCATATATCAACGTATTGACGGTATTTACAGAGGCGCCAAAACAAGCCAGGCCATCGGAACTCATGTTTTTGATAATACATTTGTTTAAAGTTAGCTTCGGCTGGGTCAAATATGAGAATGAATCCACTTCAATGCCCACAGTTCCTTGACCTATGATGCTATGAGTCATCGTGTTGTTTACGCTGCTATCAAGAAAACGGATGCCATACCATTGGCCCGGTTGGTTTTCATATTCTTGTTCGAGCCTGTCGTGCCTGAATGTAACCGGCTGCGCTTTCGTACCATTGCATATAAGTGTGCCATCAATAAGGAAAACTGCATTACGATGGCAATAAATGGTTACACCCGCATTTATGGTAAGTGTACAACGCGGGGCTACATAGGCAGTGTCATAAAGTACAACTGGTTTGCCATCATTATTTATAAACGTGTCGCAACCCAGTTGCCGGTTATTTATAAAATGGGCGTTTTGTCCAAAAGCCTGCAACGCTACTTTCTGCGTATGCCCGTTCAGAACAAAGAGGATTGTATCGGTAACAATAAAAGGAAGGTTGACATTATTCGGGTTGATGGTAACCTCTGCAAAAATAAAAATGCTGTCACCTGCGGCCAGTTGAACATTGGGGAAATTGGTTGTAGGGTTCCCGTTTATATTGATCCTGAAAGGAGAATTTATGCCACCCTGAAGACTTATGTCTGATATATTTACTGCTTTTTTGTTTTGGTTGCGAACGGTAAAATTGTGTGTGGAGGATCCGACAGTCGTAAAAACGGTATCAAACTCCACAAGGTTTGTAGAAAAACTGAGGTACGCCGACGGGCTTGTATCTAATCCGTCATTTTTCTTGCAGCCTGAACCGGATAGGGTTATAATTCCAAGAATGAAAAAGAGCCACTGTGAAAGAAGACGTGTTTTGTGCATAAATAAAAACTAATTCGCAAACGCAATAGTGGCTATGGTTATTTTAGTCCCGCAATTTAAAGCTAATAATTTTTGGGCGCAAGCCTCCAGGGTGGCACCGGTGGTTACCACATCGTCCACGAGCAAAATATGTTTGTTTTTCAAGAGATCGGGATGCTGAACCGCAAATATTTCTGAAACATTTTCCCATCTTTTATACCTGGTTTTTCTGGTTTGGGTTTCGCTTTTTTGAATCCTGACCAGGTTTTCGGTTTGAAGCGGAACTTTCATCGCTTCAGAAAGTCCCAGCCCAAACCATTCACTCTGGTTATAGCCACGGGAGATCAATTTGCTTTTATGCAGCGGAACCGGAATGATGCAATCTATAGTTTTATAGTCATCAATGACCTTTAAATCATTTCCATACCAATTCCCGATCATTTTTGCCAATTCCTTTCCGCCCAGGTATTTAATATGGTGCAGGATTTTCTGCACACCTGCCGCTTTCTCAAAATATAAATATGACGAGGCATTTTGTAGAGGGAACCTACCCCAAAATACCTGTTCGGCAAGGTTGCCTTTATGTTTATGGAAATCTGTTTTTGGAAGGTTTAAAATGCAATCAAGGCAGATATAAATCTCACCGGCAACCAATGCACCTCCACATGCTGTGCAAAGTTCCGGATAAAAGGTATGCAGAAGGCCTTTGAGGAAATCCAAAATTCATAATTAAGCCCGGATCAGGTCCAGAATGCGAATTACGCATAATCTTGCTTAAGAAAAAAATTCTTAATCCCTAATTCAATTGATCATCACTTTCTCAACCGACGATTCTCCGCCCATGGTGATTCTTAGAAAATAAAGGCCGGTCGGCAATCCTTTAATATCTGTATTGATCTTGTTATCCCCTTGTGGCAGGGGCCCTGATAGTATGGATTTAATATACTGGCCTTTAATACTGTATAAGTCAATGGCTATGTTTTCTTCCTGGGATAATGAACACCCTATGGTAAAGTTGTCGCTTGCAGGGTTGGGATAGATACTTACATTCGACTTATCCAGGATTTGATTGTCAATGGATGATGCAGAATTGAAGGTAAAAGTTTTGTTGGTGGTAAAAATCGTATCTTCTGTTTGTATGTCGTGTCCTTGCGCCGAATTTCCTGCGGCATATATAATAATATCACCTTGGCCGGTGCTTGGGGAAGTCCATGAATACTCCCACATGCCGTATCCAGGAGTTGTTTCTGTAGATGAACTGTGCGTTACATAGTCGTTGCCATACTGTACGGAGCCGTTGTACGGAAGCCAACTCCTGGTATTCCCGGTTGTCATCCCTGCAATGGTCCCAATATGTGTATAAGGAGCATTCGCTATTTCCACAGTGGATTCAAACCCACAAGCTTTAAGGCTCCTATAAGTCAATTCTATTTTTACAGTGTATTTTTTCTTTGCCTGGTATGAAGTGACGGGTTGGTTTGTATTTGGGTCAATCATTGTTATTTGAAGGGCGTTGCTGTTTGTAATAGGGGCAATACTATGACAACCAGGGTATCCGCAGGCATTAGGTGCATCATTTGGGGCACCTGTATATTGGGGAAGTGCACCTGTCTGATAGGATTTCGCTATATTAAAGGATAACACAACAATGCCTATAAGAATTAAAGTTTTTAGGGTGTTCCTTGTTCTCATTAAGAATTTTTTACAAAGGTAAATCAAAATCTTTGCTTCAAATCAGTCGGAGGCGTTTTTAACATCTTTTACGGATTTTGAGGCCGAAGGGTTAGGACGCACTTAATTCTTTCCAAAAGACGAATAAATTTGTCAAAAAAATGAGTAGGGGCCGCTGGCCATATCCAGATTAATGCTGGTACTTTCGCAACCTGAATATGTATCTCTCGATGCTTTTTAATAAAGTCCTTATCCCAAAGAATTTAAAAAAGCCAATGGCCGGAGCATTGTTTTTGTTATTTTTTGCGGGCGGCATATATCCTGCCCATGGCCAGTCAAGTCCAGTCAGGATTCTATTCATTGGTAATAGTTTTACGGAAGGAAATGATCTCCCTGACATTGAAAGCGGGTTAGCAGAAACCGCAGGAATCAAAACTGAAATCAAAGCCTATATTGCGCTCGGTAAATCAGTTGATTATTTTATTCATGACCCTGCCTGCTGGAACTTTATCAGGTCAAGGCCATGGGATTATATCGTGATCCAGGATGACCAACAATATTACTCTGGTTCGGTTGGCAAAATAGATTCCTTTGGATACCCGTCGCCCCTGCTTATTAATAACATTATATTCCAGGACAGCATTAAAAAACTAATTCCATGTGTTAAAATCATCTATTTTGCGGGATGGGGGAAAAATGGAGGGGATACAAGCATGTTTCCCAATGACAATACTGTTAAATTGGTCAGACGAATTGCCGATAATTATTTGTATATGAATAATCTGCCTATGGTTCATAATGTCATTGCGCCTATAGGCATTGCCTGGATTTCCTGTATTAACCAAAGGCCACACCTTGCCTCAAACGTTGATACTTTTCTTTACAGCCCCGATGGCCGGCATCCCGGTAAAGCAGGGAGCTATTTAGCTGCCTGCGTTATATTCGTAACTGTTTTTCACCGTTCACCGGTTGGTTTCAAAGATAGTTACCGGTTCGTTTCCCAAAATCTGAAGACATTTCTCCAGCAAAATGCATGGGATGCTGTAACCGGTAGCATAAAATATTCAAACCTTGGTGGGATAGCCCCTGTGGTTAGAAATAGAGGGCGCACTATGTACGCCTCCAAAAAGTACACATCCTATCAATGGTATAACAACAACAGCCCCATAAAAGGAGCCAATCTTTATCTATATAAGTGTCCGTTGACCGGAAAAGCACAGGAATACCGGGTGGAAGCTATTGACAAAAAAGGGTGTATATACCGGTCATTTCCTTTAAGAATAAATTAGATAATCCATTATGGTATCATCCGGGGCAGGGCAGTATTTGAATTCTTCGCTTTTTATTGGCAATAATTATGTTTACCTGGAAGAAACCGCCTCCACAAACGAATATCTCCAATCCCTGAATAAAGAAATGAAACTGCCGGGAGGTACGGTCATAAGCGCCGGTTATCAAACCCGGGGACGAGGACAGGCAGGTGCGACGTGGGAAAGCGAAAAAGACCAGAATATCATGCTTTCGGTTTTGCTCTATCCTAAATTTTTGAAAACGACGAACCAGTTTGCACTAAGCAAAGCAATGGCATTAGCCGCGAGGGATTTTATCCTCACTTTTTTAAAGGATCTGCCTGTAAAGATCAAATGGCCTAATGATATCCTTGTATCAGGGCAAAAAATATGTGGAATTCTTATTGAAAATGGCATAAAGGGAGATCAAATTGACTATTGCATTATTGGAATGGGGCTCAACATCAACCAAATATTCAATGATGGGCATAGGGCTTCGCTCAAAAGCATCACAGGAATAGATTTTGACCTGCGCGAAACTGAAACGATTTTGTTTTCTTGCATCGAAGCGCGCTATCTGCAACTCAGAAACCATGAAGCAACCATTTCGGCAGATTATCTGGAAACACTATTCGGCCTGAACCAAAAAAGGTGGTTTAAGGACAACATAAATGGTGAGGACTTTGAAGGGGTCATTAAGGGTGTACATACGGATGGGAGATTGGTTATTGAAACAGATGAGGGCGAAAAAATATATAATATGAAAGAGATCACTCAACGGTTGACACTTAGCAGTAACGAAGGTTGACTGTGGCGATACAATGGCTGACTATAAGTGCAGTTGCAGTTAATTGCTAACTGATGAGGGATAAATGACTATCTTTGCCGTTCTTTTTTAATCCATGAGTAAAATTGTTGCCATTGTAGGAAGGCCCAATGTTGGGAAATCAACGCTTTTTAACCGTCTGATTGGTGAAAGGCGGGCCATTGTAGATGACGTAAGCGGTGTAACCCGAGACAGGCATTATGGTGTAGCAGAATGGACCGGTAAGGAATTCCTGATTGTGGATACGGGGGGCTATGTCGCCAATTCATCCGATTATTTTGAAACAGAAATCAGAAAACAGGTTGATATTGCCATAGCTGAGGCTGATTTACTCCTTTTTATGGTTGATGTGGTTGTCGGCATTACCGATGAGGATGAAACTTTTGCCAGGGTACTGCGCAAAGGGAAAAAGCCGGTCCTCGTCGTTGCGAATAAAGTGGATAATTTCGACCGTGCCGTAGATGCGGCGTTATTCTATAAGCTGGGCTTCGATGAACTGTTTACCCTTTCTTCAGTA
>Ga0206844_10171_pt1 | contig 19909 bp, 14 predicted proteins | sample Alteio_BWOrgCont_22_FD_152907 | JGI IMG/M metagenome (GOLD analysis project Ga0206844, IMG submission 152907) | Enriched cells from forest soil in Barre Woods Harvard Forest LTER site, Petersham, Massachusetts, United States -... | ecosystem: Environmental > Terrestrial > Soil > Temperate forest >...
ACAACTTAACAACTTAACAACTTAACAACTTAACAACTCAACAACTCAACAACTCAACAACTCAACAACTCAACAACTCAACAACTCAACAACTCAACAACTCAACAACTCAACAACTCAACAACTTAACAACTTAACAACTTAACAACTTAACAACTTTCCCCTTGCTCCTCAACTGCCACACATATTATTCCTACAAATACGGCACCTTTTCGGTGAAAGATCTGGCGGCGCACCTGGCAGAAAACGAGTTCGGTACGGCAGTGCTTACGGACATCAATAATACATCTGGCGCCTGGGATTATGTGGATTATTGCCAAAAGGCTGGAGTGAGGCCAATACTCGGAATTGATTTCCGGAACCTTGATGATAATGCTGCTTGTTGTTACATCGGCATTGCCAAAGACAATGAGGGCTTTATGGAGCTGAATGCCCACCTCTCCTACCACCTCCATACCGGGGAAAATATCCCTGCCAAAGCGCCTGTATTTCAAAAGGCATTCATCATCTACCCCTGGCGGCCGGGGATTTTAAAGAAGCTTAAAGCAAATGAATATGCAGGCATCCAACCGAAGGACCTCAACCGCCTGATCATGGAAGACCAGGATTTGCTCCGCAAAAAGGCAGTGGCATTGGTACCGCTAAGCTTTAAGAACAACGAGGATTTCTACCTCCATTGCCTGCTTCGTACCATGAACCATAATACATTATTAAGCAAGCTTGATAAAAAAGATACCGGTTCGCGGCAGGAATGTGCCTTAAGTATGAAACAAATCCTGGAACTATATAAACAATATCCCTTTTTGGTCACCAATACCCAGGCCATTTTAGAGCAGTGTACCATTGATTTTGACTTTGGCAAGAATGCCCATAAGAACAAAAAGGCCTTTTCAGGTTCGATGGAAGAAGACCGTGAACTCCTTTATTCTGAATGTATGAAAGGTCTGGAATACCGCTATAATAATAGTCCTGTAGCGAAGGCAAGACTGCTCCAGGAAATTGATGTCATTAATGCATTGGAATTTACTTCTTATTTTCTCACCGTATGGGATATTATCAGGTATGCTGACAGGATGGGCTATTATTATGTAGGCAGGGGCAGCGGCGCCAACAGTGTGGCAGCGTATTGCCTGAAAATAACCGATGTGGACCCGATAGAGCTCAACCTGTATTTCGAGCGCTTCCTGAACCTGCACCGAAATTCCCCACCAGATTTTGATATGGACTTTTCGTGGAAAGACAGGGATGATATCATTGACTATCTTTTCAGGAAACACGGTAACGGCTATACTGCCATGCTGGGTTCGCATAATACTTTCCAGTTCAGGGCTGTGGCAAGGGAATTGGGAAAGGTATATGGACTGCCCAAATCAGAGATTGATGCTTTTATCGGCGCCAAAGAACTTGACAGCCGGATCGGCACCAACAGGAGCGCCACCCTGATGGACAAGTATAAACAGAAAATCCAGTATTTCAGCCACAGGCTTGCCAGGTTTCCCCATTACCTATCCGTACATGCCTGTGGCGTGGTGGTTTCTGACGCACCCATTCATTATTTTTCGGCCACACAGGTGCCACCCAAGGGATTCCAGATTACCCATTTTGATATGTACACGGCTGATAAAATGAAGCTCCACAAACTGGATATCCTCAGTCAGCGGGGATTGGGGCATATCAAAGACTCCATTGAGATCATCAGACAAAACAGAGGCGAAGATATTGATGTCCACCAGGTAGCCGCTTTTAAAAAAGACCCTTTGCTCAACCACCTTCTCATGCACGGCAAAACCATCGGTTGTTTTTATATAGAATCCCCTGCCATGAGGCAACTGATGCGGAAGCTGGATTGTAACAACTACCTGACCCTTGTGGCGGCCAGTTCCATTATCAGGCCGGGTGTTTCAGAATCAGGAATGGCAAGGGAATATATATTGAGGCACCACAGCAATGGCAATTATAAAGTAATACACCCTAAAATTGATGAGATACTTAAGGAGACTTATGGTGTCATGGTTTACCAGGAAGATGTGATCAAGGTGGCGCACCTCTTTGCCGGACTCACCCTTGCCGAAGCCGACACGCTGCGTCGCGCCATGGCCTGGAAATTCAGGGTAGATGATGGGTTTAAAATCATAGAGGATAAGTATTATGCCAGTTGCAAAAAGCAGGGCTATACTTATGAAGTGGCACAGGAAGTGTGGCGGCAGATGGAAGGCTTCGCCGGATTTTCTTTTTGCAAGGCACATTCTGCCAGCTACGCCGTAGAGAGTTACCAGAGTTTATTCCTGAAAGCTTATTATCCGATGGAGTTTATGGTGGCGGTAATCAACAATTTCGGGGGATATTATAATACAGAATTCTACGTGAATGAGGCCAGGCGTGCCGGGGCCCGGATACATCCGCCCTGTGCCAACCGAAGCCAGTATCTTACCAGTATTGAAGGCATTGATATTTACCTGGGATTTATCCATGTTAAAAGCCTTGAAAACGATATTGCCCAGGGCATTACCATTGAGAGGGAACAACATGGAGATTATCTGGGTCTGGAAGATTTCTGTGAACGGATAAAACCCGGTATGGAGCAACTCTTTATCCTGGTAAAAACAGGGGCATTACGTTTTACAGGCAAAACCAAAAAACAGCTCCTTTTTGAAAGCCTTTTTCTCTATGGCAACAAGAAAACACCCCTGGCAGATAAAGCAGCCCTGTTTCCTGAACCTGCGCTTACTTTTAATTTCCCCAGGATTGAACAAAGTTCCCGCGAAGACGCTTTACAGGAAATAGAGATGCTTGGTTTTCCGCTCTGCTCCCGTTTTGATCTATTGGTTAACCAGTATCGCGGAGAAATTAAAGCCATAGATATGGTGAATAATATTGGCCAGAAAGTAAGGATGGTGGGGTATTTGACCAATACCAAATCAAGCACCACCCGCCATGGTCAGTACATGCAGTTTGGCAGTTTTATAGATGATGAGAATGGCACTTTTGAAGCCGTATTATTCCCCCAGGTGTACCGGCAATATCCTTTACTCGAAAAAGCAGTTTATGCCCTTACAGGCAAAATAACGGAAGAATTTGGGGTTACGTCCCTACAGGTAGAATCAGTAGAAAAACTGGTTATCAGTTTTAAAGAAGAGGATGTGAGGCAATTGGCATAAGGTTTAATTTTCTATCAATTTGCCCTTTTTATTTGAAAGATTCCATATTACCAACAACCATATACAATCTCTGTCCACTATATTTGCATCATTATCGCTGAATATTATGGCTGAAACAGAATTACGAAAACATTTTAGGGAGCATGGTTGGGTGTTGGTAAAAAAGGTATTCCCCGTATCTGAAATTGAAGATATAAGGGGAAAGGTTATAGCTTCCATTGACCCTGCAAGAAGAAACGGGAATACAGGTGATATTCTCTCAAATCCAAATTTGCGTTATTTGATATCTGATGACAGGTTCCTGAACATTATAAAAGAAATACTCCCTCCCGGACAACTTGCCTATTTCGGGGACTCGGGATTTTTATATGGCGACACAGATTATGGGGCATTCCATAAAGACAATGCCGACCGAAATGATCAAAAGGCACCAGATTGGGATGGAGAATATGACATTTGCCGGGCAGGTATTTATCTTGACAACCATACTAAAGATTCAGGTGGGCTCTTATTAAGGGATAAATCTCTCAATACCATATCCATAAAAGAAGGTAGGTCCTTTAATGTCCCAATCGAAATGGGGGATTTGGTTGTATGGAACCTGAGGACAACACATAGTGGCAATGCACAGTTGTTTAAGATATTCCCAAACTTCATTATTGATTCCAAGTATTACCGCTTGATCCCGGATTTCTTTTTCAGGAAACAAAAAAGGCCGCGTGGCGCCATATTTATATCTATCGGCAGAGATGGCAAACATATCCAAAGATATATGACATATCAAAAAACGCGCAGATATATTGTATCCCTTTGGAAAACATCTAAATATGAACCTGAAGTTATCGCAGAAGTCGGAAAACATGGCCTGAAGGTTTATGATCTGCCTTCACAGGTCAAAGACCTTGACCTGGATACCTTAAATGAACAGCATAAGGACATTCCTTATTGAACGATACATCAAAATCCGGGTTTACTCAATGTTGTTTTTCCAGAATGGGAGAAACTTCTTTCCCCTCCTGTATCCTTTCAAAACGAGTTGAAATATTTCAGGGTTTATCTTCACAAACAACAGGCTGAACAGAAAAAGCAAGCCTACCACAACGGTTTTATAGAACATATCAAATATAACGCTCCCACTTTTAGGCAGTACATTTGACACGAAAAATATAGCTGTGATGGTAAGGACAATCTTGACCGTTTCCATGTTAAACGGTTGCAATTTTAATTTGGCCCATACAAATGAGTACTTTGCAATATTGTAGGCAACTATAGACCCACCTGTTGCGAAAGCCGCACCTGCCATGCCAAACCTTGGAATTAAAAGCTGGTTGCATAATATAGTAAGGCCTATAAGGAGCGAAGTGAAAACCAGGTCATAACGATAATATTTTGAATTGACTATCAATAAATTATTGATTCCTGTGGCCATATCAAACAGTCTTGATATTGAAAGGATTAAAAAAGCGGTTTTGGCGGCGAGGAAAGCCGGGTGAACCAGGCTGAAAAAGCCATCAAAATTTATCCATACCAGTATAAAGACAAAGGCCCCAATGAATAATTGGTTGCTACAGGATGAACTATACAAATAGCTCAATTTTTTATAGTCATTATTTTTAAAAGCATCAGCCGTAATAGGGAACAATACCTGCATCAATGCCTTTGCAGGCAAGGCGATTGCAGACGCCATTAGTATTGCAATGCCATAAATACCGGTATCTGTAAGACCAAGATAGCCGCCGATAAAGAGAACATCAATTTTATCAATCAGCATACCCGAAGCGCCACCAAAAAAATTAAAGAGGCCGTAATTGATCATCTGCTTAAACAATGGGGCTTTAAAGATTTTTTTGGAAGGAGATAGAAATAATGCTTTATGGCTATAGGTGTAAACGACCATGATTATGGCATTTGAAAAATAGGACGCGACAAACAGATATAGAAATACTTGAAAGCTAAAAAGATGCCCCAGGTACAGGATGGCAAGAACCAGTACCGCGCCCCTTACATATACCTCATTGATAAATACCGCAAAATTGGTTTTTAACAATGACCTGTTATATGCATTGAAAATTTCAAATATGGTGATCCCGATAGCAAGGGGAAATACAACATAATAATATTGGACAAACAAAGCTGCTTTTTTGCTATACACCTCAAGAACAATGGGTTTAAAGATAAAAAATAAAGATGTTATTACCACGATGCTTGTGCCTGCCAGTGAAAATGCGAAAAACAAAATGCCATTATGCCTTTTCCTGACATCTTTCAGATAAGGAAAAAACCGCATGATGACGTTTGGAAGACCCACAAGGTAAAAAAATGCCAGTATTGACGCAAATGGGAACAGGAACCTGATCAAACCGTACTGGTCTGAATGTAATATCTTTGGCAGAAATACAGCCATATTAAAATACCCCAGCACTACCCCTAAGTAGTAAATGACGGTATTGCGGATGCCTTCTTTTTGAACTACGCCCAATGGAATGGTGTCTTTATTTTTTGTTGATGCAGTTATTACCCATTAACCTTATCGCCCGTTCAGAAATGCGCCCTTGTCATTTCGACGGTAGTAGAACCCGAAGGCTCAGCGGAGCTAAATCTGATTCCGCTTCAAAAGTACTTTATAATCGGAAGAAAATATTGGTGAATAATCCTTTTCATCTCAGCAACGTTACAGTCCCGCTCTTCATTTGCGCCACTTCATAATAAAATTTATATAGGATTACATAAAGGTAAACACCTTCAGGGCACCGTGGGTCCTTGTAGATGCCGTCCCAGCCCTTGAATGTACCATCCCAGCCGATATTGATGTCGTTTGATTGAAAAATCCGCTCACCCCAGCGATTGTATATCTGCATGTTATAGCTTTCAAGCGGGTACCGGGACACGGCAGTGAATCCATCGTTTAAGCCGTTGCCATTTGGCGTAAACACATCTGGTACAAACAGATAAGGGGTACATTGATCGGTTATATCCGCTGTTTTAGATGTTACACAACCATCAGACGCAGTTATTTGCACTGAATAGCTGCCCGTGGCAGAAACCTGTATTTTTTGTGTGGTATCGCCCCCAGGTGACCATAAGTATTTGTAAGCCAAACCTGCATCAAGGGTCAACGAACTGTCATCGCTACAAAAAAGTGTATTTCTTAGGTTATCATTTTCAAAGTTGGCCGGGGCTAAGAGAGTTACCACCGATGAGTCTGTGGCAATACATCCCTGGCTGTTTATCCTAAGCCAGTATTTTCCGCTTTGGCTAACGGTTATGGAGTCGCCCATATCCCCGGTTGACCATAGGTGGGATGCATTTGGGTAAGAGCCAAACGACAACGTAACAGCCTGACTACACGAACTTTTGTTGCCGATAGGGGCAATTGAAATATGGGCCATATTTACTATAAATGAATCTGATACTGAGCACCCTGCCGCATTTGAAATTGTGACCACATAAGTTGTGTTCTCTAATGGCCGTGCCCATACCGCAGAATCTGTTGAATCATTCAGTGACGAACCGGGACTCCATGAAAATTTGCCACTCCCCGCATTGAGAACGCTTAAATTAACGCTATCGCCGGGGCAAACCGAATCTGTAACGGTTGGCAATTGCGAATGTTTTGACAAAACAGTTATGGTATGGATAATTGAATCCGATACAGTGCCATTGCCTGAAACAAGTTTTACGGTATAAGTACCTGGAGAGCCATAAACATGGGTCGGGTTTTGTAAAGTAGAGGTATCTGAGCTTGCCGAAGACGGATCCCCAAAATCCCAAAGCCATGCTGTTGGTTCATAATAAGAGGAATCAAAAAAAGGCGTGGTTTGGCCAATACAGGTAATTTTTGATGCAAAGTTGGTCACGAAGGGAGAGCAAATAATTGAATCCAACACATTGGCATTATTGACCAAAACACCATTACCAGTAAAAGGATTAAGGCTAACAGTCAAAAAAGGATAGCTATGATTTGCAAAATAGCTTGTGAATAAAAAGGGTGAGATGGGAACCGTAGTAACATTACAAAATGTAGGATTAGCATTGGAATCAGTTTTTAGGAAAAAAATGTCCCAATTCCCAAAGCCAAATTCATTTGTATATTCTATCAGCACAAATCCTCCAGAAGTCAATTGAAGTACATCATGCCCCATTCCACCAGAATAACCTCCATTTGAGGGCGTTATACCATAAACCTTATCAAAAATATATCCACCCGAAGTATCGAGCCTTATTATTCCTTCCTGTTGCACAGATGGATTTGTATAGACAAAGAAACTTCCGTTGAATACATTGTTAGAACTATCATATAAAATATTTCTCAAAGTACTGTGATAACTTTTGTCATATATCTTCGACCATATCAAATTTCCAGAGGAGTCCAGTTTAGACATAATGCCTACATCGGGAGCAGAAATGAATGAATTATAAGTAATTCCGCAAACATAAATACTTTTATCAGGCAGTTCTACCACTTTTTCCGCTATATCAAAACTAGGTGCACCATATATTTTTGACCATATTAGATTTCCCTTGGAATCAATCTTCATTACCATCTGGTCAAATGAAAAGTTAGAGGTTAGGGCATATCCGCAAATCAGGTAATTGCCGTTACTGACCGATTGTATCCTATACCCAGCTTCTTCATTAGATGCCCCACCATAAGCCTTAGCCCAAACCATATTGCCTCCGGTATCTGTTTTGATAATGAAGACATCACCACTTCCTGGACCAAAACTATACGTTTGTCCAACAATCATAAACCCTCCATCAGGAGCATTTATTACCCCGATGCCTATATCCGTTCCCGCTCCCCCATATGTTTTTGCCCATTTAACATTTCCGTTTAGATCAACCTTTAATAGATATACATCAGCATTACCTTTTCCGTAACTCCTTGTATTTGAACAAACCATAATATTGGTATCTTGCGCTAAAATTATATCTACGCTTTGAATAAGATAGAAAGAGTCAATACCTTCATCATTACTGCCCCCATAAGTTTTAGTCCAGATTTTTTTACCTAAGCTATCCGTTCTGATCAAAAGTATATCATATCCGCCTGCACCAAAACTATTAGTAACACCAGCTAAAATATAACCTTTATCCCGAAGTTCGACTACCGACGCTCCATAATCATTTTGCTTTCCCCCGAAACTTTTCTGAAAAGTAGTTATCTTTTGTGAATGGGCCAAATAAGAGCTTGACAACATAAACAGCATGATTAAATACAGGACGATATAGTGCCCAATGATTTTGATAACCTACTTTTTTATTAAAGCGAAGCTAATACATATATGTGCTTTATAAAAATCTATAACAATAGTTAATTGACGAAAGACCATTTGAAAGGTGGCCTGAGTAGTTTGCCAATGGCCGCCTTGATATATTTGCCATAAGTTTGATTATTTTCGCAGAAACTTCAAATCCAAAGGCTTTGGACAAATCATTATATTGTGGCAGAAAGAAAATTTATTTACGACAGTTGGGAATATTCAGTTGAAAAATTCCAGGCCCTGGCGAAGCGTAAACCTTATGCAGAACGGTTCCGGTTGGAATACTATCATCTGCTTAGGGAAAATACAAAGACAAAAAAAATGGCCAAAGATTGGGTTATTAATGCCCTGTCGGTCTTCAAACTTTTCATGGACATTATGACCCTGCAGCTAAGAGGCAGACCAGTGAAATGGGGGGATAAGCCGGTGGTCGCGCTGGTTACAAAAAACAATGTATATCTTCAAAACATAAAGCCGCTTTTAATATTCCTGGCCGAAAATGGAACAAACCTCAAGATATTTTGCCCTCAAAAACATTACGGTTTTATAAAAAACATCCTGGGAGAGCAGGTTTCAGCCCACCTGTATGCCATAGAGGGATTCAATTACCAGGCAGGTTTTTTTACGAGATTGTTGAAACTTCCGGCATCCCTGATCGCAGCCTTTTATGGCACATTCTGGTTGGCTTTTCAACCTGTAAAAAAAAGGTTTTGGTTTTCTGCGGTGTTTGGCCGCTATGCCATCACAGAGTATTTTTTTGGCAAACAGCTCAGGCTTCTTTTTAAATCCGGGGCAAAACTGATAGCTGCCAATGATCATTGGATGTGGGAATCCTTGTTTTTTACCGCTGCCAGGGATGCCAATGCCCTGAGTTATGTTCTGGAACATGGGGTGATCGGAGACACAACCTACCCCATTTTTGCCAGACAGTTCCTGGCCTGGGGCCAATATGATGCCGAAAAGCTTAAAAACGAATACGGCGCCAGGCCTGATGAAGTAAGGATTGTGGGGTCTCCGCATTTTGACAATGTATTTGAAAAGATAACAAAGCATAAGACGACGGTATCTCAATTCGACAAACCATTTATTACTTTCCTCAGCCAGTATTTTTTTGGGTCTAACTCAATGGAACCTGGCTATTATCAGCAGATCATTGACAGGTTTTGTGCCCTGGCGCCCCTTGCTGAAAGGTTTGGCAAGCAATTGGTCATTAAACTGCACCCTTCCGACAAAATAAAATATTACGCCGGGCTGCCCGAAAATGTAACCATAAGCACTGATCCCCTTCTTGACGTCCTTGATAAAACCTGTATGGCCTTCACAGTGGATTCTACTGCAATTTTTGAATCCATGATGTATGGCATACCCACTTGCCAATGCGGCGTTGCGGGCATGATCCGCTTAAAATTTAACTTTATTGTTTCGGCAGAAGGATACCTGAACTCTTATGAAGAGATAGCCCTTTTTGCTGAAAACCTGTTAGGCAATGCGATACAATATGAAACAAGGGTAAAGGAAGGAATGACCGGCCTATCAAAATATTATTATGATTTGGGTAGCAATAGTTCGGTGAAAAGGGTATTTGATCTCCTGAACTGATTCTTCCTCCCGGGAATTCTTTAACCAATTGACTATATAAATTACAATCCCCTTAAATTGCGGGTCTTAATAATTTTTGATGGCTAAAAATAAAATTCTCGTAACAGGTGCAGATGGATTCATAGGTTCCCATCTTAGTGAAGAATTGGTACGGCAGGGTTACGATGTACGCGCTTTTGTTTTTTACAATTCCTTTAACTCATGGGGATGGCTCGACGAAAGCCCAAAAGAGATTAAATCTTCACTAGATGTTTTTCCGGGAGATATCAGGGATCCACACGGTGTAAAAACCGCAATGAAAGGTTGCGATGCAGTATTGCATCTTGCTGCCCTTATCGCTATACCTTATTCATATCATTCACCTGATACATACGTAGATACCAATATCAAAGGCACTTTGAACATAGTTCAGGCTGCAAAAGAACTCGGAATACAAAAAGTAGTGCATACTTCCACGAGTGAAGTTTATGGCACTGCCCGGTTTGTACCAATTACAGAAGATCATCCCCTGCAAGGGCAATCCCCGTATTCAGCTTCAAAAATTGGGGCCGACCAAATTGCGATGTCATTTTTTACTTCATTTGATACCCCTGTTGGTATCTTGAGGCCTTTTAACACGTATGCGCCTCGACAATCTGCCCGTGCTGTTATCCCAACAATCATTACCCAAATACTCAATGGTCAAAAAGAAATCAAACTTGGTTCTATATTTCCTACAAGGGATTTTAGTTTTGTAAAAGATACTGTAAATGGTTTTATAGCAATGCTTGAATCGCCTAACTGTATTGGTGAAGTAATAAATATAGGGAGCGGCTTTGAAATAAGTATAGGCAACGTTGCAAAAGAAATCGCAACTATTTTGAGAGCAGATATTAAAATCATGACCGATGAAGTTCGTTTACGTCCTGAAAACAGCGAAGTGGAACGACTGTTGGCATCGAATGAAAAAGCCAAAAGATTATTAAACTGGCAACCTGAATATGGTGGTCTGGAAGGATTCAGAAGGGGATTGCAAAAGGATATTGAATGGTATTCAGACCCGGACAATCTTATTAAATACAAATCTGATATTTATAATTTATGAAAGACGATCTGGCATCAAGGATAACAGATGCAATAATAAACGTTCTACCCAAAGGCAAGTCTTTTTACCCACTTCACGAACCCACATTTGCAGGGAATGAGATAAAATATACAAGTGATTGTATTGAAACGGGATGGGTTTCCTCGGCCGGGAAATATGTAGAAATTTTCGAGGAAAAGCTGGCAGAATTTACGGGGACAAAAAGGGCCATTGCAGTTTCAAATGGCACTGCCGCCCTGCATGTTTGTTTGCTGTTGGCAAATGTATCTCCGGGCGATGAAGTGCTATGCCCAGCCCTCACGTTTGTTGCCACTGCCAATGCGATCGCATATTGTTTCGCAACCCCAAATTTTGTTGATAGCGGTTATACGACACTTGGTGTTGATCCTCTAAAGCTGAAAGAATACTTAGGGCGCATTTCCATCATAAAAGGAGATGAGTGCTTTAATAAAAATACGGGCAAGAGAATAAAAGCGCTTGTAGTTATGCACACATTTGGCCATTCGGTTGATTTGGGGCCAATAATAGAAATTTGCAAAGCCTACAAGATAACCCTGATTGAAGATGCCGCCGAATCTTTGGGTACCAAATATAAAGGGGTCCATACCGGCAATAGCGGGCTTTTGTCATCATTAAGCTTTAATGGGAACAAAACCATTACCACCGGTGGCGGAGGCGCCATTATAACCAATGATGAAGCGTTGGGCAAGTTGGCCAAACATATCACCACTACCGCAAAGCTGGCGCATAAATGGGAATTTTATCATGACATGGTCGGGTATAATTACAGGATGCCCAACCTGAATGCTGCGTTAGGTGTGGCGCAAATGGAAATCCTGCCCAGCCTGCTTGCAAAAAAGAAAACTGTTGCCAAACGATACCAGCAAGCATTTTCAGGGTTCGAAGGGGCAGAATTCTTTGCTCAGCCTGAATTCTCTGACAGCAACTATTGGCTCAACCTAATATTGCTATCAAAAGGCAATTCGGGGGAGCGGGATAACATACTGGAGGCAACCAACGCTGCAGGAATTATGACCCGCCCGGCCTGGCTGCTCATGCAAAAACTGCCCATGTACAAAGATTGCCCACATGATGACCTTTCCGTTGCCGAAGACCTCGAGGCAAGGCTGATTAACATTCCAAGCAGCCCGAACCTGGCTGATTGAATCAGGAATACGGATTACGGGCTTAAGTTATGTCTCAACTAACTGGTATTCAATATTCTGATAAGCCCTGTAAGGACAACATATTGGTAGAAAATTGCGATAACCGCTTTTAGAGTGCCGTAGGTACGAAATACCCTCTTTTGGGATAAGAAATATGCCGTACCTACGGCATTCTAATGCAGAGTAAATATGCCGCCTCCGAAAAATCTCTCTCATCGTTGAAACGACAAAAATGTTTGCCTGAACTTAATCAGGCTTTAACTAACCAACGTTTACTAACATCGGGTAGAATAGCCGGATGCCGGATGAAACTTAATTTTGCCCGCAAATCACTATTTTTGCGATAATTTATAAAAACATGCCCAATACTTATATTATTGCCGAGGCTGGCGTAAACCATAACGGTTCTTTGGAAATCGCCAGGGAACTAATAGATGCGGCCTGTGAGGCGGGAGCCGATGCCGTAAAATTCCAGACTTTTAAAACAGAAAAAACCATAAGCAAAAAGGCCCCGAAAGCTGAGTATCAAATGTCGCTGACCGATGGGAATGAAACCCAGTACGACATGGTAAAAAAGCTTGAGCTTGATGAAAAGGCACATTATGAATTGGCTTCTTATGCCAGGAGTAAAGGGATTAAATTTCTATCTACGGCATTTGACATTGAAAGCGTTGACCTCCTTGTGGCCCTTGGAGTTGATGTATTAAAAATCCCTTCCGGCGAGGTAACCAATGCACCACTGATGCTGAAAATTTCAAGCGCGGGTTTGCCTATAATTATTTCCACGGGCATGTGCACGCTTGGGGATATCGAACAGGCTTTGGGTGTGGTGGCATTTGGATACTTAAAAATGGATCGTCCTGGTATTGAAAACTTTAGAACGGCATATTTCTCAAAAGAAGGCCAAAAAATCCTGAAAGAAAAAGTTACCTTATTGCATTGCACAACAGAATACCCTGCCCCGCTGGAAGAAGTGAACCTGAAAGCCATGCTCACCATGAAAGAGGCATTCGGGTTGCCAGTGGGATATTCAGATCATACAAAAGGCATCAATGTATCCATTGGCGCGGCGGCTTTAGGGGCCGTATTGATAGAAAAGCATTTTACCCTGGATAAAAATATGGCAGGGCCAGATCATCAGGCATCACTGGAACCAGACGAATTGAAAGCCATGGTAACAGGCATAAGAGAAGTTGAAAAAGCTTTGGGAAATGCCCAAAAATTGGTTTCAGCATCGGAAGGGAAAAACATGGATATTGCGAGAAAGAGCCTGACGGCTTTTCAGGATATTAAGACAGGTGATGTTTTTACTGAAACAAACGTCATTGTTATGCGGCCAGGCTCCGGCATTTCGCCCATGCACTATTGGGAGCTTATTGGTAAACAAGCCTCAAAAGCTTATGAAAAGGATGATTTGATCAGTTTCCCTGAAATTTATTGAGAATGAAAGACTGGAGAAATACACTCGTCAAGCCCAACGCAACAATTAAGGAGGCTATTTCCATTATTGATACCGGTGGTTTGCAGATTGCGCTGGTAGTAGATGAAAATATGGTGCTGCTGGGTACAATTACAGATGGTGATGTACGGAGAGGTATCCTTAAAGGCGTTTCCCTTGATACCGAAGTGAGCGCCATTATGAATTCCAATCCCAAAACCGCTTCTGCAACTGAAACCCGGGATTTGATTTTACAGCGAATGACCAATGCCAGGCTTCACCATATACCCGTAATTGATGAAAATGGCAAGGTCCTTAAAATAGAACTGCTTGAAGACCTTATCGGCATTCCCAAGCAGGATAATGAAGTCATATTGATTGCCGGAGGGATGGGGACACGTTTGAAACCATTGACAGATAATTACCCAAAACCGCTATTAAAAGTTGGCTCAAAGCCGATATTGGAAATAATAATTGACAATTATATAGAATACGGGTTTAAGCAGTTTACGATTTCGGTAAATTATAAATCTGACCTTATTGAAGATTACTTCGGGAACGGAAATAAATGGGGTGTAAATATAAAGTATGTGCACGAAGACAAAAGAATGGGCACAGCAGGCGCATTAAGTTTGTTGGACCATCGCCCGGAAATCCCTTTTTTTGTAATGAACGCCGACCTGCTTACCAAAGTCAATTTTCAGCAATTGCTTAGCTTTCATAAGGAACAGCAATCAGCCGCTACCATGTGTGTGAGGCAGTATGAACTTCAGGTCCCGTACGGGGTCGTCAATATCAAAGACCACAAATTATTGAACATCCAGGAAAAACCTGTCCATCATTTCTTTATCAACGCCGGCATATATATCCTTGAACCTGAAGTATTGGACTATATCCCTAAAAATGAGTACTTTGATATGCCATTGCTTTTTGAAAAAGTAGTTGAGGAACAAAAAACAGCCAGCGTTTTCCCGATACGGGAATATTGGCTGGATATTGGGCAAAAAAATGATTTCGATAGGGCCAATAACGAATTTGAGGGCATTTTCGGATGATAAAGGGAAAATCGGTTTTAGGCATCATCACAGCAAGGGGCGGATCAAAGGGGTTCCCTGGTAAAAACATAGCTGACCTGGCTGGGAAACCGCTCATAAGCTATACCATAACGGCAGGGAAAAACTCTAAATACATTGACCGCCTCATATTATCTTCTGATGATGAGGACATTATTAGAGTTGCAAAGGAAGTTGGGTGTGAGGTTCCATTTGTGCGTCCCGCAGAATTGGCCCTTGATACTACCCCTGGAATTGACCCGGTTCTCCACGCCATCAATTCTATTGAAGGGAAATATGATTATATCGTTCTGCTTCAGCCTACTTCACCGCTTAGAACAGCAGAAGATATAGACGGGGCAATTAAAAAATGTTTATCCGGTCACCCCGCTTGCGTTAGTGTGAGCGAACCTGATAAAAGCCCTTTTTGGATGTATTCTATCACCGAAACAGACAAAATGGTGCCGATACTCGAATCAAAAGCATACCGGCGGCAGGACCTGCCAAAGATATTCGCGCTAAATGGGGCGGTATATGTAGCGGAAACCCAATACCTGATTGACAGGAAAACGTTTATTACCGAAGAAACAGTCGCTTACGTAATGCCAAAAATCCGTTCCATTGACATTGACAATGAAATTGATTTAAAGCTTTGTGGGGTGATAATTACAGAGCGACCGAGATAACCTAGTGGATTATCTATTCTCATTTCACCTTTCAAAATCACTCTTTCACGAACCTTGATGTAATATTCCCTTTTGAAGTGATAATGTTTATGATATACAATCCTTTTACAAAATATTCCGTTTCAATTTCGTCTTCTAAAGCGACATTCGTTTGTGTCTGATAAACTGTCTTTCCCAATAAATCACTAATGATAATCATTTGCGATTGTGGTTCGCTGAGCATAACGTGAAGCAAATTATTAGCAGGATTGGGATAAATTTGTGCAGACAACTTTTCATCTGATTGATTCGAAATTCCAGTTAAAACAATTTTTACTGTTTTAATCATTGAATCCCTGTCATTTGCACTATTTGACACTATCAACTTTACATTGTAAGTACCTGGATTTTGATATATGTGTACGGGATTCTTTAATGGTGAACTATTTGAGGGAGATGTTGACTCACCAAAATCCCAACTCCAACTTATAGCACCATAATAGGAAGAATCTGAAAATTGGATATTATGATCCGTTTTCCGTTGAAATCCAAAGTTGGCAACAAACGGGGAACATATTACAGAATCACTTATTGAAGAACAAGATACCACTTTAACACCTCCTAATATCCCAGGACTTACGGATAAAGTAGAAAAGGAATAGTTATGACTCAAGAATGAGTATTGTATCGGGGACATAGAGAAAGGTATGAGATCGCATGAGTTTGTATTGTTTCCTGAATCTGATTTTATTAAAAAGATATCATTATCGCCAGCACCACAAACAGATTCAGCTCCTAATGCAATGAGTCCACCATTTGCAAGATTCAGCATTAAGTGTCCTTCACCAATCGTATAACTTTTGGTTGTAGAGGCAGGTCCATAACTATTCGAGAATTTATAATTGCCTGAAGTATCAAGTCTGGCTATAAATATGCGTTGATCATTTCCAGAAACCACACCGGCACCTGCTGTTCCGAAGATATTGATCACATTCTTCTTGCCATCATAGGTCATTGACCTAAAAGACCCCGATGCATAAGTTTTTGTCCATTTCAAATTTCCAAGTGAATCCAGTTTCGTAACGACCATTGAACCATTACTCGCCCCATCGAAATAAATACTTTTATCCGGAAGTTCAATAACATCATTAGGAAGATCGTAGGCTGATGTGCCAAATACATTTGACCAAAGAAACTTGCCATTTTTATTTACCTTGATTAACATCTGATCAAATTGATATGGTGAATTGTTTGAATACCCAGCAATGAGGTAATTTCCATCCATTGTGGGAATAATCCTATAACCTGCTTCTTCATTGGATGCATCACCATAGGTATTTGTCCAAACCACTCCACCAGTATCGTTTGCCTTTATTAACCAGACATCGCCATTTCCAGCTCCATAACTTGAAGTTTCTCCGGCAATCAAAAACCCTCCATTCGGATCATTAATTACAGCATATCCAATATCATCGTTTAAACCACCATACGTTCTACTCCATTTAACATTTCCATTTAAATCCAGTTTTAACAGGTATACATCTTTTCCACCTTTGCCATAGCTTTCTGTATTTGAGCAAATAACAATGTTCGTGTCTGGGGAGAGGGTCACATCCATGGATGGATAAACATAAAAAGAAACATTTCCCTCATCTTCACTTCCTCCATAGGCATTAGACCACATCTCTTTCCCTAAGCTATCAACCCGAATAACAATTATATCATATCCTCCAGATCCAAAACTTTTTGTAAACCCTGTCATTACATAACCGTTATCGGGTAACTTAAGTATGGACCCTCCGAAATCATCACTGCTTCCGCCATAGCTGTGTTGAAAGCTGGTATTCCTTTGGGCATGCGAAATTGTGCATAAACATACAAAAATCATAACTGCAGGAATTCTTAGAATCCGATGCAATCCGTGTGCAATATTTTCAGATTTCATTATTTTAGTATTTACAATCAACTTTAAGAATATGAAATAGTTTCTTTTGACAAATGTAATAAAGATTCAGATATAAGCAAGTTAGATGATAAATTTAATTTACGTAAAAAGCAAATTATTTAGCCTTTGCGTTAAGCATCGTCAAAGTTTCAGGCCATGTTTTGAAAGCTATTGCCCTATCATCAATCCATGCGTCGCCTATAGGTTTGCCCAATATAAGTTGATGGAATTTTACCTCGTAATGCTGCAGCCAGTTTTGAGTCATTTCATATTCAGGCCACGATCGTGCCGAATAAATAATAATTGTATGGCCCTCGTCATATAATCGGTTAACACTTGCTATCGCATCTGGAAGCGGTTTAGCCATGCTCCGACTATAAGTTTTTTCCTCTGTACAGATAGTACCGTCAAGATCAATTATTAGCTGCATAAGCAAAAAATTCGCGGTTAGCCCGCATCATTATTAAGTTGTTTTTCCAATCGGAAACTGGCTCATTTTTCAGGCCCAGATATTCCTTTAATAGCATTTTTGCAAGATCAGCACCTGCTTCAATAGACGCTATCACCCCACCGCCAAACCGCGTATTTATTTCCATTACAAATATATCTTCTGTTTCTTTCTCTTTTATGAATTGAATATTTACGGGGCCTTGAAGCCTTGCCTTTTTTGCAATATTATTGGCCATTGCTATTAACGCATCATCTTTTATAGTCAGGGCTTTTGTAACCTCACCTCCACTTATTTCAAGCCTTTTCCTCGGGACTGTAGCCAATATCATATTTCCTTTTGTAATATATAAATCTACAGTGTATTCGTCTCCATGAATAAAACGTTGAATTAGGTAGTTTTTCAATTCGTTTTTTGCTTGGAATTCGAGCATAGAAGTAGAATTATGAATTACTTCTATTCCCTGTGATGCAGACCCTCTAATCGGTTTTGCGATTTTTGGATATGAGTTGTTATCAACTGGAACACTAAAATTGTGCTCTTTAAACCAGCTATCTGACTTAAATTTATTAAAAAACGTCTCGCACACTGACAAATCCGATACAGGAATAAAAATATCCTTCCTTTTTTCCTTGTATTCTGCCAGGAAATTTATAGCTGGATCTACAAAAGGCAGAATTACGTTTATTTTTTCCTTATTTATTAACCGGTCAAGATCTTGAAAAAGCCCAGGGTCATTCCACTTTAAGCCAACAAAAACCTTTGCTATTGATGCAATAGGTACATATGGATCAAGTTCGTAAGAAAAAAGATTCACTTTGGCATTCAGAAAATTGCCGGCAGCAATAAATCTTTCAGCCAAAGAAACCCTTTTTGCTCCGCCAAGAAAAAGAATATTGATAGAATTACTCATTGACAGGAAGGTTATAAAACGTCTTTTTAAGGATATTATCTAAATTTTGATTGTTTATCACTCCCATTATTTTTGCTACAGCAACTCCATTTCCATAGGGATTATCTTCTAAGTTTTTTTTCGTTTTAAACTCATCCCCACAACCATACTCTATCGCATAATAAATTGCCATCCTTTCTGGCTCACAATTAATAACTGACGGTCCCATTATCCTGCCTTTCTGTCTGTCGCCAATATTTATGGTTGCCTTTTTAAAATAGGGCATCTCAACGATGCCACTTGATGAATTACCTACAACTGCATCTACGTGTTGAAGCGCTGACAGATACCTGGTCTGCCCCAACGAGATATGCTCACTTGCCTTGTCTTTATTTTTGCCCACGTAATCCTTTAGCAATTCTATGATAGCCCTGCTGTCAGCATCCGCATTGGGCCTTGTAAATATAAACTTGGTGTCATCCAGCATATCCAGTGCATACAGCAGCTCTTTAAACTGAGTTTCAGAGCTCGATTTGCCCAAAGTCTCCGGATGAAAGGTGATAAGCAGGTTTTTTTTTCCAAGTTTAAAATTTATGGATTCCTCAAACTCCTTGCGGTTTAATAAAGGTAAATATTTGATATTGTCAATACCAAGTGCACCAACATTATACACATGTTCAGGGTTTTCGCCAAGCTGAATAATCCTTCGCTTATATAACTCTGTAGCAGCGAAATGAAGATGAGACATTTTGGTAATGCTATGCCTGAAGGCCTCATCAATGGCACCTTCGGTACTTTCGCCGCCTGCAATATGCGCAATCGGAATCCGCGCAACCGTCCCTGCGGCGGCGGCAGCAAATATTTCAAACCGATCGCCGAGTAAAACCATCATATCCGGCTTTAATTCTGCCAGGGCATCAGCCATCCCGATGATTGTAAGACCCATGGATTTTGATATTCCAACCGTAGTATCCGATGAAAGGAGCGATTCAACCTTTTTGTCAATCGTAAACCCGTCTTTTTCTATTTCGCGATAGGTTGACCCAAACTCCGGGCTTAAATGCATGGCTGTCGCTATAATCTGCAATTCCAGGTTCGGGCTTTCTTTAATTGCTTTCATAAGCAAATATAGAAGGCCATATTCAGCCCTTGTGCCGGTTACGACACAAATTTTACGTTTATGGTTAATTGGTTTCAT
>Ga0206844_10190_pt1 | contig 19827 bp, 14 predicted proteins | sample Alteio_BWOrgCont_22_FD_152907 | JGI IMG/M metagenome (GOLD analysis project Ga0206844, IMG submission 152907) | Enriched cells from forest soil in Barre Woods Harvard Forest LTER site, Petersham, Massachusetts, United States -... | ecosystem: Environmental > Terrestrial > Soil > Temperate forest >...
TTCGGCCAGCATTCGCGCGCGCACGCCGGTGCGCGTTCTCGCCATGGGCAGCCAGCTCTTCCGCCATATTTCAGAGACGCTGACGCCGCTCAAAGCCATGGTTGTGGAGGCGGCGCGCAAACGCGCGGCCAGCGTCTGGCAGCGCGTGCCGGAAGCGCAGCCGGTCCTGGAGCACAAACCCTTGAGCGAATTTATCGAACCGCTGCCTTATGCGCCTTTTCATGGCACGGAAACCTTCGGCGATATTTTGGGGCTTTTCAACGAGCATCACATGGAAATCGGGTTTATCGTCGATGACGCAGGGCTGCTGAAAGGGCTGGTCACCCGCACGGATCTTTTTCGCGCCCTGGCCGAAGGCGCGCGCCTCTCGACGCCCGTGCAGACGTTTATGATTCCCAATCCTATCGCCTTAAGCAAAGACGAACCCGTGGAGTTGGCCATTTCCGTGATGCGGGATCGCCAACTCAAATGGCTGCCCGTCATTGAAAGCCATGCGAAGCCTCTTCTCATCGGCTATCTCCGCACGCAGAAACTTCTCGAAATCGTCTTAAAGCGAATCTCGCCCGCCGTCACAGCCTAGGGAAAATAACGATTTACTCGTAGCGCAGCGCTTCGATGGGCGAAAGGAGCGAGGCTTTGCGGGCGGGCCAGAACCCGAAGATGATGCCGACGCCGGCTGAGAAAAGAAACGCGAGCAGGACGGATTGCGGCGTCACTTCCGCCGCCCAGTGGGCGAAATAGGCCATGGAAAATGAAATCGCCATGCCGAGCACGATCCCAATCACCCCGCCCAACGTCGACAGCACCGCCGCTTCCATTAAAAACTGAGTCAGGATGGCCCGGCGCGCGGCGCCCACCGCTTTCCGCAGGCCAATCTCGCGCGTGCGTTCGCTCACGGAGACCAGCATGATATTCATGATGCCGATCCCTCCGACCAAAAGCGAGATGGCCGCGACAATGCCCAGAAGAATGGAAAACGTCTGCGTGGTTCCCTGCAGGGCGGCCTGAATGTCGGCCATGTTGCGGATATCGAAGTCGTCGTCCTTCCAGGCGGGAAGCCGGTGGCGTTTGCGCATGAGCGTGGTAATGTCGTTCATGACGCCGGGGATGCTTTCCGGCGTGGCGCATTCCACGTAAATATTGTTGAGGTATTTTTTCCCGAGCACGCGGTTCATGGCGGTGGCCAGCGGCAGCAAAATCATGTCGTCCTGATCGCGAAACCCGGTCGCGCCCTTCATGGGAAGAACGCCGATCACGCGAAAGCCGATGTGGTCGATCTTGATGATTTTGTCGACGGGGTTTTGCTTGCCGAAAAGATTGGTTATAACCGTCGGCCCCAGCAGCGCGACGCGCGATTGATTCAGATTTTCACCGTCGGAAAAAAAGCGCCCGTAGTAGGGAGTTGAGTTGCGCATGGTTTCGTAGGGGGGCAGCGCGCCCGTGATGGTGGTGTTGGTGTTTTTATCGTTGTAAACCACCTGTGCGGAACCGCTGACGTTGCCATCCACGTGGCTGATGTTCGTGCTGCAACGTCCAATGGCCTTTATGTCGTCAAGCGTCAGCCGGCTGACGGTCCCGGCGCTGGCGCGCACGCCACCCATGGCGCCGGACGTGGGAATCACCATGAGCAAATTAGATCCCAAACTCGACAGCCGCGCTTCGACCGCTTTCTGCGCGCCGCGGCCGATGGCCAGCATGGCGATGACGGCCGCCACTCCGATCAAAATACCCAGCATGGAAAGCGCGCTGCGGACTTTATTGGAGGAGATCGCGCGCATGGCGGAATCGGCGTATTCTTTAAGTTCAAGAAGACGAAATGAGGGCGGGATCAACGCGGAAGGCTGCAAAACAACGGCCGGACCCGAGGATATTAATGGAGCGGCCGCGCCATCTTTGCGCTTGTCATCCACGATATTGCCGTCTTTAAGATGGATGACGCGCCGGGCATGCGCCGCGATGTCGGGATCATGGGTGACCATGATGACCGTAATGCCCGTCGCATTTAAGCGACCCAGCTGCTGCAGAATGTCTTCGGCCTGATCCGACGCTAAATTCCCCGTGGGCTCGTCGGCAAAAAGAATTTTCGGCTTGTTGGCCAGCGCGCGGGCGATGGCGACGCGCTGCTGCTGACCGCCGGAAAGCTGATTGGGTTTGTGGTCCATGCGGTCTTGGAGGCCGACGCTGGTCAAGACGTCGCGCGCGCGCTGTTCGCGATGTTCCGCGCCCGAATAAATCATCGGCAGCTCGACGTTGTCCATGGCGCTGGTGCGGGACAAGAGATTAAACATTTGGAAAATAAAACCGATCGTGCGCGACCGCAGCGCCGCGCCTTGGTCATCCGTGAGGTGTGACACATCGTTGCCCATCAAAAGGAACGTGCCTTGCGTGGGACGGTCGAGCAGCCCCAGGATTTGCATGAGCGTGGATTTTCCGGAGCCGGAAGGGCCGATAATGGCGACAAACTCGCCTTCTTCAATGGTGAGTGAAATATCTTTTAAGACGCGCAGCTCGCCGCCGCCCAGCCAATAGGATTTACGGAGATCTTTGAGTTCGATCAGAGGCACGTCATTGCCGCCGTCCGCCGCCACCGCCGCTGCCTTTAGGTCCGGACATGACCAGCGGGCTGTTCGCCGCGGCCTGCTGAGGGGTGTAGCGTTTGCGGATCACGAGGACCGTGTCGCCCGCTTGAATTCCGTCGGTAATTTCCGCCTGGTCGCCGTTTTCAAGACCCACCTGCACGGTCACGGGCACCGGTGGTTTTCCCGGCGGGCCGGGAACCATCACTTGCCGTTCGCCCGAAGAAGTGGGATTAATGGCCGATTCCGGGAGCAGCACGACGTTGTCCTTCTGTTTCGTGATGAGTTTGATGTTGGCGGTCATCTGCGAGCGGAAAAACGGCGGCACGTGTTTGGGCTCAATTTTTACGCCATAGGTGATGACGTTATTGCTGTTGATGCCTTCGTACAAGATTTGAAACACGGATCCGTTAATGGGCGCGTCCGGGTAGGAGTCTAGCGTAATGATCGCCGGCAGCCCCATATGCACGCGGCCGATATCGGTTTCATCCACGTCCGCTTTCACGATGAGCTTGTCCGACATCGCGTAAATCACCACGGTCGGATCCACGGTCTGTCCCACGACCACATTGCGCAGAATGATTGTCCCATCGAGGGGCGCCACAATCGGAGTGGGTTTATAAGCATCCTGCCAATGTTTTAATTCATCCGTTCCTTTGGCGCGGGCGGCATCCAGAATCGCGGCGCGGTCGGTGGAACTCATCCAGCCCAGAATCTGATACGCCTTGACGTGGTCGCCTTCGGAGACCAGCAGCTCTTCGATGCGTCCGGCGATGGGGGGCTTGATTTCAACGCGGTTGAGCGGCAGCACTTCACCGGTCGACTCGACGGTGTCCTGGATCGACCCCAGCGTCGCCTCGACCTTCTGCATGCTCTGATCGCCGCGCCGATGACGGGTTTTTTTCCCAAACGCCAGGTACGCTCCGCCTCCGGCGAGGAGAATAATGATAAAAAGAACGATCCATTTCTTGCCCATGAGTTACTCCCCCAGTTGCTCGCCCGTGGCAAAACGCCACTGGCCTTCGGCGGCAAGCAGATTTTCTTCCGCCGATAAATAGCTTTTCTGAAAATTCACATAGTCGGTGGTTACCAGCTGCCAGTCCTCATACGTCAACAGGCCGCTTTGATAGGTAATGTCCGATTCCTGCTTGCGCTGAATGGCGGCATCCAGAAAGGCCTTCTGGATCATGACCTGGTCCTGGCTTTGCGCCAGCGAATCCCAGGCGTTTTCCAGCGTCAGACGCGTCTGCTCGCGGATCGTGCGTAAATCCTGCAGCGCTTTTTCATAATTGCGTTTGGCGGCCGCGCTCGCATAATACGTGGCCGTGGGACCTCCGCTGAAGAGGGGATAGCTTAATAATCCCGTAAACGTCCAGTAAGGACTGTTAGGGAATTCTGTTGGACCCGTGTATCCGCGACTATAGTTTAAAGACAGCGTGGGCAGAAGCGTGCTGCGTGCCTGGCTCAGCGCGGCTTTGGTTTGATCAACGACGGCCTGCTGCACGACGACCGCCGGTACTTTATTAATGATGAGATCAAAATCAGGCGGTTCCGCCGCCACCGTTTCCGCCGTCCAGGTTCCCGTCACGATGACGACGGAAAACTGATCTTCGCCAATCGCCTGCGCCATCTGCTGTTGCGCCACCCGCAGGTCGCGCCGCGCCTGAACGACGCCCAGGTCGCTTTGCAGAAACTGCGCCTGCGTTTGCATGTTGTTGCCTTTGGATTCCGCGCCCGAGTCGTAGCGCAGTTGGATCATTTGCGCGTTCGTATTCAGGAGATCACGAATGGCCGCAGCCACATCGATGGCGTCCTGCGCGTAGAGCAGCGTTGAGAACGCTTTATAAAGCGTGAGAAGAACATTGCTTGAGGCCAGCTGCGCGTTGGCCAGACTCTGCCGGTAGGTTGCGGCGACGCCTCGAATCGTGGCCCATTGGCCGAAATCAATCAGGTCAAGCGATGCGGTTCCTTGGGCCTGCCAGTTTTGCGATACCGTCGTCACCGTCGCGGATGTCCCATCGGCCAGCACGATGGATTGGTTGGCCGAATTTTTCGTATAGCTGTTCGTCAGGCTGAGCTGGGGCAAAATGGCGTTGTAGCTGCCGTAGTATTGGGCCTGGCTGGCTTCCTGCGCCAGAAGCGCGGAAAGAAGTTGAGGATTTTTTACAGCCGCGAGCCGCACGCAGTCCTGCCAGGTAAGCGGTTTTTGCGCGTCCTGGGCATGTGCGAAGAGGGGTACCCCAATGAATAATAGAAATAGAAGGGAAAATTTGCGCATGGATCGTCTGCAGTAGAACGTTTTAACCACGGATTTGTGTCATTATAAACAACAGCACGTCGTCATTGCGAGCGCGGCGACCCAATCCGACATATGACGATCGGATTAAGTCGCGCTTCGCTTTCAATGACGGCTATTTAATTTAATTAGCGGCCAGATTTTTTATTCTTTTCTCTTTCGGCCTGATGCGCGGGATCATTGTTTAGATTCTGCCCATTGTGTTTAGGAATGTCTTTTTTATCAGCTACTTCGCCGCGGGCATTGTTGTAGCCCTGGCCTTTTTTCAAACTTTCTTCGCTTACCTGCTTGGAATCCTGTTTGTCGCTCATGGTCAATCTCCCGTCCGGCTATAATGCAAATGTACAGATACGACCCTGAAACGCGCGGACAGGTTACTTTTTTATGAGTTTATTCTTCAGCCGGCGCTCCCTCGCGCTGGAACGCATGGATACGGAAACGCTGGACCCTGCGACCGCGGCGCATGTCTTTCGCAATCTGGAGACCATTAATCGCTGGCTGGGCGGCGTACGCGCCACCCTTTGGCATTTCACGCGTTTCTCTAAGGTATGGAAAGCGGGCGAACGGATTCGGATTCTCGACTGGGGCACGGGCGGCGCGGACATGCCGCGCGCGCTGGTACGCTGGGCGCGGCGGCGCGGATATGAATTTCACGTCGTGGGTATTGATCAGGATGCCGTTACTACGCAGTGCGCGCGCCGCGCTTGCCGAGACTATCCGGAAATCACGATTGTCCACGCCGATGCGCGCGCCTTTACTGCTGATCCTGGAAGTTTTGATTACGCCATTTCTTCGCTGACGCTACACCATCTCTCTCCCGAAGCGATTATCGATGTCCTGCGTTCCAGTGACCGGCTGGCGAAGCGGGGCATTGTGATGAATGATTTGCGGCGTTCGGGCCGAGCCTGGGCCTGGATCTGGATGATGAGCCGAGTTTTTGGCTGGCATTCCATGGTTCAACACGATGGGCCGCTGTCCGTGCGCCGGGCATTTACCCGAAAAGAGCTCGTGGTTCTGGCGCAAGACGCGGGCCTATCCTATTTAAAGGTCGATGCGCACTTCGGTCATCGGCTGACGTTGGCCGGAGAAAAATCGTGACGGACATTCGCGTGATCGGCGGCGGCCCTGCGGGAAGCGCAGCGGCGATTCGTCTCGCACGCAGCGGGCGGAGCGTGCAGCTCTTTGAGAAGAGCCATTTTCCGCGCGCTAAATTGTGCGGTGGCTTCTTGAGCTTTGAAAGTTTTGACGATCTCAACGACTTGAACTGTTTAAACGCGCTGCGTGATACGGGCGGCGTTACGTTGCGTCGGACGGTAATTGCTTCCATGCGCGGGACCGTGGCGGAGTCGCCATTGCCGATGCCCGCATTATCGGTTTCGCGTGCCGTTATGGATTCGCTCCTGCTTGAAGAAGCGCGGCGTTCCGGCGTGGAGGTTCACGAAGGGATGGACGGCTTCTCTATTTCCGATGCGGCTCCTATCACCGTGATCGCCACAGGCCGGCGTTCATCCCTCGGCTCATCGACGCCGTTGTTTGGCATACAGGCCCTGTTCGAGGATATGGATGGCATAACGGATCAAGTGGAGTTGGATCTGATCCGCGATGGGTACGTGGGCCTGGCGCGTCAAACGGAAGGAGTCAACCTTTGCGCGTTGACAACGCAGCACACACTGCGGCGCTTCGGGCCCGATCTCGATGGCGTTCTAATGCGCTTTGCCGCGCAGAATCCCGTTCTCGCCCATCACTTGCGCCGTGCTAAACGCCGCGGACCGTGGCTAACCGTCGGTCCGGTGAAATTAGGAATTCGCCGGTTGACGGCGCCGCGGACGTTCTACGTCGGGGATGCAGCCTGTGTCGTGGATCCTTTTGCCGGCGAAGGAATGGCGATGGCGCTTTATGGCGCGCGGCTGCTGCTGCAAGCACTCACGCAAACGCAGCATGATCCTGCGTTAGAATATCAACGGCTTTGGAAAAATGCTTTTCTGCCATCGCTACGCTGGAACGCCGTCATGCGAATGATCTATAGCCTACCGCTCCTGCGCGAGCCCGCATTGCATCTCTTGAATAACATTCCGGGAAGTCTGAACCGGTTGACGGATCTCACGCGCTACCGCCGGCTGGAATCCTTTTGAAGTCCCTATTCATCAGTGACTTTCAAAAACGCGATCCGCGCTTCCGCGGCGCGCAGGAAAAACATTTAGATTGGCTGAGTCGTGCTTATGCCGTACGGGGAATGCGGACGCGTGCCGGGATGCGCGCGCTCTTGTCGCGCTATGGCGCGGCCGCTGATGCCATTGCCATGCGGGCGTATGAGCTTCCAGATTTCAGTCATCACGCGTGGAAACGGATGCGCTTGTTCGGGCCACGCGGTTCGACGCTCGCGGATAAAATGCGATTTTTCGACGAAGCGGTCGGCCGGGCATTCGTGGACTTTTATCCGGCAAAGGCCAAACCCCCGTCGGGAATCGTGCATGTGACCTGCACCGGCTATCTGGCGCCCAGTCCCGTTCAGAAATTCGTGGCGGCACGGCGATGGGGGAAACAAACGGAAGTCCTGCACGCGTATCACATGGGTTGCTACGCCGCGCACCCCGCCCTACGCATCGCCGCCGGACAACTGGCCGCGCAGCCGGCAAGCGTGCGGCCCGTCGATATCGTGCATACGGAGCTCTGCAGCCTGCACCTGGACTTAACGCGCGTGGATCCGGCGCAACTGGTCATCCAAAGCCTTTTTGCCGACGGATACATGCGTTATGCCGTGCAGCGGACGCGCCCGCGCACCGCTTCCTTCGAACTTCTGGCCATGCATGATGAACTTCTACCGGATTCCATCGATGCGATGACTTGGGCACCGGGTCCGTTCCATTTTGCCATGACGCTGTCCAAAGACGTACCGTGCCTTTTTGCAGAGGCGTTACCCGCATTTGTCAAACGGTTGTTCCAACGCGCGAACTTGCGGGCTGAAGCAGAAACACCCGACGCGGTGTTTGCCATTCATCCTGGCGGTCCTCTGATTCTCGAATGGTCGAAAAAGGCGCTGGCGCTCGACTCCCGTCAGTTGCACTGGAGCCGCGACATCCTGCGCCGCCACGGCAATATCTCCTCCGCCACCTTGCCGCACATCTGGCAAGCCATCCTAAAAGACAAAGCAGTGCCCAATAGAGCACTCGTCGTCAGTGTAGGCGCCGGTCCCGGTCTGACGCTTTCCGGTGCGTTGTTGCGTAAACGGTCCTGAGGAAGTACGTCCGATCGGCAGGTTGGGCTGAAGTGAGCATTGCGGAACGCAGCGAACGCAAGCCCGGCCTGCCGGTCGGACGTGCCGTTAGGTCAACCTGCCTGCCGGCAGGCAGGCGGCTGGTCGGGACGCGGTGGGAGGGCCGCCGCTCGCTGCCATCCGACCCTATGTTCATAGGAGGATGGCCATACTCCACGAACGCATTGGAGGTATGGCATTCTGCAATGCTCGCTCAGGCCCTCCCATCGCATCCCGACCGAAACGGCTTATCCGAAGGTAAATGCGAAGGCTTTGGCGCCGGGATCGAGAAATTCGATGGTGAAGATGTGCGTGCCCACCATGCCAGTCTGGCGGATCAGTTGGTACAGTCTCTGGCCATTTAAAATTCCCTGCCCTTGAGCGTCTGTGTCCGTCCCATGGTTCACGCCTGGCGCTTTTCCGTCTAGAAGGATGCGAAAGCGCACCGGTTTTTCAGATCCTAAAACCAGATGCAGATCCCGCGCGTGAAAACGATAGGTGATGGCGCCGGGGGCTTTGAGGAGTTCGGCGGATTCTCCGGATAGTAGCCAACGTCCCTGCAGCGCCCATTGATTGAGCGCCAACGTCTGAGGTGTTGTGTAATCGAAGGCCGTATTTTCTTCGACGGTTTCCGGTGAGGCGAAATTTTCCTGTCGGTTGGTGCCCAGATAAGTCTCGGGGGACGCTACATTTGACATGACGGAAGACGCCAGCGCGCCTTCGCCGTGAACGCGGACAAAGCCTTCATTCACAGGTGCGCCACGAGCTTCGGCCAACAGTTCCTGGATGATACGTTCGGATTCTTCGTACGACCCTTCGCCAAAATGGTGGTGGCGAATGCGTCCCTTGGCGTCAATAAAATAATGGGCCGGCCAATATTCATTATGGAACGCGCGCCAGATGGTGTTGCCGTTATCGATGGCTACGGGATAGCTGATTTCTAGATCTTTCACCGCTTTGGTGACATTCGCGATATCGCGTTCAAACGCGAACTCCGGCGCATGCACGCCAATCACCACAAGGCCCTGATCCTTATATTTATCAGCCCAGGCCCTTATATAAGGTAGCGATCGCAGACAGTTAATGCACGAGTACGTCCAGAAATCGACCAGCACGACCTTGCCTTTTAAGCTTTCCGTTTTGAGCGGCGCAGAATTCAACCATTGGGTGGCGCCGGCGAGCGAAGGGAAAGGTCCTTCATCATCCAACGCTTTGGCAGCCGATTCTGGCCGCCCTGCTAATGTATTGACGAGCGTTTGCTCCACGCCATTGGTGTTCACAAATGAGAGTTTGGCAAGAAAGCGCGTATCCAGTCCGAAGGCAATAGCCACCACGCCGCCTAAAACCGCAACGCCTAAGATCCGGCGAATCCATTCCTCAGCGCCAAATCCTTTTTTCAAGATTTTCAGAACGCGATTCCCGGCAAGCAGTGCTATGGCCAGCGATGTGGCGGCGCCGGCCGCAAAAGCGAGCAGAAGGAATAATGTGCGCAGTGAAAGGCCGCCCAGCGCTGCGCCCGCTAAAACCAATCCGAGAATCGGTCCGGCACACGGCGCCCATAACAAGCCGATAGAAATTCCAAGAACGAACGAGGAGAAAAAAACCGATCGACCAGCCTCTCGTTGCTGCAGCCGGTTGCCCAGATGCACGAGAGGCCGGGTCAATCGTTCGGATAAAGAGGGGAACAAAAGCGCCAGCCCCATGACGCCTAAAACAACCATGGCGCTGATGCGGCCGTATTGATTGGACTGCACCACCCAGTTCCCGCCGATAGCGGCCGCAGCCGCAAAGAGCGAAAAACTAACCGCCATTCCCACGAGCATGGGCAACCCGCTTTTGCGAAACGGCTGATCCGCCCGCGCAAACACAAACGGAATGACCGGCAAGACGCACGGACTAAAAATCGTCAACACCCCGCCAAGAAACGCAAGAACCCCAATCAGCATAAACGCATTATGTAAAGTTTGCGTCAGGGTGTGACATTAGGTCAACAACGGCCGGTCGGGACGCGGTGGGATGGCCGCCGCTCGCTGCATTCTGCAATGCTCGCTCAGGCCCTCCCACCGCATCCCGACCGATCCAAACCAAGTGCTAATTCTGATACGACTTAGGGGTCACGGAATTGTTTGGACTATTCCTTTGGCAAAAGGGTTTGAAATGATCTATTATTCGCCACTCTATGGTGTCTTTATGGTTTCATGCCTGTGTTCAATCAATACGGCCATTTTTTTCCGACATATCAACTTGTGGCTTATGGATTATGTCTTTGGTTCTGTGCTTTCAGAGGCCAGTTGAACACGTGGAAAATAAATCTGGAATTAGATGGGCGTTTATGTTCGTTTGTACGATATTTTTTGTAATGGAAATCATTAGCTCCCGAGATAGTCGCTTAGTACTTGAAGGAGTAAATGCAGGGATAAGGTCAATGCCAAAAAATGTTGCCGATGAAGTTATGAAGACATTCCATACTGAAAAAAATCGACCCTATCGATTCAAAGCTAAAGAATTTGGATTATGTATTGGCGCTAACTGTACGGGAAAAAATGTTTCGTTAAAGCCTGAAGGATTTCTTTTCACGTTCAAAAATAACAGTTTGAAATCGGTCGAGAACTATTTTATTAGCGTCAGAATTACTAATGGCAAGTTGTCAGGTTTAGATCCTTGGATTCACGATACGATAACTCCATCAAGCGATGACAGTATGCATATCGAAAAAGTTCCTGTTTTTAATCCTCACACACAAGTGGGTGGTCCAGAGATCAAATATTCCTGCTCCGCACACCCCTGTTTCATCGAAATGTCTCTTTCGATTAAAAACACAACTCCGTTTACGTGGAAATCAGATGGCAATTAAGAAGCTTTGGAATGGCAACTGTCACTTTTGAGGCACTGTTTTTCGAGATAAATCCGCCGCAGTGACGCACGACCGGCAGGTTGGGCTGAAGGGAGCCTTGCAGAATGCAGCGAGCGCAAGCCCGGCCTGCCGGTCGTGCGTGCCGTAGGGCGAATCCTCACCCCGCGAATCTTCGTAAAATAGAACCATGGCTATTCACCCGAACGCTGGGAAGCCGGCGGATCCTTCGATTCTTGTGGATGTTGCGAAACTGATCGCGGCGTATCAGGCTGATCGGCCGGATCCGGCGGTTGCCGCGCAACGCGTGGCGTTTGGGACGTCCGGGCACCGCGGGTCGTCATTCGATCGCGCGTTTAATGAATGGCATATCCTGGCGATTACACAGGCGATCTGCCTTTATCGTCTTGAACAAAATATCGATGGGCCGCTTTTCATTGGGATCGATACGCATGCGCTGTCGCGGCCGGCGTTTGAAAGCGCTTTGGAAGTTCTCGCGGCTAACGATGTCGACGTGATGATCGCGGAACATGACGAGTATACGCCGACGCCTGTCATCTCGCATGCGATTCTGACGTACAACCGCGGCCGCACATCCGGTCTGGCCGATGGGATTGTCATTACGCCGTCGCACAATCCGCCGGAAGACGGCGGGTTTAAATACAACCCGCCGCATGGCGGTCCCGCCGAAGGAGGAATTACGTCCTGGATTCAGAACAAGGCGAATGAATTCCTCGTTAAAAAACTGGAAGGCGTCAAACGCATTCCGTTTATCAAAGCGCTCTATGCGCCGACCACGCGCAAGCATGATTACCTGCACGCCTACGTGAACGATCTGGGCAATATTCTCGACATGCCCGCGATCCGCGACGCGGGATTGAAACTGGGCGTGGATCCGCTGGGCGGCGCGGGCGTGCATTTCTGGGGGCCGATTGCCGAGCGCTATGGCCTGAACCTCACGGTCGTCAATAAAACCGTGGATCCGACGTTTCGTTTTATGACCGTGGATTGGGACGGTAAGATTCGCATGGATCCCTCCTCGCCCTATGCCATGCGCAGTTTAATTTCGCTCAAGGATAAATTTGACGTGGCCTTCGCTTGCGATACGGATCATGACCGGCACGGCATTGTGACCGCGAGCGCGGGATTGCTGCCGCCAAATCATTATCTGGCGGTGTGCGTGCATTACTTATTCGCCAACCGGCCGCAGTGGCGCAAGGATGCGGCGGTAGGAAAGACTATCGTCTCGAGCAGCATGATCAATCGCGTGGCCGCGCAGTCCGGACGAAGCGTTTACGAAGTGCCGGTCGGCTTCAAATGGTTTGTCGATGGACTTGTGCATGGCACCCTGGGTTTTGCCGGCGAAGAAAGCGCCGGATCTTCTTTTCTGCGCAAAGACGGAACGGTTTGGTCGACGGATAAAGACGGCATCATCGCCGCGCTCTTGGCCGCGGAAATCACGGCGCGCATGAAGCGCGATCCCGGGCAAATCTACGCACAGCTCGAGCAAGAACTGGGCCGCTCCTTTTACGAGCGCAGCGACGCGCCCGCGACTACCGCGCAAAAAAGCGTGCTGGCCAAATTATCGCCCACGGATGTTCCCGCCGGGCAATTGGCCGGTGAAAAGATCCAAGCCATTCTGACGACGGCGCCCGGCGACGGTAACCCCATCGGCGGCGTCAAAGCGGTTACGGAAGACGGCTGGTTCGCGGCGCGGCCGTCAGGCACGGAAGAGATTTATAAAATTTACGCCGAAAGTTTTAAAAGCAAGGACCATTTAGCGCTGATCCAAAAAGAAGCCCAGACCCTGGTGGGCGCGGCGCTCACAAAATAAAGGATAGAAATTATGATCTGCACACCTGTTGCTCCCCTGACTCAACGCAATGCCTGGAAGGCCCTCGAAGCGCATGCCGCATCCATGCAGAAGACGACGTTGCGCCAACTCTTCACCGGGGATTCAAAACGCAGCGAACGGTTTGCCCTCGAGGCGATCGGGCTGTATTTTGATTATTCCAAACACCGTATTACGGATGAAACGTTGAAAATCCTTTTGCAGCTCGCTAAGGAGTCCGGACTGCGCGAGCGTATTGATGCCATGTTCCGCGGCGACAAAATCAATATCACGGAAAACCGCGCGGTGCTGCATACGGCGCTGCGCGCGCCCAAGGGAACATCCATTCTCGTCGACGGTGTGAACGTCGTGCCACAGGTGCATGTGGTGCTGGATAAAATGGCCGCCTTTTCCGACCGCATCCGCAGCGGCGAATGGAAAGGCCATACGGGGAAAAAGATCAAGACCGTGGTCAATATCGGCATCGGAGGATCCGATCTGGGTCCGGTGATGGCCTACGAAGCGCTGCGGCACTATAGCCGGCGCGATCTGAATTTCCGTTTTGTCTCTAACATCGACGGCACGGATTTCGCCGAAGCCACCCACGACTTGAATGCGGATGAAACACTGTTCATCATTTCCTCGAAAACGTTTACCACGCTGGAGACGATGACCAATGCGCACACTGCGCGCGAATGGGCGTTAAAGACGTTGAAAGACCCGGCGGCGATTGCCCGACACTTCGTTGCCGTCTCCACGAATGCCGAGGCGGTGGCCAAATTCGGCATCGATACCGCCAACATGTTTGGTTTCTGGGACTGGGTGGGCGGCCGCTATTCCATGGATTCCGCGATCGGCCTTTCCACGATGATCGCCATTGGACCGGATCATTTCCGCGCCATGCTCGACGGCTTTCATCAGATGGACGAGCATTTCCGCACCGCGCCTTTCGAGAAAAATCTGCCGGCGCTGATGGGATTGATCGGCTTGTGGTATACCAACTTCTTTGACGCGCAGACGGTCGCCGTGCTGCCTTACGAACAATATCTAAAACGATTTCCCGCGTATCTGCAGCAGTTGACCATGGAGAGCAACGGGAAACATGTGACGTTGGATGGGAAAACGGTGAGTTATCAGACCGGCCCCATCTATTGGGGAGAACCCGGCACCAACGGACAGCATTCGTTCTATCAACTCATTCACCAAGGGACGCGGTTGATCCCCTGCGACTTTATCGCCTTCGCGAAATCGCTCAATCCGCTGGGGCGCCATCATGATTTGCTGCTGGCCAATGTCTTCGCGCAGGCCGAAGCCCTCGCGTTTGGCAAAACCGCGCAGGAACTCGAAGCCGAAGGCATGGTAGCCACCCTCGTGCCGCATCGTACCTTCGAGGGGAATCGTCCGTCGACGACGATCTTAATGGATCAGCTGACGCCTACCGCGCTCGGCAAACTCATTGCGCTCTATGAACACAGCGTATTCACGCAGGGCGTCATCTGGAATATCGACTCCTTTGATCAATGGGGAGTTGAACTGGGGAAAGTCCTGGCGGCGCGCATCGTGCCTGAACTTGAAAAGCCAGAAACGCCGCTCAAGCATGACAGTTCTACGAATACGCTTATCGAACGCTACCGTAAATCAAAATAGCCGCGTGTAAATCCACTTCAAAGGTCAGGCAAATGCGCTGCAGTCGCCGCAGGCGCAACGCGGTGCCATTGCCTAGATCCATCCGGCCTTTTGTTTCATAAACTTCGATGATCGACGCTTCCAGACAGGCGTTTATAAAAGGCGTTTCCACATTCAGGCGTTTGCTCAGTTGATCGAGGTTTTTTTTAGAGGGTTTACGCACGGGTTTCATCCTCCAGCTGCTGAAACAGCGCTTCGGCTTTCGGCGAGAGCGTGTCGGGAATATCGATCTCAATGCGAATGAAAAAATCGCCGCGATCGCCCGTTTTCCCAAGTCCTTTTCCAGCCAGGCGCAGCCGTTTTCCGGTATGCGTCCCTTTCGCCAGTTTGATGCGGACGGGGCCATCGAGCGTATCCACACTGGCTTGCGATCCCAGCGCGGCCTGCCAGGGCATCACACGCAGCGTAGTTTCCAGATTTTTTCCGTCGATTGTATAGCGGGCATCGGGAATAAGATGGATTACCAAATAAAGATCACCGCGGCCATGCGGGCCTTCGTTGCCCTGCCCTTTCAGACGAATGCGGCTGCCTTCCACAAGTCCGGCGGGAATCCGCGTCTTAATGTCCCGCGGTTTGCGAATTTCGCCGATGCCGCCGCAGACGGGGCAGAAGCCGCCTTTGACGCGTCCCGTACCGCGGCAGTTTTGACACAGTCCGGTCGTCAACAACGAGAATGTTTTCTCGACGCCATGAATGGCGTCTTTGAGCGAAAGGTCCAGCGCCGCTTCCACATCCAGTTCAGATGCGGAAAGATCTTCAGCAGGACCTTCGGCGCCTTGTCCCTGACGAAACATATTCCGGAAAAAATCGCTGAACGCTTCTGAGTCCTGTCCCGGCGCGCTGGCGAAATCCTCTTGCGAATAGGAAGGACGCGATGCCGATGAGCGCGGTGGCGGAGGTGGCGGCGGACCGTCTTTCCAATGTTCGCCGAACTGGTCATATTTCGCGCGATTTTCTTTGGACGCCAGGACTGAATAGGCTTCATTCACTTCCTGCATTTTGACGGTGTGCAGGTCTTTTTCTTTTTCCGGATGCAGGTCGGGATGGTGCTTGCGCGCCAGTTTGCGGTATGCCAGCTTGATCGCTTCTTCGGTCGCCGTGCGGGGAACGCCCAGGACCTCGTAATAATCCCTGAATTTGGCTGCCATGCCTTAAAGTTTACCACGGCTACAATCCCCCGTTCATAAGCATTTTTTTACATGCTAAAACGCGCCGTCATTTGAAGCTGTTCATCCTATTGGGGGATTCTTGGGAAGATCATCCTTGCCAGCCTGGTTTTCCCCGGATATAGGACTTTTGATTTACATCCTTTAACACGATTGTTAATTCTTGTCATATGGCCGTAACACGAGTCTTCCACATTTGGTCATGTAGCCGAAAGGAGACCTGGTCGTATGATGAAGATGCATGGAACGCTGGCGCTCCTCCTATATATCCCCGTTTCCAGCTGGGCTTTCAGCGGGACGGAGGGCGCGAGTTTTCTGGATATCCCGGTCGGCGGCGGTCCCGCCGCTTTGGGCTCGGCCTATACCGCGCAGGCCACGGATGCCTACGCGCCGGTCTATAATCCTGGCGGCCTGGGTTTTCTGTCATCCACGCAAATCGGCGCTCAGCATCTTTCTTATCTGGATTCCATCAATTATGAATTCATCAGCTTTGTGCATCCTTTTGAAGAACAGGGTGGCGGCGTGGGATTTTCCACGCAATATCTGGGATCGGGAAGTATCAGCCAGACGGACACGCAGGGCAATCTGGTCGGAGCCTATACCAGCCATTACGCGTCCTATAACGTGGCCTACGGAAGAAAGTACACCAAAAACCTTTCCTTAGGAATCACCGGAAAATTGATCGATGCCGAAATCAACAATACCGCGGCGCAGTCTTATGCCGCGGACTTCGGCGCGTTTTACCGGTATAGCGATCGCCTGGACCTGGCCGGCTCGCTCACCAATGTGGGCACTCGGTTGCAATTTGTGAATCAGCCCGATCCGCTTCCGCTGGCCTTGCACCTCGCGGCCGATTACCAACCCTTACAGCATTGGAATACGTCGCTAGAAGGCATTTACCGCAGAACGGGACTGGCCGGGATTCACGCGGGTGTGGAATGGAATCCGATGCAGCTCGTGTCCTTGCGCGCGGGATATCGGACGGATGCGACGGCGGGACTGTCCACCATGGCCGGACTCACCACGGGAATCGGCATTCATATCTGGGACAGTGAACTCGATTACGCCTGGCTGCCCGCGGGCGACCTGGGAAATACGCAGTACATTTCGTTCGTCGCCCGGTTCTGGGAGATCGACGTGGCGAATCCGCGCCGCGACCTGATCCATTTCCATCATCGCGAGGGGGGATCGGTCAATCAGGCGTTCATTACAGACCCTAACGACCAGATGGATTCCGAAGACAAAGCGCAGTTGATCGAATTGTTATCAAACAGCGATGAAAAGGTTGCGCAAGCGCCCGCGGGCGACAATACTAACGTCATGCAAGTTGCGCCGCCAAGCAATCCGCCAATGACCGTTCATGACATGTCGCACTACAATCCCAACCAGGAGGACCGATGAAACTCGCGCGGTCCGTAGCTCTCTCCTTATTAATTCTTGGGGGATTCAGCGCGCGTCTTTGCGCATTCGATTCAGCGCCGGGGCCCGTGCAGAACGTGCAGGTTCTGCCGATCTATAACCATAGCATTGAAGTCCTCTGGGACGCCCCGGCCAATGCCTCTGAGGTGCAAGCCTATTACCTAACCTGGACCCTGGCCAGCAGTACGGGTGTTATTGTCGGCTCCAAACTCGTCCCGCCAGATACTCCCAATATGGCGCAAGTGCAGGCACTGGATCCCACGCAAGTGTACAGCGTCACCATTTCTCCCGTCGATACGACGGGCAATCTCGCCGCCGCCGTCACGTTGACCAATATTCGCGCGCAGGGGACGTTCGAGCAGGAGTTGAAAAATACGACCCAGAACGGCCAAGGCGGATTTCTCTTTCTGCCGCAAAACGGCCTGCCCAATCAGCGGACGGATATCACAAAATTAAGCAACGATGTCGAGCCCACCGTTCAGTTCACGGGCGACCCTTCCGATCCGGTGTTTGATTTCGCGGCCATCGCTAACAACGGGCAGGACCATTGGCACTGGGCCGGCGTGCGCGTGGGCCAGGGATCGTTCACCACGCGCCTCAAAGGCGCGTTGTACATCGGCGACGGGGGAACGCGCACGCTCCAGTTCGATAACGATACCGGACCTTTTGGCGCGCGGGCCTGGTACGTGGTTCTTTCGCCCACGAAAATGGACCGGTTCAATTTAATTCCCAACGGACGTGATGACGATTCTCCCGTCTCCTATCCATCGGAGCAGGTGCGCATCAAGGTCGTGCATGAGAATGCCACGGTATCGCGCTACCATCAAAACGCCAAGGTCTCGGAAGTGCCGTTCGACTGGCGGCGGAAAGTCTATATCAACGCCCGCCAGCGTCTGCGCCTGGATATTAATCAGAACGGCGTCACGTTCCTGGCGGATACGCAGTATACGGGCACGCCGCAAGTCATCGGCACCTTCGGCACGGACCTTTCGTCCTGGACCATGTGCTACGTCTATTTCGTCATGGGCATGTACACGCCGAATGAAAACAGTCGCGCGGGCTACAATTACGTCGGCACGCCCACGCAGCAGGACGCGCTCGCGTTATTTCATTGGGGCAATGTATCCTTCACCGCGCCGGCGGGCCAGGCGCCGCCGACGGAACTCTCCTATTTTAAAGATCCAGAAATCGGCGTGCGCGCGCAGACTCACTTTGATCCGAGCACGCCGTTCACGATTACCCTGGATGCGTTGACCTCCGATGTCGTCGGCCGCGAATTGATTTTTACGGACGCCACCACGTGGCCGGGGTGTGACATTCCCGGCGCGGACGAAACGCAGGCTCTGTCAAATGCGACTACGCAAATCCTCATCAACGGCACGGTCATCCCCAATCCCACGCCGGCGCAGGCCCAATATGATGCGCCCGCGCATCGCTACTTCATTCCCGCGGGGGTCTTAAAGGCGGGCGCGAACACGGTGCAGATCGTGCAGACTCAGAATCCGGTGACCATTTCTATTTTTGATCCGCATATCGACATTATGGTTCCGGCGGGCAGCGCGATGATCTCCGCCTATACGCCGCCGCCCCTGGCGCAAGCGGTCTCGGCGTCGGACACGCTGGATGAAATGCCAATGCCGGCGTTGCTGGACGGCTGGGCGCTGCCGACGGTGAATTTTAATCCGCCAAAGCAGGCCTCAGGCACCATTGTCCTTCCCTATGAAGCGGATGCGTCGCATACCCTGATTACGTCCGGATTGGATGTGGCCATGGATACATTTTCCGTGACGCTGGGGAGCAATACGGTATGGACCAGCAGCATCACCGTCAGTCCCTCCGTCGTTGGCGTGCCCTATTCGTCCGGCACGATTACGCTGGACACGACCAACTATGCGGATGGCTACTATCCGCTGTCGTTCAACGCGCATACGTTGGGCGGCGCGATCGGCGTTGATAATGGGTCGGATCCGAACCAGACGGAAGCCGGTTATGATTGGAACCGCAGCATGCTGATTTACAATGGCGCCCCCGTGGTCACGCCGCCGACGATTCCCGCGGTGACGTTTTACGATTTGTCCAATGGCGCAACGGTGCAAACGCTGTCCGTTGTGAGCGGCGATACGGAAGTCATCACGCATCTGGACCAGTACCATGTGCAGCTCGTTGCGCAAACGTCCGGTTACTTTCAAGACGTCGCGTTGCAATATCTGGATGCAGATGGCGTCACCTGGGATGACGTCGCCAGTTTTAAGGCCGGTTCGCTGTCGGATCAGGAAGGCCACTTTGATCTAGGCGTCGGCACCCTGACCATCACCGCGCCGGGAACGCCGCCGGCGACGCAGTTGACGCTGGATTGGTATTACACGGTGCCCGCCGCGCATGAAATGCCCTTCGTGTTCGTGGACCAGGACGGTCCCGGCATCCATTACCGGATCGTGGCGACCAACGTCGGAAATCTGGCGGCGATATTTCCCTTCACGTATAAGCTGCACGATCCGGATATGGCGTACTTTGAACAAGTCCAGCTGCCGGCGCAGATCCCCATCAATGGGGCGGCGAACGCGAGCTTTACGATTAAAAATATCGGCACCACGCCATGGACCAGCGATGGCAACCATGTCCTGGGCCAGTTTGCCGAGGATATGGCCCGCCTCTTTGGCTCCGGCGGATTGCCGGTCACAACCCAGGTGAACCCCGGCAGCGATATTACGCTGCCGTGGACCGCGCCGCCGCTCGCGCCGGCGCCGAT
>Ga0206844_10191_pt1 | contig 19818 bp, 23 predicted proteins | sample Alteio_BWOrgCont_22_FD_152907 | JGI IMG/M metagenome (GOLD analysis project Ga0206844, IMG submission 152907) | Enriched cells from forest soil in Barre Woods Harvard Forest LTER site, Petersham, Massachusetts, United States -... | ecosystem: Environmental > Terrestrial > Soil > Temperate forest >...
AATAGCCGATAAGCATGCGGACGTTAAAATTAAGACACAAGTTATTGAAGGTATACCGCAGAATACAATAAATGGCGTTGCACTTAACGAAAAGGCAGATATTATAGTAATGGGTACCCATGGCCGGACTGGCTTGAAACATATGCTTATGGGTAGTGTTGCCGAATATGTAATTCGGCATGCTGAAGTACCGGTATTAGTGGTGCCAGAATCTAAGAAATAATTTAAACTCCAACTCCATGACAATGATACCTGTAGAAACCCGAGAAATGAACTTAGTACTATTGGTGCGAGTTTTTTTAGGCGCTCTCTTCTTGTTACAAGGTTATGATAAAGTATTTAGGATGGGTGTAAAGTCTGTAATTGAGAATATTCACACCCCATTAGCCGAAAAAGGAGTTCCCAATACATTTAGTGTTATTGGAGCTTACTTCACTTCATATACCGAATTAATATGCGGTGCCATGCTAATTATTGGGTTTGTGAAATATTATTGCCTTTATCTTTTGGGCCTCGATTTGCTTTTTGTTATGGCCCTGGTAACTGATATTACTGAGAGAAGGAAAGCAGAAGATGATATACGCAAGCTAAATGAGGAACTGGAGGATAGAGTTGAAAAACGTACACAAGAGCTGGAAGAAAGCCAAAAGCTTTACAAAATAGTTGCACGTAACTTCCCTGATGGAACAATTAATGTTTTCGACAAAAAACTTAATTACGTTTTTGTTGAAGGAATGGAGCTATTTAAATATGGTGTTACCAGCGAAAAATTGGTAGGTACCAGTTACATAAATCGCTTGCCTGAAGAAGTAAGAGACTTTATGAAAGAAAAACTAATGGAAGTGTTTGAGGGTAGTAATAACTCATCATTTGAAGTCAGTTTTAAAGACAGGCACTATTCTATGAATGTAGTTGCCTTACATAATACCGAAGGTAACATTGAACAAATATTATTAGTTGAACGCGATTCTACCTTACAAAAGAAAGGGGAAGAGGAGATACGCAAAACTCTTGAAAAAGAAATGCAACTTAATGAGCTTAAGTCGCGATTCGTTTCCATGGCTTCCCACGAGTTCAGGACTCCTTTGGGGGCTATTCTCTCTTCTACTTCACTTATTGAGGAGTATTTGGAGAGAAAGGACTCTACCATTGACTTTGTAAGAGAAAAAAGCGAAAAGCATATAAAGCGTATTAAATCTTCAATAGGTAACCTGATAAGTATTTTAAACGATTTCCTATCTCTTGAAAAACTAGAGCAAGGGAAAATTGATTTAAGCCCTACCCTATTTAGCCTCAGCGAGTTCTCGAAAGAATTAATTGAAGAGATGCAACCGCTGTTAAAGAAGGGGCAAAAAATTGAATACAGCCACAAAGGCGACAACAGTGTAGAGGTGTTTATCGATCAGCAAATGTTCAGGAACGTAGTGTTCAATTTGCTGTCGAATGCAATAAAATACTCACCCGAGAATTCTATAATTGAATTTTGTGCTGAAAACGTTAAAAATGGTATCGAAGTAAGTGTTAAAGATCATGGTATGGGAATTCCGGAAGAAGATCAGAAGCATCTATTTGAAAGATTCTTCAGAGCAAAGAATTCAACCAACATACAAGGTACTGGTCTTGGCCTTAATATAGTTAAAAGGTATATCGACCTAATGGATGGAACCATTTCGTTCACTTCGGAAGAAGGCAAAGGAACCACATTTAATATAGCGTTAAAAAACACCAAACAATAAAGTTCATGAAAAAAATTCTGCTTATTGAAGACAACCTTGACATGAGGGAAAACACAGCTGAGATACTTGATTTGGCTAACTATGTTGTGGTTACTGCTGAAAACGGCAAAATAGGCGTTGAAAAAGCAAAACAGGAAAAGCCTGACCTTATTATTTGTGATATTATGATGCCTGACCTGGATGGTTATGGTGTACTACACATGATTAGTAAAGACCCTGATATTGCAGGAACACCATTTATCTTTTTAACCGCGAAAGCTGAAAAAAGTGACATGCGGAAAGGCATGAATCTTGGCGCCGACGATTATATGGTTAAACCATTTGATAAAGTTGAATTATTAAGCGCTGTTGAAACCCGCCTAAAGAGAAATGAGTTCTTTAGGAAAAACTATACCCGAGATTTAAGTGGCCTGGCACAATTTGTTGATGCTGCAAGTAAATTCAGCTTACCTACTCTTGTTTCTACTGAATATAAAGTAAGGAACTATCATTTAAAGGAAGCATTGTACCATGAGGGTGATGAACCAACCGTTGTTTACCTTATAAACAAAGGCAAAATTAAAACATGGAGAATGAGCCCGGATGGTAAAGAACTTATTACCGGTGTTTACAGCAAAGGCGATTTTTTTGGTTACAATCCTATATTAGAGGGTACCAACCATCATGATTCAGCTACTGCATTAGAAGATAGTGAAGTTGCATTTATACCAAAGAATGATTTCCTTTCTCTAGTATACTCGAAACAGGAAATATCTGCACGCTTTATAAAAATGCTAGTAAACAATATAAACGAAAAAGAAGAACAGCTTTTGAGTTTGGCCTATAACTCAGTAAGAGGAAGGGTTGCAGACGCATTAATGAAATTACAAAAGAAATTTCAAGGCACTCTAAATCTTAGCTTTTCTCGTGAAGACCTAGCCAATATAGTAGGGACGTCTACCGAAACCCTAATACGTACCCTATCTGATTTCAAACAAGAAAAAATGGTTGAAATAGATGGGCGTGACGTAAAGATCATGAATCTATCGGGGTTAGAGAGAATCAGAAAGTTCTCATAACAAGCTCAAGAAGACCTTTCTCCTTATTAAAGGATATGAATTAAATCATTTCGGCATATGACTAGGCGCATGGACTAGACATATCAGTGTATGTAAGTTTGTTTCATAAATTATTTTTATGAAAACGATACTTCTCCTCTCTACTGCACTACTGGTAGGCACTGCATTCAGCAACATCAATCAGGCAAAAACAAGTGGATGGGTTGCCCCCTCTTCAGCTGACACTGTTAAAAATCCCTTAAAAGGAAAAGCGGATGCTGTCGCGGCCGGGAAGAAATTATACACAACTTATTGTGTACCCTGCCATGGTAATACAGGAAAAGGTGATGGAATAGCAGCAGCTTCTATCAACCCCAGGCCGGCAGACCATACTTCAGCGAAAGTACAAAACCAGAGTGATGGCGCTATTTATTGGAAACTAACAACTGGTAAGGTACCTATGGCAAGTTATGCCAAAATACTTACAAGCACCCAAAGGTGGCAATTGGTTGATTATATAAGGACACTAAAGAAAGCTTAATCAGAATCATTTCTTTGATTCAATAAATTATATTTTATGAAAACAAATATTGCTTTTAGTCTATTATTTGGAGGCTTATTTTTAAGTCCCTTTGCAGCAACACATGCGTTAGGCCAAACAACAGACTCAACCATTACAGAACAACCTTATGTTAATTCGTCTCAGGGTGGTGGTGAAAAAATTCTACTTGCCGGCGAAGCTTTTACTATATGGCAGAATAATCAGGTAAAAGGTGCACCTTCTACCAGCAGTTTTGGTGCTGACCCATTGGGGCTAATGTTAATGCCATTGGTAAAGTTAAACGACAGGCTTTTTTTAGATGTGCAGATTGAGGTTGATGCTAACCCCGCTCCCGGTGGAGGCGCAGGAGTAAATTTAAATGAAGCTATAATTTACTACAAAGTTGCATCCGGTTTAAATGTATTTGCTGGTAACTTTCAACCCAGGTGGGGCCTATACGAAGGCATCTTAGATGATTTCACCAATCGTTATTGCTCCGACCCAATAGGTATGGGATTAGGTGCTCAAACCCAATCAGGTGTTGGTATTCAAGGCGGTCTTCAGGTAGGATATTCAAAACTTGGCTATCAGCTATACGTAGCCAATGGGCCACAATTGACAGTTGACAGCACCGGAGCACAAAACGGAGTTTTGAACTATGGGAATTACACAGACAACAATAAGAACAAAGCCATTGGAGGTTCATTATTCCTTCTTCCATTTTCTGACTCAAGGCTTGAATTAGGTGTATCCGGTCAATACACACCAAAAACCGGAGATGCAGGAACAACTTTCGAAAACATCAGCAGTTCATCACTTGCCGCAGACATAAATTACTACCAAATTTTTAACCCTCTAATGATAAGGCTACAAGGCCAATATGAATATACCAAGACGGATAATTTCAATTTATATACTGATGCATCTAATACTACGCTCCTAACACCTCAGTTTACTAATCAAATGAGCGGTTGGTATGGCGGAATAACATTTCGTTTAAGTGGTTCGCAAAATACGTTTCTAAGTAATTTAGAACTAGGTGGCAGATTAAGCCAGCTAACCATGCCCAAAGAAGCTTTGTGGGGAGGAAATCCTATAAATCAGGCAACTGTATGCCTTACATATTGGTTTACCTGGAAAACACCATTGAACATAGCATATGATGTTTACACACAATCAGGTGCACCAAATCAAAATGTAATAACAATAAGAGGAATGTGGTTCTTTTAACCTAATCACCAATTATTTATAACCATATAAGATATACACTATGAAAACCAGGATCAAAACAAAAACAATATTAGCCGCACTAGCTATAACAGTTAGTTTAACGGCCATGATGAATGGCTGTGCGGTACCGGAATCAATTGCTGCAAAATCAGGTGCTCAGCTATGGGGAGAAAACTGCAACCGCTGCCACAACGCACCAGACCCACATACTTTTAGCGATGACCAATGGGATGCAGCAGTGGAACATATGCACCAGAAAGCTATACTAACTGATACGGAAACTAAAAAAGTTGTAGAATTCCTTAAGTCAGCTAATTAAGAAGTAGATAATGAAAATTTTGCGGCGCATGTTTCACCAACATGCGCCCCTTTTATTTGACAAAAACTCTAACAATAAATGAGATTTCTGACTGAGATAATTGGGAATAGAATATTAATTCCTTCTAAATAGTCTTACTGAATATCTGCTTATCCGGAATCTGCTTCCAGTAATGTGCATCAAAGGCCATACAAACATTTCTTAGAAATTTCCTACCTTGAGGCGTAACACTTAGCTTAAACGGTGCTCGAGTAACCAGGCCATCTAGTTCCATTTCCTTAAGCATTCTGGTTGCTTCGTATATAAATGGTATTTGCTCATTTTTATCGAGCCAAGATGTTTCAAAACGGCACATTATATTCAGAATGTGCTTCCTAAGTACTTTATCTTCTTCGGTAAGTATATGCCCTCTAAAAATGGGCAATACATTTCTATTTAAAGCTTCGTAATATTCCTCTACTGTTTTAATGTTCTGTGCAAATGCCGACCAGGTATCACTAATTGCTGAAACGCCAAGCCCAATCATTAACTCAGTATGGCTAGAAGTATAGCCCATGAAATTGCGGTGCAATTTATGTTCCAGGGCGGCTTTATACAACGAATCTGTTTTTAAAGCAAAATGATCCATTCCTATTTCAACATATCCTGCTTCTTCAAGCATTCTTCTTGCTGTTTCATAAAGAGCCCTCTTCTCTTCATCGTGTGGCAGATCATCTTCAGTAAATTTTCGTTGACCTGGCTTTATCCAGGGTATATGCGCATAACTGTATAGCGCTACCCTATCGGGACGAAGTTCCTTTACCTTCTCAATCGTTTGTATTACGCTCGATTGCTTTTGCAATGGTAAGCCATATATCAAGTCATAGTTTATAGAAGTGTATCCAAGTTCTCGTGCTTCATTTGTAACACGTTCAATATTTCCAATTGGCTGGATTCGGTTAACTATGGTTTGTACTTTAATATCTAAATCTTGTATCCCAAGACTAAGTCTGGTAAACCCAAGTTCGCCTAATACTTTTAAATGCTGATAAGTAGTATTATTAGGGTGTGCTTCAAAACTAAATTCAGGGTTGTCGCAAATAATAACAGAAGAGAGAATACCATCAAGCAAGCGCTTTAAGTTTTCCGGCTTAAAAAAAGTTGGTGTACCACCACCCAAATGCAGCTCCTTAATGCGAGGCTTATTACCTAATACCTTTAAATACATTGCCCACTCTTTAAGTAAAGCATCTATATAGGGTTCTTCTACAGCGTGATTTACAGTGATACGTGTGTTGCAACCACAATATGTACACAAGCTTTGACAAAATGGCAAATGAATATAAAGACTAATACCCTCTCTTTCGTTTGATCTATCAAACGTATTCTTCACCTCCATTATCCATTGGTCCTGTGTAGGATTGTTCGTCCAATAAGGAACAGTAGGATAACTGGTATACCTTGGAGCAGGTACATTATACTTTTTTATGAGGTTACTTGTCATGGTATTATTAGAACCAATCCTTTGTAATTGGACGTAGTTTATGATATAATGGCGTTTTACTCTTCACATTTTTCTGGTCAAGCTTACCACAAATAGCAGGGGTGTACATTATCCGGCGACGGCTCTTTTCCCCTTGATATGGCGACTCGCCGACCCTGTGCCATAAATGCCCATGGTGCACAACTAAATCTCCGGCACGGGCAATTACCAAAGCTTCATTTTTATCTTCACGAGCATTCATAAAATAAGCCTTCTTAAACAGTAACTGAAACAGTTTTTGATTATGGGTACCGGGTAATACCCTTAACCCACCATTTATAGCCGAAGAATCATCCAAATACACACCAATATTTAACATAGGCAATACTTTACCATCGTAAAACAAGTCGCGGATACTATCAGTATGCCAGCCCATTTTTTTAAACTTGCTTCCTTTGGTATTATAGTAATGATTAAATACTGTTCCATCTTTCTCATCTTCACCAATACGCAATTTATATCCCTCTAAAAGTTTTAATAAAGGCTTTACTCTTGGACCCGAAATAAACTCATGCATGGGCTTGCTATATTGAGAAAAGAAAGGGAAACGATGGATCATCGGTTCACCTTTGTCATCTTTACCAAAGAAAAGTGGAATGCCATTTATCTCAGTCTTCCCGCTTTCTATTAGCATTTTTGTTGCATTGTTATACGACTCTATTATCGAGTTCACATAATCCTTGGTCAACACTTCAGCAAAATGGAGAAAACCATATTTCGTGAAGAACTTCATTTGTTCTTCGGTTATCTCATCACCTAATTGAAACTTTTTATAATGAAAAGGTTTGACTGCCATATTTACTAGTTTAATTAAGCCTTATTAGCTTCCTTAACCTTTTCGGTAAGTGTTTTTATAGATAAACTAAGAATGTAAATAATAATTAAAAGAATCCCCATTAAGAACATCATCAGGTATTCACTAAAACTGAACAATGTAAGTAGCGATCCACTATCTTTTTTATCTACTGTACTTTTTTGCATAGCAACGGTAATAGCATCAGGCCCAGTGCTTACAGGATTAGTCGCTGCCATAACAGGTTCGCCGCCCGTTTTAATATATGCCAGCACACTCTTTATCTGATCTTCATTAAGTGCCTGATCAGGCATTGGGATACTGCTATTATCGGTAAATAGCTTAATAGCTTCCTTGTCGCCAGATTGTACTAATGTTTGTGACGATTTTACCCACTTTAACAACCATGATTCAGAATGGCGGGTTTCAACACCTTTTAAATCCGGGCCAACTAACTTTCCTTTGCCCACTGTATGGCAAACACCGCAATTTGCTTTAAACAGGTCTCCACCATCATCAGCAAATGATTTTGTGAATGGAACTGTAGCTAATATTGCACCCAGGATTAAAAATTTAGTTTTCATAATTAGTGTCTATTTTAAGGTTGATTATTTAGTTCAGTTATTGTTGATTATTGTCTTCAGATTCGTGTTTCTTTTTTGAATACAGCCAGTAAAAAATTCCCCCGCCGCTTAACAGAGGCATACTGGCCAAAAGAATAATTGTTTCATTATAAGCTTTCTGCGAACGTTTTGTAGCACCCGTCTGACATAAAGGGCATGCACCTGCTAAAAAAGGCATGATGCATATTGAAACTATGATCACCAATGATTTATACTTTCTCATAGCTCAAATAAATTTTGCTATTACCAGCACTATTAAAACAAGCGGTAAATACCCAAACGAAGCGAACATTAAACCCAGCGAAGATTTAGCTTCTCTTTTAGCATATAGCTTATACCCAAAGTAAACCATACCTCCTCCAATAATGGTTATGAGTACTGCTTCAATTATACTTGCCGAATGGAACATATAAAGAAGAAGTCCGCAAGGAACGAGAAAGAAGGATGATACGAATATGCTAAGAGCCGCTCTTTTCGTTCTACCACCTTTCATTGGCATCATTTTAATTTTAGGCTTATCGTACTCGTCACTAAGCAACCAGGCAATTGACCAAGTATGTGGGAACTGCCATATAAACTGAATACTGAACAGCAACCATGCTGCAGTGGAAAACCCACCCGTTGCAGCAATACAGCCAATTACTACAGGTAAAGAACCAGCTATAGCACCCGGTACAACAACCAGGTGTGTTATCTTCTTTAACGGAGTGTATATACCAGCATAAATAAATATTGCAATAGCGCCTAGTATAGCACAAAGGCTATTTATCTGACCCAGTAAAACAAGCCCGCTTACTCCTAACAAAAAAGCCAATATAAGAGCCTCGCCAACTTTAAGTCTTCCTTCAGGCAAAGGTCTCTTCTCTGTTCTTTTCATTAACTTATCAGAATCTCTTTCTATTACCTGGTTTAAAATATTTGCAGCACCGGTTATCATAAAGCCACCTAGCGATAACAAAAGCATTACACTAGGACTTACGTTGTTGCACACCCATAAATAAGCCATTGCTGCAGAAAAAACCACCAATAGCGACAAACGGAGCTTAATGAGCTGGATATAATCTGCAAGCTTGGTTTTCAACAACTGTGTAATCGAACCTTGTTGTATTGCTATTGTGTTCATGTTATTGTAAGTAAACAAGTATGTAAAGCACAGGCCAAACTGCAACTACAAAATACCAGTACATACTGCATGCGGCCACCTTATTACGTAATGCTTCTAACGAGATAGTTTTTGTAAGTGATGCAGCCAGGTAGAACAAAACCAACAAACCAGCAATTACGTGCAAACCGTGAACGCCTATTAAAGTATAAAAGAAGGCGCCGAAAAGGCTTGAATGTGCAGTTAATCCGTAACCTATTAACTTAACCCATTCGGTTCCTTGTACCGTAAGGAATGTTAGGCCTAGTATAATCGTGGTTATAAGCAAAGTATTCGATTTTCTATTGTTTTTTACCTGCCTGCCAAACAAAAACAGCGTAACCGCACTTGCTAAAAGCACCAACGTATTAACAGCTGTTACTTCAATTGGTAACCGAGGTTGATCGGCGGGTGGCCAAACCATAGCTCCAGCCCTATTAATAACAAAGGCACTAATAAGCCCTGAAAAGAACATAGCTTCGGTAGCAAGTACGAAAATCATACCTATTACACCATCGGATACTACCTTCTTTTCTCTTAAAGGAATGTTTATTGCGGTTTCCATTTTTATTTGATTAATGAGGTTTAGCCACTTCAGGGGTGATGGCAGTTATATCAGGATAAACGCCAAAGAAAAAAGCCATTATAATTAACAATACTGCTGCAATGGCAATAAACAGGATGAACGGCTCATACTTCAGGTGCATAAAATTTCTCACCACCAGTGCCGCTTTCCATGCCGCTGTAGCAAATATTAAAACTATTGCCCACAGTGGTGAGAATATATAACCTACCAAAAGGCTGCACGCTAAAAGAGATAACAGGATTATCAATATTCTGGTGTAGTGGGGATGCCCGTGATATTCATGCTCTGCATCTGGAAATACTACGCTTTCGTTGTTATTAATTACAGTATTCATATTCAGTTTTATTAAAGGTTATTTAGCAATATAAAGCAGTGGGAACAGGAATATCCAAATAAGATCGACCATGTGCCAGTACATTCCGGCTAGTTCAACGCGGTGAAGATTCTTACCTTTCTTTATTTGAACCATTATAATAATCATAACTACCATACCGGCAATTACGTGCAGGCTATGCAAGCCTGTCATTATATAGTAATATGACCAGAACAATGAATTAACATAATCACCACTGTGCTGTAAGCTTGGGCTAGTGAACGTAAACCCTTCTTGAATCTCGTGAGTATACTCTACTGATTTATCTATCAGGAATATTAAACCACCCAGTACCGTGCATGTCATCCAGCGAGTTGCTTTGGCTACATCCAGCTTTTGTGCTGCTTCGTGCGCCCTAACAACAGTGTAGCTGCTACATAAAAGAACCACTGTATTTAAGGCACCAATAAAGGTTGATGTGTGCGCTGCCATTTCGCTCCATTGCGGGTAACGAAGACGGTGAAGAAGATAGGACATTATAAGTCCACCGAAAATTACTAGCTCACCTGCAATCAATATCCATAGCCCTAAACGGCCTTCCGGAATCTTATTTTCGCTTAGTGTTAAATGTTGCTGTTTTGTGCTCATACTTCTTCGTTTTATAAGTTTTCATTATTCTCAAAAGATGGTCCCGGAACATTTTGCGCGTAGCAATCGTCTACTTCTCCTGGCACACTGTATTCATAAGGGCCTCTGTAAACCTCAGGATATACCTTAAAATTGCCATGTGGAGGTGGAGAATCGGCGGTCCACTCGAGTGTAGCAGAATGCCATGGATTTTTAGTCAATTCAGGGTTCTTAGTCTTAGCCAAACTGGTAAACAGGTTGTATAGGAAAATGAATTGAGAAAGAATAAGCAGTATCGCGCATATGGTTGATATCTTCTCAAAAGTCATATACGGCTCCATGTTAATCAGGCTGAATGATGAATAATCATTTATGCGTCTGTGTTGACCATGCAACCCATTAAAGAATAAAAGGAACCAAGTACCATTGAAGAAGAAGAAGGTACACCAGAAATGCAATTTACCTAACGCTGCATTAAGAGTTTTGCCGGTAAATTTTGGAAACCAGAAATAAACCGCAGCAAAGAAACCAAAGAACACATCAGGGAATAATGTATAGTGGAAGTGTGTAACCACAAAGTAGGTATCGTGCGCATATATATCAAAGGTGTTTGAACCCAGGAACAAACCTGTAAGTCCACCTATTAGGAATAGTGCAATGAAGCCTATTGCCCACATCATTGGAACCGTCATGCGTATAGAACCGCCCCATAAGGTTGCCATAAACGAAAGGAAAATACCGGCGAATGGAATTGATATCAATATGGTACCAATACTAAAGAAGGTTGCCATACGTGGGTCAATACCTGATACAAATTGGTGGTGAGCCCAAACTAAAACCGAAAGCACAGCCGAAACTAAAGCCAGATAAATAATAGGTTTATATGCAAATAAAGGCTTGCGGGCAAATACAGGTAATATTTCAGCCAACACACCAAGTGCAGGTAATAACAATACATATACTTCGGGGTGACCAAAGAACCAGAACAAGTGCTCCCATAATATTGGGTCGCCACCGCGATTTGGATCATAAAAGCCTGTTCCCACAACATTGTCAAGCAATAGCATAAAGGCACCTGCAACTAAGGGACCTACTGAAAACATAAATATTAAAGAAGCGATATTTAAGAACCATACAACAATTGGCATTCTGAACGCAGTCATACCCTTTGCACGTTTATTAATAGTGGTTACAACAAAGTTTATACCGCCCATTAACATGGCCACAAATTCAAGCGCAACGGCAAGTATCATTAGGCTAGTACCTGAAAAAAGCGCTTTAAAGAAATCAGGATTGCGATTAAGGTAGCCGCCTGCTGAAAATGGAGGATACATTGTCCAGCCACCGCCAAATGCACCACCCGGAACAAAAAATGATGTTAAAAGCACTAATGCGCTAACAAAAAATATCCAGAACGACAACATATTAACCGTAGGAAAAGCCATATCATCGGTACCAATCATTATTGGTATCAATAAATTACCAAGACCCGACAACAGAATTGGCATACCTACCCAAAAAACCATTATCATACCATGGCAGGTAACAAAAGCATTATACTGCAAGGGGGCCAAATGACCAAATAATGGAATTGATTGGCCAGGGTAAGCAAGGTTATACCTGAATATATAAGCAAGGAACCCTCCTACGCCTGCCATAATAATACCCATGATAGAGTATTGCATGCCAATAACCTTATGATCTGTAGAGAAAATATATTTATTCCAAAAACTTTGTTGATGTGTCGACATTTCCATATCCTTCATGTTTAATTGTTAGTTTGATGCTGTTTTGTGGCTATTGGCACTGTATAATGAGTCTGTAAAATGTTTGTATTTATCATCTGATTCAGCCAACACGAAGTTTCTCATCTTAGAATGGAGTATTCCACATATCTGTGTACACGATATGTCGTACTTACCCTCTTTAGTAATATTAAACCAACGTATTATAGTTCTGCCAGGCACTGCATCTTGTTTAAGCCTTGTATTAGCCAAAAAGAAACCATGAATTACATCTTGTGAACGCAATTCAAATACAACATTCTTATTAATCGGCACATGCAACGAACTGTTCATTTCATCTATAACCACATCATCCGCTGTACCTAATATTCCGTCAGGCCCTGGGTAAGTGAATATGAAATTCCATTGACGTGCGGTAATACCAACATGCACATCTGCCTTTGCCGGAAGACTTTCTATTTCTGTCCACGTATCATGTTCTACGTATAGTATTACAAAGTCGCTACCTAGTAAGGCTATTAATGCAATTAATACCCATTTAAAATTCTTCATCTTATTCCCAGTTACATACTGGGCTTTAGGTGAGTTAGATTGGCGATTTTTAATTAATGGATAGAGCAATACAAAAAGGCTAACAACAAAAGCAATCATTACAAATACTAGTGTTAACCAAAACAGATCATCTATTTTCTGCCCGTATGTGCTGACGTTTTCAGGAAAGATTTGCATATTTTTTATTTTGTTTACAAATTAAAGGCTCCGCGTTTTGTTCAATTATGAGTTGAATCACTCATAGTTATGATAGTTATCATAACCCACAAAACCTATGCCAGGTGAGCTCTCAGCATCCATGCCATTTTTTCATGCTGCTCCATAATGCCGGTAATAAAGTCAGCCGTACCTAAATCCAGGTACTTATCTCCCACTGCACTTATTTCCTTTCGTAACGCTTTAATAATGGTTTCATGTCCCGCTAATAATGCTTGCACAGCAATTTTCTCTTTACTTAATTCTTTCACTTCAGCTACACGTGTTAGTTCAGAAAAATCAGCCAATGAGCCTAAAGAATAATGGCCAATAGCACGAACGCGCTCTGCTACATTATCTACAATTTCATCAAGAGCTTCATATTGGCTTTCGAAGAACTTATGCATAGCGCAAAAATTAAACCCACTTATGTTCCAGTGTGCATTGCGTGTTTGAGTATAAAGCACATACTCATCTGCTAATAGCGTATTTAAAATATCGGCCACTGACTGTCTGTTCTTATCACTTATTTCAATATTAGTTTTCATTTTATATTTTTATTATTGTTATTAATTACTATTTAAGGAAGAAATATTCTTCAATCATAACTGCTACCATTATCACCGAGAAAATGGCAACATAAACCCATAAAAACTGTGTTACTGAACTGCCTCCCTGATGTTGTTGTGTTGTACTCATAATGTTTGTTATTTAAAGATTATGATGCAAAATAACTGAGCCCAAAAGGCTTTAAGCATGAGGCATATCAGTCGGCAAAATGATTTTTATCATTTGGCTCAACTATACATTTACCAACCTTTGTTCAGTAAGGCAACCTAAGCAATGTATCCATGTGTTAAAAATTATCATGTATCTTAGCTTTTGTACCATATACTTTTGATCTATGAATTTTAAAGATTATTACAAAATATTAGGAGTTGAAAGAAACGCATCCGCCGATGATATAAAAAAGGCCTACCGTAAACTGGCCATTAAGTATCACCCCGATAAAAACCCCAACAACAAAGCTTCTGAAGAAAAATTCAAGGAGATAAATGAGGCGAATGAAGTACTGGGCGACGTTGAGAAGCGCAAGAAATATGATCAATTAGGAGAAAGCTGGAATACGCACCAACAGCAAGGCAACCCAAATGACAATTTTGACTGGTCGAGGTGGTCAGGTAACCAGGGCAACAGAGGGTATGGTAATCAAGGATCTGGTTTTGGAGCGGAAGGAGACTTTTCTGATTTCTTCGAGTCTATTTTTGGCCAGCATTTTGGAGGCGGCGGTGGTAATGTGCAAATGAAAGGGCAAGATTATCAAACAGAAATTGAAGTATCCCTTGAAGAAGTGTATCATGGATCGACAAGACGTATAAAAGTAAATGGCCAAACACTACAGATAAAGATAAAGCCGGGAGTAAAAAACGGACAGGTATTGCGATTGAAAGGCAAAGGCGCCAAAGGCCGCAAAGGCGGCCCGGAAGGAGATCTTTATCTGACTGTGAAAATTGCCCATCATACAGATTATGAAGTAAAAGAACATGACCTTTATTCTACAGTACCTGTCAACCTATATACTGCCATACTCGGCGGCAAACAGGTTATTAAGACTTTGAAAGGTAATATGCGTATTGACATTCCTAAAGAAACAGAAAATGGGCAAGTATTAAGGTTAAAAGGACTTGGAATGCCGATCTTTGAAAAGACCGACCAGCATGGCGACCTTTATGCAAAGATCAATATCATTATGCCTAAAAACCTATCTGCTAAAGAATTAGTATTATTTAAAGAGCTTGCAGAATTACGAAAAACAGAAAACAACTAACAATTAGAAATACAGAAAATGGAAACGATAATAGAATCTCCGCACTTTACAGTTAATGATCTTTTAAAAGAATATATACTTAAGAAAACCAAGAAACTAACTAAGCTTGACGAAAGGCTTATCAAGTGCCATGTGCTGCTTAAGCTTGACAGGTCTAGTACTGAGGAAAATAAAATATGTGAAATTAAAGCGGATGGCCCATTAAAAAAACTATTTGCTTCGTGCCAGGGCTTGACCTTTGAAGACACCATTACCCAGACAATACATGCGATAGAAAAACAACTGAGAGCTAAGAAAGCGAAGCCAAGACGTGATGGTAAGAAACTAGAAATAGAGAACGAATCAGAAGAGGAAGCTTTATAATAAGGAAAATAATGAGTGAGGGGAAGGTATCAATACAATTTTTAGGAGCGGCAGGCACTGTTACGGGTTCAAAACATTTATTAAAAACACCTGAAAAGAACATTTTAATTGATTGTGGGCTTTTCCAAGGCTTAAAAACACTACGCCTGCGTAATTGGGATTCTCTTCCCGTTTCAGTTGATACTATTAACCTGGTAATTCTTACTCACGCACATCTTGACCATTGCGGATATCTTCCTTTGTTAATAAAAGCGGGGTATAAAGGGCAAATACTAATGAGTGCCCCTACCCGAGACCTGGTAGAAATTATTTTGCGTGATAGCGCCAAGATACAAGAGGAAGATGCAGACCATGCCAACAGGCATGGTTATACTAAACATAAGCCAGCCAAACCTTTATATACACTTGCCGATGTAGAACAAACCATACCTCATTTTGTAACCCACACTGATAAGGAATGGATCACAATAACTGATAACATAAAGTTTCGATTCTTAAAAAACGGGCATATTCTTGGTTCATGTTTTATTGATATGCAGTGCTACGGAAAGAAGTTTGTTTTTTCAGGCGATATTGGCAGAGAGCACTCTGAATTATTATATCCGCCTACTATAATTGAAGAAGCAGATTACTTAATTATGGAAAGCACTTATGGGGATAGACTACATCCTACTACCTCTATCCAGAATGATCTTGCGGCAATAATAAATACCACAATACAAAAAAACGGCAATATTGTTATCCCGAGTTTCGCAGTAGGAAGAGCGCAGGAGCTCATGCATATTATAAACGCCTTAAAAAAAGAAAATCATATACCTAATATCCCTGTTTATATGGATAGCCCAATGGGCGCAGATGTATTATCTATAATGGAGCGATATCCTGAATGGCATAAACTATCGGCGAAGGAATATACAGCCATGTGTAATGATGTAACTGTAGTACGTGATTATCATGAAACGGATAGGATCATACAAAATAAGGAGAGTAAGATAATTATTGCTGCCAGTGGCATGATTACCGGTGGTAGAGTTTTAGAATACTTAAAGCATTACGTAGGCAACAAGAAAAATACGGTTGTATTGGTAGGCTATCAGGCCGCAGGTACCCGTGGCAGGGCATTACAAGAAGGCGCACACGAAATAAAATTGCATGGTAAGTATTTTATGGTAAATGCTTATGTGCGAACCATCAGTTCTCTTTCAGGCCATGGTGATCAGGCTGAAATGATAAACTGGCTCAGGCAGTTCAAAAAGAAACCGGAGAAAATATTCCTGGTTCATGGAGAGCCTATGGCGCAAGATATCTTTAGAACGAAGATAAAAGATGAAATACATGTTGAAGTAGAAATTCCTCAACAAGGTGAAAAAACAACACTCTTTACCGTCTAAATATCTCCTTAAATTAAAATCTTAAGTAATTCGAACGCCTCTTTAGCAAGCGCTGCTCTATTATTAGGATGCGCTATGTTTATCAATTCCTTTACACGTTGTTTCATGTTTTTGCCATACAAGTCGGCCACCCCATATTCAGTTACTATGTAATGCACATGAGCACGGGTAGTATCAACTCCAGAACCGGGTTTAAGTTGTGCAACAATCTTCGACTCGCCTTTTTTGGTTGCCGATGCCATAGCTATTATAGGCTTACCACCTTCTGATAACGAAGCCCCACGGATAAAATCCATTTGGCCACCTACACCTGAATAAAGATGACTACCTATAGAATCGGCACATACCTGGCCTGTAATATCTACCTCTATCGCACTATTTATGGCAGTAACCTTAGGGTTAAGGCTAATAATGTGGGTGTTATTAACATAGGCCGAATCATGCAATTCGAACATGGGGTTGTTATTCACATAATCATACAACTTTTTTGTGCCTAACATAAAAGCACTTATAACCTTACCCGGATGCTCCTTTTTGTATTTACCTGTAACCACTCCTCTCTCAATCAGATCTATTATTCCATCCGAGAACATTTCCGTATGAACCCCGAGGTCTTTCCTGTCCTTTAACAAACATAATACCTGATCGGGTATCTTACCAATACCCAACTGTAATGTAGCTCCATCTTCAACAAGACTAGCCACATTGGTCGCTATTTTCAAATCAGTTTCATTGGCCTCGCCTCCACCCTCTTCAGGTATAGGGTCATTTACAGCAATCATGCTGCTGAATTTTGATGAATGTATCATAGCACCACCAAATGTTCTGGGCATATTAGGGTTAACCTGCGCAATTACATATTTAGCGCTTTCCATTGCAGCAATTGCTGCATCAACAGATACTCCAAGGCTGCAATAACCATGTTCATCAGGTGGAGATACATGTACAAGGGCTACATCTATTTTTATTATACCTCTTCTGAATAATGACGGCACCTCACTCATAAATACAGGGATATAATCTGCTATTCCCTTATTAACAGATTCCCTCATATTGGCAGCAATAAAGAAACAGTGCACATTAAAGTGTGCCTTCATTTCCTCACTTGCATAAGGTACTTTACCCTCCGTATGTAAATGGTATACCGAAACATTCGTGAGCGATTTGCCTCTTTCTGTCATAGCATCTACAAGCTGCTGAGGCGCAGCCGCTGCAGTTTGTATAAACACATTATACCCCGACTTAAGTACTAATAGGGCTTCTTCAGCCGATTTATATTGATATATATTCATAATGCAAATTTTGGGGCACTCGCAAGTTAGCGATATGAGAGGAATCATACTGAGAATTGAGTATTGTCATTAATTAGTAGTATGTTTCCCGCTTCTTTTGCTATTAGGAATAAGTTTCAATTAATCAGTTTACATCCTACACTATGGAAATACGAAAAGCAAACACAGCAGATATAGATGAAATATCATTACTCTATCGTGATACCATAAATACTATTAATGCGAAAGATTATTCAAAAGAGCAAATAGAAGCTTGGGCTTCGACCTATAGTAATAGACACGCTTGGATCAAGAGAATTGAGGAGCAACAATTTTATGTTGCAATTATTAAAGATATTATAGTAGGGTTTGCCTCAATTGATACCAATAGTTATCTCGATTTGTTGTATATCCACAAAGATTTTCAGAGACAAGGTATTGGAACCGAACTTTTAGATGCGACAGAGAAAGCAGCTAAAGAAATGGGGTTTAAAGAAGTTACAGTACAAGCTAGTGTTACAGCGGAGCCATTTCTTCTGGCACATAAGTTTGTTGAAACCCACAAAAAAGAAAAATTAGTAAATGGTGTACTTTTTATAAATCCATTTTTAAGTAAAAAGATATAAGCGAAATTAAGATTACTTTATAGATTATCCTCTGATAAAGGGTTGCTCATTTCTTCGCCCATTTTATTTTCATTATCCAGTGTCCAGTTAACGGTAGCTGAGGTTTCGAGCCATATTTTACCCGATTTACGAAATACCTGAACTGATAGTCCAAAAGTCTCACTAAACCCATCAACAAGATCCGTTACGGTCATATTAGGCAATATGGTCATAGTACCGTTCGAATGAACTGTCCTGCATTCACCAATAGTTTTACTAGAACTCTTCATAAATTTTTTAGGAGAAGGATCTCCCGATTTATATGGCTTACTAAAGAACTCTATTTTAAGATAAGGGAACATTTCAGAAAATGACTCCTGAATAGCCTGTATTTTCCGCCTATCATTAATTGCAATTTTCATAATTAGTTGATTTTTCAGTCAGCACTCAAAATTTATTCCTCAAAACTATAATGAGCAGCAAGAATAAGTGATGACGGATATCATGTACCCTGCTGAACTTAATCATTGAATAAAAAGGCAAGACGGACAATCTTTGCATTATTATAAACCTCATAAACATAGCCTATCATGATTAAGAAGATTTTTTGCCCAACAGATTTCTCAGCAGCAGCAAATAATGCTGTGAACTATGCTGCAAAACTTGCAGAGGCCTTAAAAGCAGAACTGGTATTAATGAATATTTACCAGGTTCCACTTTCTCATACGGGAATTATGGGGGAGGCTATAAGCAATGATCCTCATGAAAACCCGCAAGCGGCCTCTAAAGCATTGGAAGAAAAGTGCAATGCTATTAAAAGCATTTACAATATAAAGGCTTCATTTGAAGTTGACTTTACAACAGGTTCTTTGGCAAAAAGCATTACTCATGATGCTGATGGAGAAACTCTTATTGTTATGGGTACCGGTGGATTGCAATACGTAAGCGACTTCTTTTTCGGAACGAATACGTATAGAGTGATCAAACAGGCAAAATGCCCTGTATTGTTGATACCAGAAAACAGTACCTATAAAGGATTAAGCAATGTAGTTTATGCCATTACTTATGAAGAAAAAGGCCAGGAGGCTTTAAAACCCTTTGAGGAGTTTATGAGGCCATTTGAGTCACAAATAACTTTTTTGCATATTACAGAGCATAATACAGAAATGAGTAATGATGTATTTAAGGCTGAAAAAAGTGAGATTGAAGATATTTTCAAATCAAAGTTAGATAAACTTAGTTTTGAAATGAAATATTCAAATTCAATACGAGGTGATTTAGAAGAGTTTGCAACAAAAAAAGGCGCTGACATGTTAGTTATGGCTGCAAGGCACAGATCACTAATGGATATATTATTTAAGAAAGAAGCTATTATTTCTGATCTTAGTGATATACCAACT
>Ga0206844_10192_pt1 | contig 19790 bp, 22 predicted proteins | sample Alteio_BWOrgCont_22_FD_152907 | JGI IMG/M metagenome (GOLD analysis project Ga0206844, IMG submission 152907) | Enriched cells from forest soil in Barre Woods Harvard Forest LTER site, Petersham, Massachusetts, United States -... | ecosystem: Environmental > Terrestrial > Soil > Temperate forest >...
GCCCGCCAACACACTGAACAACGCTACAGCCTCGACCTGTTTTATAAAAATACGCTGGCTGTCTATCAGCAGGCGATTGCCGAACAAAAATGAGCTTGAAGAGAGGCTACCAATCTGGTAGCCTTTTGGTACCACTGTTTTAAAAAAAAGGAGCCGCGTATGCCTGGACTACTGATTAAAAATGTGCCCCTTCAATTGGCCCGCAAGTTGAAAGCCTCTGCCGTGCTGCATCACCGCAGCATGACGCGCGAAGCGTTGTCGATTTTAGAGGAGGGTCTTGCTCAGAATGAACGGCGCCTGCATTGGTCCGAACCGGTAAAGGGGCCATTCCCAATCACGAATGCCTTTATCAATCGCGCGAAGAGGCAAGGCCGGGCGTGATTGTCGTTGACACAAATATTTTAATTGCCGTTTCCATTCTGGGGTCGCGCAGTGGGAAAGTTCATGAACTTTTGCAACGGGATTCCCAATGGCGCATTCCACAATTATGGCGGTACGAATTCTTGAACGTGCTGGCTACTTATGGACGTGTGGGAAAAATGTCCCCGGTTTTGTTGTCGGCGTTGTGGCAAAAGGCGTATAAAGAAAACATCGCTCTCGAAGAACCACTGGATATGGCGTATGCCCTGAACCTGGCATTGATTCACCGGATCACCGGTTATGACGCTCAATTCGTATGTCTCGCTGAAACATTAAATGTGCCTCTAATCACCGAAGATCGAAAGCTTCAGGCAACGCTACCGCGCATCGCCTTTTCCATTGAACAGTTCCTTGCCCGCCCCAGGGTTTAGGCCCAAAACAAACACTCCCATAAGACCTGGTACAAATTGGCCGGATGACATCTGGGAAGCGACCGGCCATGTTATTAGATTATTGATGTGAAATCGCCCGCTTGTATGCGCACCTGGGGTGTCTGGCTGATGCTTTTTTGTCTTCTAGCCCCTGACATACCGATCGATGCCTCATATGCGGCTCCGCATTTGCCGCCACCCATGATGTTTTCGTTCCAGGTGTTGAGTCCGCGCGCCTCATTTCCTCATTCTTTTACGGCTAAGCCTTTCGAACAAGTTTCGCGGGACGCATCGATGATTCGACTAGAAAAGGCGAAATCCGCGCTGCTTCCTTCGTGGCTTTTGAATCTTCTCCATGTGGATAGGGACATAGCCATGGCGCGGCGGCAACTCCAACGCTTATTGCATGACCGAGCCGCGCAAGAACGGTTGGTTTCGAAGGTGGTGCGAGATCGTCGTCTACAAAAGGTCGTGGGCGATTTTTTAGCGGACTCCTCTAATATGGGAACAGAGGTCACCATAGCTGTCATTGCATCGCTTGATGAGATAAGCCTGCCTGAATTGGCCCGCGCCGTGCTCAGAAATTCATTTCCCGCCGCCTCTCCAGTCGCAGGCATGAAGAGCCCACCGCCTTTGACGGTCCCGCTTCATCGGTCCTGGTTTTGGCTCGACCATCATCCCGACTGGAGACATGAGATTTATGGCCTTGGCGAAGGATTACTGCCTGCACTATTGATCATTGCCGGTTCAATCCTGTTGATACTAGCCTCCATAACGAAGCTGTGGGCCCCACAGCCTTTTCACGCGTTTTCTTTGCCTTTGTTGATCTCTGGCTGCATGTTGATTTTATTCGGGCTCGGTCTGCGAAGCTGGCAGATCGCTCTGGCGGGCGATCAAACAGATAAGACGATCGGAGCCGCATACTCGGAGTTGACCTTCTCCTGGCATGGGCGGCGTCCTTTGGCGGATCGTGTGCACCCGATGTTGCTCTTGGCGATGAATGATGGCCTTTTTCCCCCATCGGTTCGAGCTGATTTCAGGGCCTTGCCGACGCCCGGCAGCCAGCAAGCGGCTCAGGTGGCCGCTTTTCTCTACCACAGCGGAACGTTCAGCGAGCGCGAACTTCAAAACGAAATAACGGTTTTGAAGCAATCAGAGGAAGAAGCCTCCATCCAACGCGGTGCTGATCATTACATTGCTTTGGAAGTGCATTCGTCTCATCCGCAAGGGGCTTTCAATGCTTTGGGTGAAAAGGACGTGGATTGGGACGCTTTTAAAGCTTGGAGGGTATCCGATGACCCAATGGCGCGTCGACTGAGGCGGCAAAAATCGTATTTGCGACGTTCAAATTATCTCTTTGCACTGCACGAGCTTTTGATGGATCCATGGGTTCTGAGACTCGGGCCCTCGGATCCTATGGCGCTTCCATCCACAGTCGGGAAGATTTGGCGACGATATCATGAATCCGGCCAATGGCTTCCCGGCTGGGAGCATATCCTGCTCGCCCGACATATTCTTCATGAACGGGCCCCCAATGTTTTTCACGCGCCGGGAGATACGTCCGGAGCGGTTCTGGCTCAATTTTTCCAAATCATTATGAACGTTCCTCTCAACAGAAAAGAAACGGATGGCCTTTTGATCACCCCCGTATTTGAAGCAGGAGGTCTCGAATTCCAAACGTTACGGAGCCATAGCTGGAAAGTTCAAGACCGGCTTTGGGTGCTTTTGGAAAAGGTCGCGGAACAGGAAGGATTCCTTTTGCTCGGACCCAGCAACTCTTCTCCGGACGAAACCTGGCTGCACATAAATTTTAATGGACGGCTCGTAGGGCCGGAGGCGTCCAAGATCGAGTTCCTTTGGCTTGAGCGCAATGCGGCGTTATTCCGCGCGCTGGATCGCTATGATCTTTTCCCTGAAACATTCAATAAGTATGACCATTATTATTTGCGTCTGCCGCGACCGTCTCGCTTAGGCGGCGAACGCACGGAAGCCACAGGTCTTCTTTATGAGAGCACAAAACCGGCACATGATGCCGTGGTGGCGTCCTACAGGCGGGACCTTTTTAAAACCATGGATGATGCCGCCTGGGCCTATCAAAACCGAGGGGTTCATTCTGAGGCGGCAGCGTTATGGGAGCGCTTGACGGTCGCGCATCCAGACGGCACGGATCAACTTAGTCAGATCCAATCCGTTCGGCTTTTATGGTACCTGTTCAATTTGATCGATAATGATTTCGCGATTCTTGGCTTTTCGCCGAGCTCTTCCGGGGATTGGGTCTTATTGAATCGAACGATTCATGCTTTTGATGCGCTGGCGCGCTTGGCGGAGCATGCCGAGAAGCAGTCGGTCGGACCTGCGGTTGTTGAGGAAGTAAGAGGTGTTACTGCGGCGTGGGACAACCTGATGAACCTATTTGCAGTTCACGGATTTTTGTCGGATCCTGTGATTAAGGAATTGAACACGATCGAAGAGTTGCTTTTTGAGTGGGCCTTGGAAGCGGAAAGGGGAGCATTGCAGGTCTCTGAAGAAATAAAAAGCATTCTAGAAGGCCGTGGTGTCGATGCGATTTTGAACAGTATTCACATCAATGTCGTCATTAATGCCCACAATAGCCTACACGCCTTGGAACCGGATCATCCTGGCTTAGCCAAGCTGTGCGCCGCCGTTTAATAGATCAACGGCGTCTTGTCCAACCTAAGGGGACGGTCCGTCATTTCTCACTTTTAATGCCGCAGGATTAGCGCGATGATTATGATCAAACGAACTGGTGCGCGTTGAAGAGATCGAGGGAGAATTAACGGGAACGCTGGACTTGAAGCTGCGCGGCAAAATCGGACTCCTCGGCAATTTTTCGGCCTCGACGTCGAGCGGCGCTTACGGCGCTGGATGTCATCCTAAGTAGTTGCTGGACTTCCGTTCCGGGACGTCGCAGCCATTCCGTGGCGGCAAAGGCAAAAAGTGCACGCGCTTTCGTGATGGACCGGCTGCGATCGGTCCCGCGCAATAGAGGTGTTGACACTCCTAAGGTTTTGGCTGCGAGAGCCAATAGTGAATCTATTGAAAACGCTTCCTGGACAGCGCGTTGATGCCGCTCCCGTCCCTCGGCAAGCGATTGGATTTTGTCGACGAAGTCGCCACTCCCTAGAATACGCGCGTCATAATTGATTCTTATCTTGCGGTCCGCTGTGCCTCCGAGTGCATACAGACTGCGACGAAGTCCTCCACCTTCGAGATCATCGCGTTCGCCTTGGGTCCAGCCATCACGTAAAAAACCTCCGTATGAATGACGTGCCGCCCTAAGAGTGGCGCCAAAATGTCCCAGTGTGGAATCAACCGCCTGCCAAGGCAGAACGATTTTTCCCATGAGAGCCGCATGCCCGGTCCAGGGATAAGCCGCTAAGTCGTCGAATGTCTGCACAATGCCTGCGCGCACGGGATTGAGGTGAATATATCGAACGAGTTCCATGAAATAGGTCTCTTCTTCGCAAAGGATCGCTTTAAAACGGTTTTGCACCAGATGTCCCACGCGTTTATAGCGACGGTTAAACGCGCCAACATAGCCCGTAAGAAGGGGATGCATCAAAGACGCGAGCCCTGTTGGGCCGGATAGCAACAGCAAATGAAGATGGTTTGTCATAAGAGCCCAGGCGTAGCAAAGGCTACTTGTCCGCAAAAGACCTTGGGCTAGTCTCGCGAGAAAATCCGACTTATCGCCGGAAGTCCGGAAGATTGGACGTTGTTCGACGCCACGCACGATGACGTGGTAGAACTGACCGGGAAAGTCGAAGCGTGGAAGTCGGGGCACAAGGATTAGAGTGTTTGTCGCTGCTTTTTATTCATTTTTATTTTTGGTAAGTGAGAAATGACGGACCGTCCCCCTTGCCGGGCTTTCTCGCGTCATTTGGCGTGGGCAATAGCGTGTGTGTCTGATAAAATGGATTTTCCTTGTTGAGCGCATTCCTTATCGTCAAAAATGAAGCGGTGGATCTGCCGGGTTGTCTGGCGAGCCTGAAGGGGCTGGCGGACGATCTGGTGGTCGTTGTCGATAGCGCTTCTTCCGATGGTACGGCGGAATTGGCGAAAACGGCGGGCGCGCGGGTATTCAGCCGGACGTTCGACGGGTTTGCGACGCAGAAACAATTTGCTCTGAATCTGTGCACGCAGGATTGGGTGCTTTCAATTGATGCGGATGAACGCGTGAGTCCGGAATTGGCTTCGGAAATCAAGCGTATTCTGCAGCAGCCGGATGCCGCGGATGGGTATGAGCTGCGGCGGGATATGTATTTTCTGGGGCATCGCCTGCGTCATGGCGGCGTGGGGACGGATTGGCCACTGCGGCTTTTTAAGCGTGCGAAAGGGAAATTCTCCACGGTCAGCGTGCATGAACGCATTGAAATCTCCGGCCGCGTGGCGAGACTGGGTCAGGCGCTGTCGCATTTTTCTTACGCGACGATCGACGAGTATACGGCCAAATGCGATCACTACACCTCGCTTTCCGCGCAGGATCTTTTTAAGGAAGGCCGGCATTTCTCCGCGTTGGATCACTTGCGTCCGGGTTGGGAACTGATTCAGCGCATCCTATTGCGCGGCGCCTGGCTCGATGGTCAGCCGGGATTGATTTATGCGGCGTTGTCCGCCCATGCGGCGTGGCTGCGCGCCGTGAAACTCTGGGCGCTGGAAAAAAAACGTTGAATATCCTGATCGTGCGCACGGACCGCGTGGGCGATGTGATGCTCACGACGCCATTATCGACGGCGCTTAAGAAACAATATCCCGAGTGCCGCGTTTCCTGGTTGGTACGATCGTATACGGCGCCTTTACTGGCTCACAATCCGACGATCGATCAGGTCCTTGTGGATGATGGCGGCGCTTCGTCTTCGCACCTGACGGAAATGTTGCGTCGCGAAGCGTTTGATGTGGCGATTCTTGCGCACCCGCGCTGGCGTCCGGTTTGGGCAACGTTTCGTGCGCATATCCCGCGCCGGATCGGCCCGGCGAGTAAACTGTATGCGGCGCTCCTGACGGATCGCGTGTGGCAGCATCGCTCGGAGGGGAAAAAGAACGAGGCGGATTACAATCTCGATTTATTAGCGCCGTTGAATATCCCGTTTCACCGTTATCCGACAACGCTGGTTCTGACGACGGCGGAAAAGGCTCATGCGCGAGAGGTTCTGAGCGGTCATCGGATTTCGTTTCAAAAACCCGTGGTGGTCTTGCATCCCGGGTCGGGGGGGTCTTCGGAACGGTGGCCGCTGTCGCATTTCATGGCTCTGGGTGACCGGCTGCAGGCGGATGGCTATGATGTGGTGGTCACGGCAGGCCCGGGGGAAAGCGTACAGGCGGTCATGATCGACCAAATGCACCGCATCCCGATTTTTATTCCGGCGGGGAGCGTCTCCCTGCGCGCGCTGGCGGCGCTTTTATCGCAGGCACAGCTCGTCATCACCAATTCGACCGGGCCGCTGCATATGGCGGTTGCTTTAGGGGTGCCTACGGTGTCGATTTTTTCGCCGATTCCCACATGCCATCCGCAGCGCTGGGGGCCTTACCCGGACTATGCGGAACAGGGAACGCGTCACGGAGTTTTGATTGCGCCGGAGGCCGGCGGACATGTGGCGATGGACCAAGTATCAGTCGATCAGGTGTGGGCGCAGTGCGAAAAACGCCTCCGAAGCGCAGCCTGAAATCAGGCCGCTTCGTCGCGAATTTCGTCTTCGAAATCGAGAGGGTCAATGCGTGAAATGCCGTTTTTCAGCTGTTCCACCACATCGCCGTGGGTCAACTCCTCCAGCGCCTCAAAACGCACGGGGCGCGTGTCGAGCTCCTCGTCGATCTCTTCCGCGGACTTCTTTTTCTTGGGAGTTTTCATGACGCCCTTCAGTAACCCGGAAAAATGGCGGACGCAAGAGGAAACTTCGCTTTCGCAAGAACGATATGAGAATTGGCTGTCTTTCAGACTCAAGACGCGGACCCGGCGGCGTGCCGTCATGGGCCGGGGGTCGCATGATTGAACCGCGGCATATTCTGCTCATTCAGCTGAAGCGCGCCGGGGACGTTATTGTGACGACGCCGGTGATTGCCGCGCTGAAAGCGAAATTTCCCCGCACGGAAATCGACTTCCTGGTCGAGAAACCGTTTCTGCCGCTTCTCGATAATAATCCCGGCCTCACGCGCACGCGTCTGTATGACAAAAACGACGTTCTGGGAACGTGGCGCCGCATTCGGGAGTCTCGGTATGACTGGATCTTTGATTTTCAAAGTTCGCCGCGCTCCGCGTTGGTCTGCTTAACCAGTGGCGCCACACTAACGGCCGGTTATAACGTACCCTTCTGGGGAATGGCATACAAGAAAACCGTGCGACGGCCCGGCGCGCATACGCCGGTTTCCGAGGGGAAATTCAGCCTCGTGGAATATCTTACAGGCCCTCTGGTGCATGACGCGGAGCGCCGTCTTTTTCTCACGGCGGAGGAAAAAATATCATCGCAGGTCGCGTTTCCGTCGCAGGCCGCGCCGGTCGGACTCATTCCCACTCACCGCCACGCCATCCGCCGTTGGTTCGCGGATTCGTTCGTGGATCTCGCGCGTCGTCTGCGGGCGCGGGACTTGCCGGTGTGGTGGTTTTGGGGGCCGGGCGAGGAATCGTATGTGCGAGCCCTGGCCGAGCAGGTTCCCGGCAGCGTGATGATTCCCGCAGCCTCGCTGCGCCAGATGGCGGCATTTTTAGCGCGTTGCCGGTATGTGATTAGCAACGATAATGGTCCCATGCATCTGGCCACGGCGGTGGGAACGCCCACGATAACGGTTTATGGCCCGACGGAAGCGGTCTGCTGGAACCCCGGCGGCACGCGCCATCGTGCGGTTACGGCGGAAGGGCTTCGCTGTCTAGGCTGTAATTTCACGCAATGCCCGTTTGAACACGAATGCATGACGCGGGTCACTCCCGAACAGGCCTATTGGGTAATTGAAGATTTGGAACGCGGTCTCGCGATCTCCTTATGAAAGAAATGACGCCTCCTTGGTGGGAACAAATTCTCCGCGGCGAACGCCAGGGATTCTGGGCGGACTCCTTCCGCAGCCTCGCGCGATTGAGCAGCCTGGGCTATGCCGCCGGCATGCGTGGACGGGAGATGGCGTACGGTCAAGGCTGGTTGAAAACCCACCGGCTCGCGCGGCCGACCATTTGCGTCGGCAACATTACCGCCGGTGGAACGGGAAAAACGCCCCTGGTCATGAAACTGGCGCGCGATTTACAAGCGCGCGGACTCAAACCCGCCATTCTGTTACGCGGCTATAAGCGCGTGCGCCACACGCCCGCGCCGGTTCTCGTGCAGGATGCCGCCGGCATTCACGCGACCGCGGAAGACGCCGGCGACGAGGCCATGGAACTGGCCCTGCGGCTGCCGGGGGTTCTTATCGGCGTCGGCGCGAATCGTTATGCCGTTGGAAAATTTCTGCTCAAGCATGGCGACATCGATTGTTTTTTAATGGATGACGGATTCCAGCATCATGCCTTGGCGCGCGATATCAATATCGTGACGCTGGACGTGACGGATCCCTGGGGCGGCGGTCAATTGCTTCCCGCCGGCCTTTTGCGCGAGCGTCCGGACGCGCTGCGCCGCGCCGATGCCATCGTCCTGACGCGCACGGCCCTTGTTGGTCCCGATCGGCTGAATATGCTGCGCATTCAGGTGTCGCAAAAACTGGCGAAAGGATCGTATTTACTGGAGAGCGTGCATGAGCCTGAGGCGTTACGCTCGCTTGCGACGCAGGAGCTTTTGCCGCTCAAGATGATCGATGGCAAAGCGATTCTCGTGGCGTCGGGAATCGGCAATCCGCGCGCGTTTGTGGCCACGCTGCATCACCTGGGTGCGCAGGTGGAGCATCAGTATTTTGCGGCGGATCATTCGCATGATGCCGTCGCCGCCTGGCGTTGGATCGAGCGCCACTGGCAACCGGGCATGCCCGTCTTAATGACGGAAAAGGACGCCATGCGTTGGGGTCGTCAGCGGCGCTCCAGCAAGGCCTTCGCGCAGACGTATGCGCTGCGCATGAATTTCATCGTGAACCGCGGCGTCGAGCAATGGGAAAAACTGATGGATGTCGTGCAAACGCTTTGCCATGATCGCTGAGCTCGGTTTATAATGGGAAAGCGCAGCCCGGTGAAGGCGCTTCCCACTCTCTTTCTTGATCGTGATGGAACGCTCATTCACGAAGTGAATTATTTGAAAGACGCCCGGCAGGTGAGGCTGTTGCCGGGCGTGGCGCAAGGATTGCGGCGGCTCAAGTGCGCGGGTTTTACGCTGGTCGTGACCTCCAATCAGTCGGGGATTGCGCGGGGTTTCATCACGCCGGCGCAATTGGAGTCGGTGCGCGCGCGTTTTTTTCAGCTGCTGGCGCAACGTAAGGCGTTGGTGGACGGCTATTATTGGTGCCCGCATCCGCCACATGGGCGCTGTCTTTGTCGTAAGCCGCGTTCCGGGATGCTGCGTCAAGCCGCGCGCGAGCTAAAGATCCCCTGGCGCGGCGGCATCAGCGTAGGCGATAAACCGTCTGACGTATGGCTCGCGCAGCGGGCGGAAGGCTTTGGGGTACTCGTATTGAGCGGTTATGGCCGAGAGTTCTTCAAGAACTGGAAAGGCCGTAAGCCCGATCACACGGCAAAAAATTTTAAGGCCGTGGTGGATTGGATTTTGGCGCATGTACGAAAGGATGGAGCATGGATAATTTAGGAACGTTAATCAGCGAACTGGCGGCGACCCACGTGGACCTTTGGCATGAAGAGGATAAGGCGCGCGTTCCCGACGACGCGGTTGTGGCGAAAGCCAAGCGCCGGATCGACGCGCTCAATCAAAAGCGCAACGATTTGATCGAGCGGATTGACGAGCAGTTTATCGCCGCCAGCCCCAAAAAAGCGAAAGCGTCCCGCTGACATGGCGGAGACCATGGGCTGGCTCATCGATAAGATTTGCATCGCGGAGCTCAAGCTCTATCACATCCAGGAGCAAATCGACCGTCCGGATCTGGCGCCGGAGTTGCGCGACCTTTGCCGCAAACGCCTGGGCGTCATGAAAACCCAGCGCGATGATCTAATCGTCGAATTCAACGGCCTGAAAAAAGACTGGAGCGCCGGCCGCTGGATCCCCAAGGTCTACCGGCAGTTTAAGATGTACAACGATCCTCGTTTTAAAATACCCGCCCGGCCGAATGCCTAAATTCATCCTGCGCCTGCGCGTTCCCCTGGGCTTTTTATTTGCCGCCTGGTATCTGGCGGTGGCGCGGCCGGCGTCCTGGCTGCATTTGCTGCTGTGCGCGATTCCCGTCGTTCTCGGCTGCGCGTTCCGTTCCTGGGCGGCGGGTTACCTCTTTAAGGGCAAGCGCGTGGCCGTTGGCGGTCCCTACGCCTACATGCGCAATCCGCTTTATCTGGGAAGTTTTATTTTGGGCCTGGGTTTTTGCGGTATTCTTTTACGTTGGCCGCTCCCACTGTCTGCCGTCGTGATCTGGTTGGCCTACCTGCTGGCTTATGGGCTCATTTACCCTGCGAAAATCCGCGCGGAAGAGGGGGAATTGAAAAATGCCCTAGGCGCTGATTATGAGCGTTACGCCTCCCGCGTCCCGCGGTTTATTCCGCATGTACCCGCGGTGAAAGGCCTGGGCACGCAACATTTCAGCGCCGAGCTTTATCAGCGAAATCGCGAGTATCAGTGTATTCTCGGCTGCGCGCTGGTTCTGGCCTATCTCGCGATTCGCTATGTTCTTGCGTTTTAAATATTTCGCCGTTGCCGCGGGCCTTGTGGTCATTGGCTTCAATGGTCTTCTGTCTTTCTGCGCCGAAGAGCCAGTTCCCATCATCCCATCCACGGCGCCCGCGCATGTGTGGCGAAGCCTGCCCAATAAGGCGTTCGGCACTTCGGAAGATTTGCGGTTCGTTATTCGCTGGGGCGTCATTACCGCCGGGAACTCTTCTCTGACGGTGGATGGGGTGCAGGTCCTGGCGGATCGGCAGGTGTACCATCTTGTGTCGGAAGCGCACTCAACGGGCGTTGTAGATACGTTCTATCGCGTCACTGATCGCAATGAAGCCTGGCTGGATACCGCGTCCCTTACTTCGTTGGGATACAGCAAACATCTTCATGAGGGATCCTTCCAGGAAAATTCTGATGTCACGTTCGATCAAGCAGCCCGTCATTGGGTTCGTGTCACGCATCGCGTGGATAAAAACAGCATTGAAAACAAAGAGGGAGAGCTTCCGCCCGATTGCCTCGATATTCAGAGCAGCTTGTATTTGACGCGCACGATGTCTTTAGAAGTGGGCAAAACATTTTCTATCGATGTCCAGAGCAGCGATAAAATTTATCCCGTGGTGGTCAATGTCCTGCGCCGGCAAACCATCAAGGTGCCGGCGGGAACGTTCGACTGTTTTCTGGTCGAGCCGCAGCTGCGCACGCCCGGCATGTTCATCGCCAAAGGAAAAAAGCTCCAGGTCTGGCTCACCGCCGACGCCCGCCACATGCCCGTGCGCATGCGCACCGAAGTCTTCTTCGGCCACGTCGTCGCCGACCTTCTGACGTACCACGTTACAGCGCCCGATCCTTCTTAATGCGATCGTCGTAAATTGCACAGCGCCATTCCTTGAACAGGTTGCCGTGACGACGGCAAAAATCTAGAATACCGCCGGATGAATTACGCCCCCGCGCTGCTCGGTACGCTCGAAGATGTACTGCGCAAAGAGGGCATGACTTACCCGCCAGAACTCCTAGCCAAATTCAAAGCCGGCGATGCGATGGATGATGAACACCGGCATTATCTCCTCGACGGAGGGGAAGCCGGCGCTTACTATCATTGGCTCACGCTATTGGCGCGGCACAGCGACGCGCGGCTGATTCTTGAGTTGGGCAATCGCTATGGCATGAGCACGATCGCTCTTTTTCACGGATTGCGCCCGGACTCCCGCCTGGTTAGCGTTGATGTCCTCAAGGACCAGCGCTATATTCCGGATATTGTGTACAAAGATCCGCGCGTGAAGATTCTGACCGGGGACGGATTGGATCTCAGCATGTATCCACGACAATCCACGGAAATCCCATTTGATATCGATGTGTTCTGGACGGATACAGTGCATTATTACGCGCAGGTGTCCGCCGAATGGGCCGTCTATGAGCCCTTGCTGGCGGATGAATGCCTCGTGGTGGTGGATGATATCCGTCTCCATGACAAAGGAAAATTTTTCGACGAAATGCCCTATGAGAAAGTGGATCTGGCGGCCTTGTGCCATGGCAATGGGTTCGGCGTTTTCTGGTACAAGCGCCCATCGGCCGAGCGCGGTCGTTCGAAAGAGGATCGCCTGCACCGCGCGTCTCTCAAATCCATGGAAATTGGCTATGCGCGGTACTGGACGGTTCAGCAGGATCACGACACGCTCGTCAATGATCTGCGCAACACGGGGATTGTGGGTAAGCTGCGAAAAAGCAAACACCTGCTCGATATTTTGCGTCGTAAACGCTGAGTCCTCTGCAGTTTTATGTTTTGTGGGGCTGCGTGGGAAGTAAGTCGCTCCATCCCTGATCTGTAAAGCAGGAGCGGATCATGGTTTCAACGCAGCGCGGGACCATGTGCAGTGCATCGACAAAGTCGTCCTCCGTGCAGTTCAGACGTGCCGGATCCATCACATCACAGAATGCGGTGCCTGGATTTTCTGCCGCTAAATTTTTAAATATTGAACGGTATTCGGCAAAAGGGCCGGAGAGTGCCCCTAATGTGGAAATGGTCTTAAACGTTTGCGGGTGAAACGGCGGGATGATAATCATGACGCGGGTGCCTTTTTGATGCGCATCCTTTAAGATGCGGTCCATGGCTTGAATGGCCTTTGGGTTCGGGGTCCATGGGTACATGATCGTTGAATATAAACCGGCGCCGAGATTGCCATAGAAGCGCGCCTGGGCGAGTTGTTCGCTTTTTGTTTTAACGGGGAATTCGGTGATGCCCCCATCGCCCAAATACTGGGGAACCGCGTTTTGTGCCGCGTCTTCTTTTGTGATGCCCCGCATATCCCAGATGGGCTCCACATGCAGGGCGGCTTTTGTCGAATCGCGAAACATTTCCCAGGTGATGCTTTCATTCAGGGCATACCACACTTCCATCAGATGGTCCCAGCCGCGTCGCACAGGACCTGCGTCTTTGTCTATAAATCGGTCGAAGTATTTGAGCGTATTGAGCCACACGCCTCCCGGATAGCGGCCGTTGATGGCATAGCCATCCGGGACCAGGACGAGATAGCGCGGCCGCTTGCCGGCCTCATTGAGCGCTTCCCAAAATCCAACGTAGTCCGTATATTTGGCGCCATCGACGGAAAAATTAAAAAACTTTAAAGAAGGCGAAACCATGTGGGAATTGGCGAGCATGGTGCGGGAACTGCCCAAAAGGACAAGGTCCGGCGGCTCGATGTACGTGATGTGGGCGAGTTTTAAAGGGCGCGGGCCATATTTGAAAAATATTGAGATCGGCATGCCCTCGCCGTGAAGCGGAGGTTTTTCTGGCAGCCTCTCGCGGTGAAATAAGTGTCGCGGATCCACATAAAAGACAAGCAGGAAGCCGAGGGCCAATCCGCCAAAAACAGTTGCGAAGAAAGGTTTCATTTTAGAATTGGAAGTAGACAAACTGAAATGAGTTGTTCATATATAGGAACGCGACGATCACCAAAATCCCAAGCCCCACCTGCAGGGACGCCGGAAATTTTACGAATCCTTTATATCCGCTCGCGTTTGGAAAAGCGTTGACCATAATCACGCCCAGGATGAGAATGCTTAAGTATTTAACATTGGCCGTGGAAAAAAACGAAAAATCAAAACCTCTCATTCCCAGACAGCCTTTCAGCCAATCTATGGCCTGGCGCATGGATTCTGCACGGAAAAAAATCCAGCTGGCGGAGATCGCAAGGAAGGTGACTATTCTCTGAACAATTGTGTTCCAGCGATCCCAGCTCTTCTTGAATACCGCATAGAGGATCAGCAGGAGGCCATGGTAGCACCCCCAAATGCCCAGCATGAAGCTGGCGCCATGCCATAGGCCGCCCAAAAACATCGTGACCATAAGGCTGACGATCAGTTTTAAATTATTGTTCGCATCCCTGCTCATGGCGAAATATAGCGGATAAAAAAGATAGTCGCGGAGCCAGAAACTGAGGGTGATGTGCCAGCGCCGCCAGAAATCCGCCGGACTTACGGCCTTGTAAGGGCTGTCAAAATTTTGCGGGAGTTCGACATCAAAAAGGCGGCCCAGGCCAATGGCCATGTCGGAATAACCGCTAAAATCGAAATAAATCTGAACCCCATAACCCATCGCCAGAAACCAGCAGGCAAAAAATCCATTCCCTGGGATGAGGCGTATCAAATGAAGAATGCCATCGCCGAGCCGGTCGGCGACCAGGATTTTTTTGCATAACCCCACGGCAAATAAAAAGATCCCTTCTTTCCAACGTGGGTGAATGCCGTTGGCCGCAATTTTTTCTAAATCCGGAACCAATTGGTTTTGCCGGGTGATGGGGCCGGCCAGTAAATGGGGAAAAAAAGACAGGAAGGCCGCGTACGTCCAGAAATTGTTCTCCGCCTTTGCTTTCCCTCGGTAAATATCTACCGTATAAGCAATGGACTGGAAGATATAAAACGACATTCCCGCCGGCATCATCACATTCAACCAGGTGACCCAGGAATCCGGCAGCGCCCTGCCCGAGCGGCTGAAAAAGGACTGCCCCAGGAGCAGGATGGAAAACGCATATTTGAAGTAAAGCAGGATGCCAAGATTTACACCGAGTGAGATGAAAAGAAAGGCGCGTTTTCTTTTCAGGGACGGAGCGTCCTGGATGCAAGGCGCGATGCAAAAGTCTAAAAGGGTCACCACGAACAGGGGAATGACGACCCAGCTGTAGCCCAGCGCGCCGTAGAACCAATAACTCGCGAGGGTTAACCAACCCAGCAGCCATTGCCCCCGTAGATACGTCGCAATAAACAGCGTTAGCGGCAGGAAGAAAAAAATAAACGGAAATGAATTGAAAGACATTCTATGGAACGGTTAGCTCATGCTGTTTTGCGAAGCACCAGGTCCACAAGCGCTCCGACGTTCGCGAGTCCAATCACTTCCGCCGTTTCAAAGCGGATTTTAAAGTGTTTCTCCGTCGCGATAATCAGATTGATGTGATTTAAGGAATCCCAATTCTGAACATCTTTGGCCGTCATTTGATCGTTGAGCGTAATTCGCTCGTCATCAAATACGCCATGGAAAATCGTCGTCAGTTCTTGGTATGCCTGATCTCGTGTCATGACGGGGTCCTTTCTGGGGCAGTCACATGAATAGTGGTTGTTCGTGCGGAAAATTCACTCACGGGGAGACGCCAGCGCTGGACGTTCTTCGGGGATTCTTGCGTGACAGGACTAAATCCAAGGCGTGAATAATGGTCGCGCACGAGCCCATTTTTTGCCGTCTCTATATAGTCTCCAACCACCCACGCGTACCCTTGACGCTGGGCATGTTCCATGATGAGATTAAGCACCGCCGATTCCACCTGCCGGCCCAGTACCCGGCAGCTCATTAACCAGGTGTCAATATAAAGCGTTTTTTCGCGGGTCTCGGGCAACGGCCTGGCAATAATAACAGAAATCATTCCGTGATCCGCGAGCCGGTCTTTCAGACGGATTTGCAGCGTGAATATGCTGGTATCGCTGGCGAATTCTTTCACTTGCGCTTCCGTATAGCGGCGCGTTGTTAAATTAAATTGATTGCTCTTATTGATGAGCTGCGCGATTCTTTGGAGACCCAGGTCGTTAAACCGCGACGCTTCCATCTCCATAGACAGCCCTTTGAGGAATCCTTCCAGGTCGTGGGGCGAAGCCGATAATTGCGCTTGTTGAACGATGGTTTGATAGGACGCGGTGCGCTGTTTGTCTTCCGTTGTGAAAGCGGCGGCTTCAAAGTACCCCGCTTCGGATAATGTGAAGGCATAATCCGCGGGATCCGGCGGTGTTTCAGGCACAGCGACTTTGGGCAGCAGTTGGCGGATCTGTTCCCGTTCAGCCGGGTTATCATCAAAGAAGACCAGCGCATCGACACCAATATTCAAGGTCGATGCAATGCGTTCCAGATTGGCGGCCTTGGTTTCCCAGTTCGCGAAAAAAACCGCGATGTCTTCACTGTGTAAAATCATTTCCGGATGTTTTTCAAAGGGCAAGCGCGCGTTCACTTCGTCATTCTTGCTGCAAACGGCCAGAATGATGCCGCGATCTTTCAGTTGCTTGACGTAGCGCTGAAACGCTTGAAACGCCTCACCGACGGCATGCCCCTGGCCCAGCAGAATATGTTCCAGGCCATCATCGCCGATAATGCCGCCCCAAAGAGTGTTGTCCAGGTCCAACACCAAACATTTTTTTGAGAAACCGCGCGCCGCTCCAATGAGGCGGGCTAAAAAATCACCGCAGATTGGAGAATGCGCTACCGGAAGGGATTGTTTGGCATGGAACCACATCGAGAAATTGCACCAGTCGTATTTGCCGATGCGCGCTGCGAGCCCTTCGAGGTCCAGGACAAGCACGCCTTCTTCGGCGGCTTTTTGCTTCAGATGGGTGTTGAATTGGGAGAGGACATTGGGCGGCGACGCCGGAATAAGCCCGTCTAACTGGCCAAAAATTTGCAGCGGCGGCACCACGACGGTGGAGTGAATGACGGCTGCTCCGGTCCGTGTTTTTGCCAGACTCCAAAGATGACGCCATTCGTCCACTTTTTTATGAACGGCGGCGGTGACGACCGCGGTCGGCGCATCCAAAGCCAATTCCGTCTCCAGTTCGCCTTCATGGAGCACGAGAGCAATGACGTCGGGTTGAAACGCGTAAAGGCCGGACGACGAATCCAGCAATTCCTGCTGGTACTGGTTAAAAGACCCGGTGTAGCAATTCAGAAGAAAGCCCCGACGCAAAGCGGCCACATGCAATGAAGGCAGGAGCTGATCCAGCGTGCTGGATCCCAGCAGCGCAAGCTTAATGGTCGGCAACGCAGGAGTCCCGTCAGTAAGCGTCGTCAATGGTTGGAGGGTGCGATAGACATTCGCGGTTTGGACGAAATCCAGATTGTGATTGGCCAACGCTTGCAAGAGCTCCAGGCGCTGGCCTGGCGTGCCCTCTGACGTTCGGCAGCGCTTCAGCGCATGGGCAAAGTCGGGATGCGAAGGCAGCCAGAAAAGGTCTGTGCGGCTCATGAGATCGTGGTCGGAAAAGAAACAGCGCGCAGGGCCAGTTCAGTTGTTGTGGGCGGTTCTTCTAAGCAGCGGAAAATCTGTTCAGCGACGTGTTCGGCGCTTAAGAAAGATCCACTGGGACTTTTTTGGCGGGCCATCTCCAGGAAGTGCGTGTGAAAGTTTCCCAGCATCGGTGTTTCGGTGAATGTGGGGATGACGGCGCTGGCGCGTAATCCGCTGGGGCCGTATTCCACGAGTGCGCATTCCAAAAGCGTTTGGAGCGCGCGTTTCCCAATAATATAGGAAGCCATCTGCGCGGAAGGCGGCGGTCCCATGGCCAAGCTCAACAATGCGACGACATGGCCTTTACTTTGATTCCTAAAAAACGTTTTCCAACAGGCGGCCAGAAGGTTCCGGTTTCCGATGACATTCGCAGAAAATTGTTCAAGAAAGGAAGCATCCGTTTCTTTCCATAGGGGATTTACCGATGGGCCCGGCGCCGCGGATAATACGATGGCATCCAGCGTCCCGCCGTCCTTCGCAAGGCCTCCGACGCAGGCCGTAATAGTTTCGGGAACGTTGAGGTCTAAAGGAAGGGCTCGCACCGCGTGAGACGAAAGTTCCTGGACCAGCTTTTGCGCTTCGCCAGGATGCGTTTTGTAGGTAAAGGCTACCTGCCAGCCCGCGCCTGCCGCACGCCGGACAAGCGCTGCGCCGATTCCAGAACTGCCCCCCGTGATGAGAACGGAACTCATGCAGGCCGTATCATTCCGGACTGGACATCACCCTGCGCGATGAGCTTCCCTTGACATAAAATCTCAATCTTCAGCGAGATCGCTCCTAACGCGGAATTCACGTGATTCACGGTAGCGACGACTTCGGCCTTTTGATTCGTGTAAAGCGGCATTTTAAATTGGAGTTTCAGGTTATGCCAGATCCATCCCGGGCCGGGAAGTTCCATTCCCAGGAGCCGCGAGACCGCGGCGATTAAAAGTCCGCCGTAAACCACGCGCTCCTGAAACCCGTGACGCCGGGCATAGGCATCATCACAATGCAGGGGATTTAAATCGCCGCTCAGTTCGCCGTAGCGGGTCATTTGTTCAGGGGAAATTGCGAGTGGAATACGGACGACGGTACCTTCAGAAATAGTGTTCAATGGTTTAGGTTTCATCCGTGAAAATTAGTCTTGAGTCTATAAAATTATGTCCTATGGAATCTTCCGCTAAATCGCCGGCGCATTTCTATGAACCCGGACTCGATGTGTTGCGGTTCGTGGCGTTTCTCATGGTCTTTCTCTCGCATGCGTTTCCCGCGCTGGCCTGGCAGGTGGACTATCCGTCACGCTTAGCCGTCTGGCGGGCGACGCTTATTCAAGCGGGCGCTTTCGGTGTGGATATTTTCTTCGCGTTGAGCGCCTTTCTGATCACGACGCTGCTGGCGGCCGAATATCGGGAGCATGGCTCGATTCGTTTGAGCGCATTTTACATGCGCCGCAGTCTCCGCATCTGGCCGCTGTATTACGTTTTTCTGATCGCGATCTGTTTTATGCTGCCGCGCTGGCTGCCGCTGTCCCCATTGCCGCCGACATATCGGCCGGGATTCTTTTTGTTTTATGGCAACTGGCTGTGCGCCCTGCGCGGCTATTCTCACAGCTCCGCCGATATTCTGTGGAGCGTTTCCGTCGAAGAGCAGTTCTATGTGATCTGGCCGCTGCTGCTGTGGATTACCGCCTTCTCAGGCGTCGCATTGCTTTCCACGCTGTTCTTCGCCATCGGTTTTGCTGTGCAGGCGATGCTCGTTTATCAGAGTGCCGTCCATCCCGCGCTCTGGTGTAACACAATGGTCTGCTTTGAGCCTCTGGCAGTAGGTGCGGCACTTGCCGTGCTCTGGACTCATCGTCGGGTCTTCTCACGGTTTAAGCAATGGATCGGGGGCTCCGTGGCCGTCGCTGGATTCATTATGGCCGCGTGTATATGCCCTACGTTGGATGGCCCGCTGAGCCTGTTCGCCTACCCGCTTGTGGCTGCAGTGTCCGGTCTGATGGTGGTGTTATTTTTGGGCTGGTCCCAGCCGCAAAGCGTGATCGGAAAAACGCTGATTTATCTGGGAAAAATTTCGTACGGCCTCTACGTCGTTCATCTGGCGGTCTTAAGCGTCATTCCCCATCGGCCGCTGTGCGCGCTACTCATCACAATCCTCCTCGCCCATCTGTCCTACCAGTTTCTGGAAAGTCCCTTTTTACGTCTTAAAAACCGCTTCTAATCCCACGTAAAAGCCCATCCTTCATAAACGTTGGCTGGTTCTCCTTAAAAGTTTTTGAATAAATTTCATCTTAATTGACTCTAAGGAATGAGGTTTATCAATTAAGAGGAGGGCATTTCGTGAAATTAACTGTATTGAAAACTATTGCAACAAAGATTTATTTCATTCGAGGATATAGGATTATTTTGGATAAAGATTTGTCGGCGCTTTATGGTGTCTCGACAGGAACATTAAATCAAGCAGTTCAAAGAAATCGTCGCCGTTTTCCGGATGATTTTATGTTTCAGCTTACTCATGAAGAGAGGGCTTCTTTGATATCACAATTTGTGATACCAAAAACAGGACGTGGAGGCAGTAGATTCTTGCCCTATGCATTTACCGAACATGGTGTTGCCATGGTGTCCTCGGTGTTAAACAGTGAGCGAGCCATTCAGATGAACATTGTCATTATGAGAGTCTTTTCTCAATTGAAGGAAACACTATCTCGTCGAGAGGATTTAGCCGTAAAACTCCACGAA
>Ga0206844_10178_pt1 | contig 19756 bp, 20 predicted proteins | sample Alteio_BWOrgCont_22_FD_152907 | JGI IMG/M metagenome (GOLD analysis project Ga0206844, IMG submission 152907) | Enriched cells from forest soil in Barre Woods Harvard Forest LTER site, Petersham, Massachusetts, United States -... | ecosystem: Environmental > Terrestrial > Soil > Temperate forest >...
ACAAATGAGTACAAAGGAAAGGAAATCTTGGAGGATTTCATGAATAAATTGCTGCTTGTATGGTTAAATAGATACGGTGCAACACTTGTGGAAGAACTAAAAATAGGTGAATCCATTCCACCAAAAAACTCACAGCAATATGTACCCGATTTCACCGATAATCATCATAAGAAAAAAATGGAGGAGAAGAAGGGCAAGGTATCGTTACTCTCACTTTATGAAGAGACGTTTGACAATTTAGCTCATTCTGAAAAAATTAAGAAATATTTTATCCTGCCAACCGATCCTGCTTTTAAGAAATTACCAACTTTGGTTGAAAAAAAGAATGGGAGAATTTTAACGAAAGTAGAGGGAGACATTGAGGGGGTATTGGGAACTATACACGATTCGGTAAAAAACTATTCAAAATCGTCAGTTCAAGGCATACTTAACAAGAACGTTGTAGTAAAAGAAGAGCATATTTTATCGTACTTAGATATTCTCACGGCTAGAAAAATAGCATTAATTTATTATCTCATTGCTGATGCAAAAGAGCTTGAACTGAATAGGGTTTTAGTTGGGAGGACAAAAACCACAAGCGATATAGAAAGCATTCAATCAGTTATTTGGCTTAAATATTCAATACCATTGACAATGGATAATCCAATATATGTGTATAAAACTGCTTCGCCTCACGAAAAAGAATTTATTAAGTTGACCTACAAAACTATTATAAAAGAAACTCCCTCCTTGGAACCGAAATTAATTCTTTGTTCTTCTGAATTAAAAGGGCTTATAGCGTCCTGATTATAACTTATCAGCTAACTTATTTCATAATTCTTTGCGCAGTAAGTTATATTGCGATATCCTGCTTTATTTAGTCCTCAACTTCGCATCATAATTAATGTATTATATGCGAAACTCTCTACAAAGTAACGATTTAAACGTAATCCAGGTATAAAAACAGGACTGGGCTAACCAGTCCTGCGAATTTGGGGCCGAAACTTGTTCAGGGTGACCGGCTCCAGGTTTATATTACACCTGGAGTATTTTTAGTCAAGCGTCCGTTTTCACAAGTTAACCGGTTTACAAATTCGAGGATTTGGAGGCCGGTTTTTTTTGCATCACATCTGTCAGTAATCTAATTTATGAATTCATTTAATGATACAGATTATGAAAACAACAAAAAGACAAAAAGACAATATCCCTGGACCAGGTAAGAAAAAGACTTTTTGGAATGCATTATCGGATATTCAGAAATCGAAGGTTTTGCTTGATTCAAAAAGAATGCCCGATGAAGATCAATTTATACTGGTGTATAAAAGCTTTGAATTTCCTGATCCTGAAAGAAATGCGATAAACAATTTAAAACATTTACAATCATGAAAACAGTACCGGAAAACACTTCAACTGATCTGGAAGCCGCTTTGAATGAAATAGAGCATAAAGCGGTTTTAGGATCGCAGGCAATTGCGTGGCGGAACTTGCCATTGCAGACTGGCGACTCGTATGCGCCATATTTTGAGGAATATCATATGCTTTTCCAAAAACTCGTCGACCATAGAAATATGGTTCATGAGCCGAAAGCAGCTTTTATGAAGGCTGGCAAAGCGACCCAGCAAGCAGAAAAAGAAAACCATTCATTAGTAAACAAACTGCCGAATCTGGAAAGAAGAAAGAGCCAGGTAATCCGCGAATTGGAATCCCTTCATCCATCTCCAAAGACGAAAAAATGGTACCGCACCTTGATCCTTTTTGGGGTTATCTCAGTCTGCTTATCTGACAGCTTGTACAACCTGCCCACATTTGAAGCCTGGGGAATGTCTTATCTCGGAGCGCTTGTACTGGCTTTAGTTTTTGGCATTGTGTTGGCTTTCTTTGCCCACCTCTTCCCACGAATTGTTTCCCTTGGTAAAACGCTGTGGCAAAGAAGCCTCATTGCATTCGGGCTTTTAGCTGGGTTCTTCATCATTTTTCTATTCTTTGGAGAAATGCGAGCTGATTATTTGGCAAAAATAGCATCAGAAAACGGCTCAACAGCGCACTATAGCGCACTTCCCTTTGCATTGGTATCTACGGTGCTTTTGATTGTAGCGATAGCTATTCCTCACTTCTTTAGTCCGACTAAGGAAGAACTGGAAATCAAAACGCGACATGAGAAACTGACGAAGGATAAAAGTGACTTGGAGAACGAGATTGCAGGCATTGAGAATCAGCGCAAGGCAAATGATGCAAACAAAGACAGAGTACATCTTGAAAGCAGTTCACAGCTTAATACCGGATTCACTGACGAACAGAAAATTATAGCCCATGCAATGATGACCTTCAGCTCATTCAAAAAAACAAACCTCTTGCACAGAGATGACAGGGTTAAGCCAAATTCATTCAATGAGCCCTATCCTTTCATTTTCAAAACCTACCACAATTTCGATAACCATCACAACAATAATATTTTACCCTCATGAAAAACAAATTATTCATATCCTTAATCTGCATCTTAACATGCTGTAGTTGTATAACTTCCACAACGGAAACATTTGATAAAGAATTGATCATTTTGCTTGACAAGACCGATGCTTTATCTGTTAAGCCGGATGAAAACCATATATATAGTTCGCTGGGGTTAAACACTAATGAATACCAAGGGGTAAGGATCATAATTTCTACAATAAGTGATAAAGACCTCAATGGCAGCGTAACAGTTTCACTCCCGGCAGAAAGCGACTGGTTTAGTAATAAGACAATACGGGAGGCAAGGGTTGTCAAGTTCAAAAATGAGCTTCATCAGAAACTTGATTCTATTATAAATGAAGCAGATACATGCAGACCTCATTCCATTATTTATCGAAGCTGTGTCCGGCAATTGGAGTTATTAGCTTCCCGGCCTGCAAAATACAAAGCCTTAATTGTTTACAGCGATTTGATGGAAAATTCAGAAGTATGCTTTTACGACCCATATACATTTAAATCTGTGAGATGCACTCCGCATGTGATTCAGAAACAGCTTGAACAATTACTGCCATTGAATGACCTTACATCTATCAATATCTTCTTTGTATATGACCCTGATTCATATGAGGATAACGGCAGGTTCATGGCCTGCGCAAATCTATTTGACAGGATCTTTCAATCCAAACATGCCTGGGTGCATATTGAACCTTCATTTTAAACCTTACAGCAATGATTTTAAAAGCAATAAGATTTTTACTGTTTGCCGCATTTTCAATTGTGGAGTTTGTTTTCGGACTTGTTGCCACAATTGCGAAATCGCTAAAGCATTTTTTTGAGAAATAATACATCAACTTTTTAAATATCAATACTATATGAACACATTTTTATACTTTTTTCTCAGCCCGCTCAGCTTGCTTTTTGCGATTCTTTCAGATTTTTACCATGGAATCATAGATTCATTCGACAGACCAAAAGGATTCAACGCCAAGTTTGGACGTGAGAGCAGGATTGCTTCCATATGGAATAAAGGCTTCAAAATCAGCCGGCATAGAAAGCTTACTCGCAAGGCCAGTTTTGAACATTTTATGGTCGTAGCCCCCACTGGGGCGGGAAAATCCTCAAGAATTTTGATTCCATTACTCCTAGAGTTAAAAAACTGTAGCTTAGTCATTAACGACCCGGATAGATTTATCTTCAACAATTTCAGCCACTATCTAAGCCGTCACTTTCCAAATATAAAACTGTTGAATTTTTCGGCCAGCGCTGACAGTTCGGGCTACAATCTATTGGCTAATATTAAGAAGCCGCATGATGTAAATAAGCTCGTTAGTTTGCTCATACGGACCGTGTTTGACAAAAGCAGTGGAGATCCCTTTTGGAATATTTCCGCTTCCAATCTGCTCCAGGTATTTGTCCGCTTGGCAATGCACCAACCGGAGGAGTATAGAAATTGCGCCCAGGTTTTGCATATACTAAAGTGCTTTTCTGCCCATCCCTCTAAAGTGGATGCGTGGATTATAGCAACAAAAGATGAGCAGTTAGTGCTTGATTATAAGGCGATTATTTCAACATCTGAAAAAACCCTCCAAAATATTATTTCCACTGCCCAAGCAGCACTGCAAATTTTTGAGGATGAAGAGATTGCAAAAGTAACCTCATATAACTCAATCATCTTTGATAAACTACGGAAACAGCCTACGATCATTTTCCTTCATAATAGCATTGCTGACCAAGCCTATGTCAATACCCTCAACGGGATTTTTTTCTCCCAGCTCTTTGGGCATGTTTTAAGCAAATTGCCTGAAAAGAATGATTTGGATCTATTCATTGTGATTGAGGAGGCCAGTTCACTTTTCATCAACCAGCTACCGATTGCTTTGGCGAACCTTAGAAAATTTCGTTCAGGCTGCGTAATATGTTGCCAATCAACCAATCAATTGAAAACCATGTACAAAGAAGAAGCGGACAACATAAAGGCCAATGCGGTTACGAAGCTGTTTTTGCCCGGCCAAACTTCTCTTGACGAAATGAGGGATATTGAAGCATTGGCGGGCAAAACTACCTATAAAGGAAAAAAGGGAGAGGATAAGGTAAAATCTTTGGTCACTATAGAAGAGATACGCCAATTGCCAAAAAATCGGAGCCTTATCCTTTCTAGCAATTATCCTTTAATCAAAGGCCGGACGCGCCCATATTTCCGCTCTTTGAAGTATAGGTATTATTCCTCGCAAGGAGCTATCTCAATTCAAAGCGATATTCCTGATCAACCAATTAAACTTCTTAAATAAAAGACATTATGAAAAATTATAACAAAAACTTATGGCAATTTCTTTCTGATGCAGGCGTATTAGAAGGAACAGAGGAAGATATTAAAAATGCTAAAATGCAGTATCGCAGGCAGTATAAACGTGAATGGCGCAAGAACGCCAAGAAGAGCAAAGAGTTGCGCCCTTGTTTTACCGTGGTGGAATTTGAAGCAATTGTGAATAGGGCGAAGCTGTATTCTCAAAATCCCACCGCATATGCCAGGGACCTAATTCTTTCTGCCCAGCAGGACTTTACTTTAATCCCAAGAAAATCAGATTTGATGAATATTCTGCAGGCTTTGTCCATGTCCGGCATTGCTCTCGAGAAAGATTCAAACAGCATTGAAGCCCAAGCACTGCTCTTTCAAGCAGAGAATATGCTATTACAATACTTAAATATCAATGATTGATGATAATCAAGGTACTGACACGGCACAATCCATCATTTACCTCTTTGCTATCATATATTTTGCAAAAAGGTAAAAGTTCACTGGTTTTTACGCACAATGTCCGATCTAAATCACAGGAAGATATTGTCAATGAGTTTATAAAAAATGAGGCATTGAGAAAATATCCGCGCAAGGGCAATATTATGATGTATCACACAATTGTAAGCTTATCATCCAAAGAAGACAAAACCAAAATTTCCGATAATATGCTCATTGATTTAGGGAAGAAATTCATTTCGCTCAGAGGCACAAATGGGATGCATATCGGCGCAGTGCATAGGGACGATACTGATCATGTTCATATTCACTTCATGTCCAGCGGGACACAATTCAGAACGGGCAAGGCGGCACGCTTATCAAAACGCGACTTGCTGGACTTAAAAATAAAATACCAGGAATACCACACAAGGAAGTACCCTGAATTGACAAAGAGCATTGTCCCCCATGGACAAAAAAGACATTACGAGACAAATAAAGAATGGCAATCAATGCACCAGGAAGAACGGAAATCAATCAAAGAGCAAATACGCCAAACTGTTACAGCGTGCTTTGAAAGATCTTCAAGCCAAAAGGATTTCTTAGAATCCCTCCGAGACAACGATCTGCATTTTTACGAAAGGAATGGCATCCCTGCAGGACTTGTTGTTGATGGTGTAAAAATTCGTTTTTCCCGTCTGGATATTCCTTTTGAACAGCTTCCTGAAGATAAAACTGAGGAAGATAAGGCTTTGGCGCTGATTCAGAAGTTGCGGAATAAACATACAGAAAACAAAAAAGAGCTTGAAATCAGTAAATAAGAACGGCACTATGACAGAAGAAAATAATTTGAGGGAGATTTCAGACATATTCACAAAGGAAGAGAATAACCATCTTAACAGGAATTCATTCTTTGATGTAGACTGGAATCGGGATTATAAAAACACGATTGAAAATATTCTCAGGAAAACTGGATTATCCTGCATCCCGCCAGAATTGGAAGATCAGTGGCAATCGTTTCTACAGAAATATACCGAAGGATATAAACGTCAGAAAGAAATTATGGCAAACAATCCTTCTCCTGCCATTACTGGCAGATCAAAATTCAACTATAGAAGAAGCGATAAGCTCATGGCACGTGAACGCAAGATGAGCGAGCTAAGTGACAAACTTGTAGCAGGATTTAACAAAAAAGTCCGAAGCTATCATTTTCAGCAAAGCAAGTTTGGACCCACGGCAGAGCAACGTCACCAAATAAAGCGTGAAGAATTAGACAAGGTTATTGCTGTAGGTATGACTGTGGAGGATGGCATCTTTGGAGAAGCGAAGGTTTTAAAAATAAACAAGAAGACATATACCCTTCGGTTTAATAGTGGACATTCATTTACAAGAGATAAAATCTTCATCAAGCCGATTGAACAGGCAAATGAACAACTGCATACAGAAAATAAGGTGTTAGCTGAGATTCAGGCCATAAGAATACAGAGCAGTGAACAAGAAAAAGAACAAATAAACCACTCAAGGGATGAGAGGCAATAGCAGGAATCGGAAGGTGGCTCAAAGGATAGAATGTCCAACTCTCAGCACGCTTGAAAAGCTGAAAGGACGGGAGTTTGTCTCAAAACAATATATTGAAGAGTTGACAAATTCTAAGTATTTACAACAGGTGGAGCGGGATATTGTCAGCGAGGCACTCAAAAGTGAAGGAAAGACAGTAAACGTACGCAAGTTCTCTCTTAAGGTCAGATCGGAACTTTTACCGTTAACTGTAGTTTCGAGCAAGAACGGAGAACCTTTCTATGGATATATTGCTCTTCCTGAGAACATTCGGGGACCAGTTGCTGACTACAGTGAGCATGTGTATGAATCTCCTATAAAAACATCCGCGGGTTCAATCCACTTTGGTACTACCGTGCTAAGCGGAAATGATGAGCCTCCTCAAAAATACTTCGGTCATACTCGTATTGAAGATATGGCAGTTGTTGCTAAACAAAGAGATGTTGATATATATGGACTTCCGATATATGACTTCCCTTCACAAGCTGAATATACTGGCGGAACCCGAAGAATTATTGAACTGCAAAGTGATCTCTATCAGAAAGGAAGATTGGAATTTGAAGACCATATTCTTGAGTCTTCGAACGCTTACAAGGAATTTACAGCGGGTAAAATAACCTCAGAGGAGTATAAATATATAGTCAATAATACCACCAGACAAAAAGAGCTTGATAAACTCCACCAATACAACAACCCTACCGCACATTATCGGATGCTCCGGGAAGAAATACGATATGCAGCTAAAGATGGTAAAACTAAGTTACAATTTCCAACAGGACAAACAATTATGGGAATTGAAGGATTGGGAAGCACGGAACTCTGGGATAAAATTCTTCACAGAGGCAGAGATGGAGAACCAGATGAAACTGTGCCTCTTGAATCTGACGAGTTGACAAAGGATGCTATCGGCATGGGAATTTCCAACTCTCATGGCTCGGAGTGGATCATAACTGACGTCCTGGGAGATGGAAAGTTTAGTGCTATACCTAAAGAGTTTTACCATAAACATGGAATTCAAAAAGGCTCTCCAACCTTTGATTCTCATAAAGAAACCTTTGACATCTCAGGCAAATTGGACATTTCAAACCCGATATACAAATTCTATGAACATGATATAGGGCGCTATCTCAAAAACAAATATGGTGCAGAAATTATAAAGGATGCTCAGGGCATTACCTGGCATGAAATCAAGGTCAAACCGGAAATGGCAACCCAGCCTGTCCTGGCATTTGATGGTGATGTACAGTATGACCGAACAAGAAAAAATATTCAACAAAAAACTAAAGATATGGAAAAAGAGAAAGCAAAAGAAAAGAACAAAAGGCTTGAGGATTTTAATAAGGTTCTCAGCAGGCTAACGGTAAAAGCCCCTATGCCTGAAAAGGAGAAAACTGGCATTAGGCGCAGTCTTGAGGACTTTAGCAAATCCCTGCGGGAAATACAAAACTCCAGGGAAGATCATGCTATTAACCTAGGTGAGGATCACGAACAAAACATTGAACTATAAAATATATAAATATATGAATGTAATAGTTATAGAAGACTCCGCGTTTTACGCCTTGGTTGAGGAAGTTGTCGGACGGATTAAAGAAAAGAACCACATTACCGAAGACAAGTGGATTTCAGGGCCGGAAGCCATGAAGAAGCTACGGATTAAAAGCAAAAGCACGCTTCAAAAGCTTAGGGATGAGGGCCGTATCCGATTTTCTCAACCTGACAAGCGTATCATCCTGTACGATACTGACTCGATAAATACTTACCTTTCTAAACACTCTAAAAATACATTTTAACTATGGAAAAGCAAACATATCAAAAAGAGGAGGAAGTCCAGCTTCCGGCATTTCTGCACGGCTTTAACACCGGGTATCTTTTGGCCGAATTTGAACCTGAATTTTTAGAAAAGACGCTATCTAAAATGGGCAATCCAGTTACTTCGCACCACAAAGGGATGATCTGGGGCAAGAAGCAATTTGAAAAAGAGAGGCAGATAACACAGCTCAACGAATTCGACAAAATCAGGAATAGGGGGATAGACAGGGATCGGGATAAAGAGCGGTAATGGTATAATGTTTTACCTATGTTGTACCAAAAAATAACAAAAGGGCTTAAAAGCCCTTTTTTATTGTAGCGAGGACGAGATTTGAACTCGTGACCTCAGGGTTATGAATCCTGCGCTCTAACCGCCTGAGCTACCTCGCCAAAAAACGAGGTGCAAAGATAGAATAAATCGTGAAAAGGTTGTTCCGGGATTGATAAGCTTTCCAAAACCAATTTTATGGCCTCTCTGCTATCAGTCCTGCAAGTTTTTTATAAATGTCAGCCTGGGAATAGAAACCTGAAAATTGTTCAGCCCCTGGTCCTTTCGCAAAAACGGGTGCCAATTCTGCAGTAGGTTTTTTACTGTGCCAGGTTATATCTGGGTCTGATTTTGGTTTCATATTTCCGTTTTTTACTTCGAGCCCCCCGCTTTCATAATTACCTGTAACAACTATAAGGGTTTCTCCATTTGCCTGTTGAACCAAGGTTGATACAAGTTTATCTATGTCAAGCATTTCTTCCATTAGTAATGGAGTATTGTTCAATGAATCCGCCTCCTCAATTTTTGAGTCATCTATAATGAGGAAGTAACCACCTGATTCACCTGCCATTGATCTCATAGCAAAAAGCGCGGCTTTTGTCAAATAATCTTTTCGCTCGCTTGCCCGGTATATACCGTCTTTTTCCAACAATGCGATAGTTTTTGCGGGTGACGGACTGTTGAGGGCGGATAAGCTGGATTTAATATTATAGCCTTTTTTCTTAAATTCTTTGAACAAATTTCTTCCGTCATATCTATTGTCAAAATATTTACTGCCACCCCCAATAATAATATCAAGGTTAGAGCTAAGATAGTCCAGCGCAAGTGCCTCGTTATCTTTTTTACTTGTATTATCAAAAACAAAGGTCTTGGGAATCATTCCTGTAACGGGCTCGGTTGTAATTAGTCCTGTTTTCATTTTTTCCTCTTTTGCAAGATCAAAAATTGTTTTAGGTTTAGTCCCTTTATCAGTGTGTTGGAATTTATTAGTCCCAATGGCCATAGCAATCAAAGAATCTGATGGCTGTTTACCATTTAGCGGCCATGGTTGTGAAAACCCGGTCACGGGAAATTCGGCCCAGGATAGCATATCCCCGCTTTTGAGTGACGCGGCTGCTATATGATTCATGCCCATTCCATTAGCAGTTATAATAATGATATTGCGGGGGGCGCCTTTTATGATATTTTGACCAAAACTGTGTTCTGAACAAATGATTGAAAATAGAATGATCAATCTTACCTTATGCATATCTCTTACTTTTAAATTTTATAATAGCCTGTAGCATTTCCCTGGGAGCGCCTGGATAATGCCCTTAAATTCCATATCCAACAACAAGACGGAAATTTCAGACAAACTGTAGCCCGTGGTTTGAGTTAAATAATCTAATTCTGATTTTTCTTTTTCTTTCAAAACGTTTATGATTGCCAACTGCTCTAACGGCAATGCCCCATATTTATTGGTTCGCAATGCTGGTTTCTCAACACCTTTCTGCCAGCCGAGGAAATATACAAGGTCTTCTGTATTTTCTATCAGGTATGCTTTGTTCACTTTTATTAAATGGTTGCAGCCAGAAGAATATTCGTCCCCTACTCGTCCCGGAAAAGCAAAAACCTCTCTGTCATAAGAACTCGCTATTTCAGCAGTGATAAGCGCGCCTCCAAAGCGGCTGGTTTCCACCAATACCACCCCATCAACCATTCCGGCAACAATGCGGTTTCTTTCAGGGAAATGCTCACGGTCCGGTGAGGTACCCGATCTGTATTCTGTGAGCAAGCCCCCCTGTGCTACCATTTTTACGGCAACTGACCTGTGTGCCGCAGGGTAAATTTTATCAAGTCCGTGGCCCAATACGCCAACGGTTGACATTCCATGTGCAAGTGCTGCTTTGTGGGCACAATAATCAATTCCGTACGCAAGTCCACTGATAATAAGTGGATTATATGGATAGAGTTCCGCGATTAGTTTTTCACATATAGATTTACCGTAATCAGTTGCCTTCCGTGTTCCAACAATTGCAATGACACGCCCCTGGTTGAGGTCGGCATTCCCTTTATAGAACAACAGCACGGGCGTATCTACAATTTCTTTTAGCCGGGCCGGATAATTTTCATCCAGGAAATATAAAGGCTGTATCTGGTGTTTTTCAATAAAGGCAACTTCTGCCTCCGCTTTTTCAAAAGCATTGAATTTTAATATGTTATTCGCTATTTTTTCACCGATGCCAGGTATTTTTACCAGGTGGTTTTTTTTCTGCTTAAAAACGGCTTCCGGGCTGCCGCAATATGCTATCAGGTTTTTGGCCAGTACATTACCTACGTTTGGTACTTGCATCAATGACAACAAGGACATCAGGTTTTCTTTTTGCATTTGAAAAGTTCGGTATCTTTACCCCGATAATTGCAGCGAATATGGGGATTTTTTTGAAAGCTATCTTTTTTGGACTGATCCTTTTTTTAGGATATTTTAATGCTAATGCACAAGATGTTCTTTATAAATGTTTTGTGGCCGATTTCCAGCATCGCCCATTACAGGGGGTCAGTCTTCACGTTATTGGCGATCACGGAACCGTATCAGATTCAGAAGGGAAAATTATTTATCGTATCAAATTACCTGCTCACCTTATATTTTCATGTTTGGGATATAAGAAAAGGGAGTTTAGTATATCAAGCGTATTACCAGGATTTGACACCCTTTATCTTGAAGAGGATACAAAAATAATGGGTGATGTAGTGGTAACGGCAAGCAAGCATGGCCAGAATATCAACGAAATTACACAGAGCATGGAGGTCATTAAACAGGATTTTTTGGTGCAAACACAGTCAACCCAGGTGCAGCAGGCATTGGAAAAGCTGCCCGGCATCGTGGTGCAAAAAGACGAGGTCTCTATCCGGGGTGCAAGTGGGTTCAGCTATGGTGCCGGGAGCCGGGTAATGGTTTTGCTTGATGATATGCCAATACTCAGCGGCGATGCTTCTGATCCGAAATGGGATTATTATCCGATAGAAAACATCAGCCAGATTGAAATTCTAAAGGGCGCATCATCGGCCTTATACGGATCCGCAGCCATGGAAGGTGTCATCAATTTAAAAACCACTGTAGCATCTGATTCGCCATATACCATGGTTAAAATTTATGGGGGCTTTTATGATCACCCAACAAAAATAGACACAGGTTTTTGGGCTAAGCAAACAGCCCCTCGGATGTTAAGCGGGGTGACAGTGGCTCACCGCGAAACATTTGGCCCATTTAAAGTAACCGCTTCTGCTACCTTTAGTAATGATGATGGATATCGTCAAGGCGATAATTCGCAAATAGAGCGTGCTAATCTTTTTGTTGAATATTCGCCTCCCAAAAACAACAGGCTGGTTATTGATTTCAGTGCAAACGGGATGGAAGATAACGGACAGCTTTTTTTGTTTTTTGGCAATGTGGGCGATCCCTACATACCATATCCTGGTACTACATCTACTTACAATTATTTCCGATGGCATACTGATCTGTCCCTTAAATATTATTTGACCGAAACCAGTAAAATGATATTGAGGACAAGGTATTTTACTACAATAAATGACAACAACACCAACCAAAGTTCAACAGCACATGTGTGGTTTAATGAATTTCAATATCAGAACCAATTGTTCAAAAGCGGGTTGGCACAAACTGATCTTACAACCGGACTAACCTATACCAAAACCCAAACCTTAAGTGATAGCTTATATGGAAACCATGGCGGCAATAATGCAGCTGCTTATCTTCAGATTGATCAAAAATTCGGAAAGTTTACTTTCAATGTTGGAGGGCGAATAGAAGCAAACAAAATAGATACATTGAAATTGGATTACGCACCCGTTTTTAGGGCAGGCGTTAACTACCACTTGCTCGATGGCACTTATTTAAGAGCTTCTTATGGCCAGGGGTTCAGGTACCCCAGTGTTGCCGAATTATATGCCCATACAGCTTCGGGGGCAATAAACATTATACCTGATCCTACCCTTAATCCTGAAAAGGGGTGGAGCAGTGAGTTGGGAGTCAGGCAATTATTTGGTTTTTGGGGCATTAAAGGTTATATTGATGCTTCGGGGTTTGTTTCTGAATATCAAAACATGATCGAATATATTTTTGGCTACTATCCTCCTGACCCAAACAGCCTTTTTAATTTAAAATACCTCGGTTTCCAGGCACAGAATATTGAAAACACGCTTATTGAGGGATATGAAATAAGTACTGCCCTTGAAAAAGAAATGGGCAAACTACGCGTTAGTGTTTATGGGGGTTATACATTCGTATTGCCCTATAACAGAGATTCGGTCGGGAAGCAACTTTCAGTACCTTATCATGAATACTTGAGTTTCAGGCATAAGGATATGGTAAAAGCAAACCTAGAGTTAAACTATAAAAAATATGGAATAGGGTTTTATAGCTTTTATAACAGCCCGTTCCTCAATATGGACCAATTCTTTATTAATTTGATCAAAGGCTTGGGACAGAATAATTACTGGATGCCGTATTCAGCTGGTTTTGTTGCCGATTTAAGGATTAGCTATAAGATAAGCAAGGCAGTGAACTTGTCTCTGTTTGCAAAGAATGTTTTTAACAAAGAATACATGGAAGTTCCCGGAAACACCAATGCACCAAGGAATTATCAAATACAAATGGTTTGGGAGTTTTGAAGCCAATCTATGAGGATTAGTTCATAATATGTTTTTCCAAAATAACGTTCCTTACATCGGCAACATTATTTGAATAAGAATCCACTTCATTTTCTATATACATGCCCAGCCCGTGCTCTACCGATGACCATAAAGGAAAAGAACGGCTGATATGCATGAAATGTGCGCTTTTGTCTTTCAAAGAAAACCTGAAATACAAATGGCTCATGTTATTGGCACTGCCATTGACAAGAGAAATCGAGTAACGGCAAAAGCCATTGCCAAGATCATTTTCGATAATCGAAATGTCTTTAAAACGTAGAGAACCCTTTCTTTTATAGATAGGTAGGTCATTGCTGCTTGTGCAAACAATCCTGCAATCTACTGCCCGGCGGCTTTGCGGAATGGCCGCCATATTCGTTCCCTGTAGGTAAATGGAAAGGTCTGTTATAATACCTTTCTCTTCAAAAAAGAAAGCGGAAACTCCCTCCGCAAATGCTACGCCCTGTCCATGTGCCACAATTTGAAACATATTTCCACAGAGCATGATGTTGTTACGGATTATGTTTTCATTTTCCTGGGCAAAAATATAACCTTCTTTAAACCTCGCCGATGGAGAGGTAATGGCCTTAATTTCGGGATCTACAAATATCCAATGCCAGTCTTTCAAAACATACCCGGCCGCACTGAGATTTTCACCCCAATAGGCACGGCCAGGCCTGGGTGTTATTTTAAACATCCTGGCTGGCTTTCCGCAATATCCGTTTACCCACAGCATAACTTTACTTGACTATAAGACGAATAATCCGGAGAAAGGTTAGGCAAATCACAAATTATTTTTTTTACCTGCCGTAATAACCTTTTTTTCACGCATTAAGGTGTAGGCAAGGTATATGAAAAACAAGATAAAACCAATTATCAGCACTGGCCATCGGATGATATTGGCACTGGGCTGTATGCCAAAAAAAATAGTAACTGCAAACAAAACGCTATAAAAAAAGCAAACCGTGATAACCACCTCGCTATGAGACATCCCGGTAATCACAAGTCTTTGGTACAAATGAGACCGGTGTGCCTGCCATATTTTTTCTTTCTTGTACAACCTTCTGAAAATTGTAAATGTCCCATCCAGTAAAAAGAACCATATGGCGATGGCAGTTGCAAAAAACATTTCGGTTCGCAGACTGCTTGTACCAGTATCCGTCAAATAAAAGGGCAATGCGGCAAACAAAAAGCCAAGAAACGACGACCCGACATCCCCCATAAATATTTTTGCAGGATGCCAGTTAAACAGAAGAAAACCAGCGCATGAAAGAGAGGCAAACAAACCGATAAATCCTATTGGAGTGCCCCACGCCAGGATTGCCAGCATCAATCCAGCAATAAAGCCCTGTACACCTGCATATCCATCAATACCATCTAAGAAGTTGAATATATTTGTTATGCCCACGAGCCAGATTACTGAAATGATGATACCGAAAAAGTGCAGATGGATGTGTAAGGGTGCCGGCAATGGCAAAATATCAATTGGCTTGAAAATCCAAATCACAACCACACTGCAAATAAACTGTATCCCAATACGAAAGCCTGCACTAAGGCCCTTTTTAATATCGTCAACCCAGCCTACCATACCTATTACAAGACTAATAAATACCAACAGAAAAATTTTTGGATCGTCTGTAACTATGGCATATACTGTAGAACACAATACTGCTCCAATGATAATTCCAAGGCCGCCCCCGCGTGGTGTCGGCCTGACGTGTGAAGAGCGTTCATTTGGAATGTCTAACATGCCTCTCCTGTCAAGGAAAACCAAAAGAAACTTATTAACAAGCGCGGAAATGATAAATGCGCCAACGGCCAAAAATAATAAGTAACCTGTCATAAAAGCATTTCATTTATGTGTCCTAAAACCCCCGAAGGCCGCCAGCCTATTTCTTCCCTTGCTTTGAGATCTGAAAATGTAAGGGGAGAGGTGATCTTAGCCACAGTCTTTCGGTCAATTGGCATTTTTTTTCCAGTCATATTTCCCAAAATACTTCCAACAATTCCAGCCATTGTTGCGATAAATGTTGATATTTTTTTTACTTGCCTCAGGCCCAATGAACTCGTTATGCCATCTTCCAGTTCCTCGAAAGTAGGATGATAACCGTCAGTAAGGTTATATATTCCGCCTTTTTCAGAAATTACCTGCAAAACGGAAGCAATATCGGCGGCCCATACCATACTTTTTCGGGCTTTCCCATTTCCAATCCTGAAATACCTTCCAGATTTTATGCCGCTTATCAAGGATTGCAGATTGCCTGGTGGGTTCTTCCCGGCAACCAATGGCAGCCTTGCTATACCAATCATAACTTTATATTTTCTTCCCCATTCAAGTATGAGCTTTTCAGATTCTATTTTTGATTTTCCATAAGGTTCTGTTGCATTTAGGGGCTCTGATTCTGATATATCCTGTCCGGTCTCCCGTCCATAAACACTTACACTGCTTATAAATACCATGCTTTTTGGCAATTTTTGGAGTGTTTCCAGTTTTTGCAAAAGCAATTTTGTCCCTTCAACGTTTATGTCGTAAAATGATTTTTGCTCCGCATCAGATTTTGGGACAGAATGGGCCTTCCCGGCAGCGTGAATGACAATCAGGTTATTCTCAGATTCTTTAGTGAAACCTGCATTTGTTTCCAGGTCTAATATGCCCCTTTCAAAATCCGCAAGAATATGGTTGTTTTGTTGCGGATGCCTTGTTGTAATAAAAACCTCATTACCATTTTGTTGCATCTGGTTAACAATGTATTTGCCCAGGAATCCGGTTCCACCTGTAATAAGACATTTCATTTCTGATATACCTCTAAAAGAATGTTATGCATTTTATTGGACAGGAAATCCCTATCAAATTGTTTATTAGCAACTTTTTTTGCATTGACAGACCTTTCGGCCCTTGTTTCAGGATGCTCCAATACCATTTCCACCATATCTGCCAATTGCCCAGGCTCATTGTAAGGTACTGTAACCCCACAATTTTCATTTTGAAGAAGTTCTTTCATCCATCCCTGTGTGTTTTGAATCACGGGTATTCCAGCGGCCAGGGCATCAAACAATTTATTTGGCGAAGAAGTATCCAATATAGGTTTGCCATCTAATGGAACCAACATATAATAAGCACGTTGCACCCATGCCACAAGTTGGTTCTTAGGCATTAGGTCAAGTATTCTGATATTATTGAGGTTTTCCTGGTTAATAAATTCATTTATATCGTTTTTTAGCGGTCCTTCGCCTATAATGAGGAAATATGCCTCCGGGGTTCTGTTCTGTAAAATTTTAGCGGCATTTGGAATAAGCCATGAATTGTTGACCCTGCCGATATTGCCGGTATAAAGGAATATTTTTTTGTCCTTTGCCCAGTCTGGCAATACGAAACTACTTGTGTCACTGCTGAATAATTCATTGTCTGAAGCATTGGGGACTGATTCCACATTTGATAGGCCAAACTTATTCTCAATATGCGTTTTCATGCCGGGTGACAGTGTTACAATTTTATCTGCTGCTTTGTAGCAAACCCTTTCAAATTTATAGGCAAGTTTTTGCAAAAATGGCCCCTTGATCAGGCCCATTTCTATAGCGCCGTCGGGCCAAAGGTCCCGGGTTTCAAAAATAAGTTTCCTTCTCCTGAAATATTTGGCCACAAGTCCCGGAATTCCAACAGTAATGGGCCCCGAAGAAGCAATTACGATATCAGCCTTTGTGGTGAGGGCATAATAACTTGACAGCAAGGAATATAATATAAATGTATATAACCTGTAAAGAACATGGTATTTGTTTGAAATCCTGATGTTCAGGACCCTTACATCAATGCCGTCAAAATCAATTCTTGATGAGATTCCTTTCGCAGATAGGTCAGATTTGTCATATATACTCGTTACTACAATCACTTTATCTCCCTTTTGTGTCCATCGCCTTGCAAATTCATACACTCTTGTGCCCCATGACCCTTTTGGAGAGCAGAAATATTGATAAAAATATAAAATCGTCATACCTGGTTTAATCTATAGCTTGTTTGCCAATATTTCCACTATTCTTTCCGCGGCTCTGCCGTCCCAAAGTTCAGGGACCAGGCTTTTTTTCCAATTGCCGGACAATACGTTTTCGAATGCTTCCATTATCAGGGTTTTATCAAATCCAAGCAAAACATTTGATCCAATGGTTATGGTTTCCGGCCTTTCAGTGTTTTCCCTTAAAGTGAGGCATGGCACTTTGAGATAAGTTGTTTCTTCTTGAATGCCTCCGGAATCAGTTACAACTGCCATTGCGTTTTTCACCAGGTAAATAAATTCGAGATAGGGCAGGGGATCTGTAAAAATGATGTTATTGGGAAGGCCTGGCAGGTTTCCGAGTTTTAACTGTGTGCGGGGGTGAACCGGAAAAATAATTTTCTTTCCGTTTGCCAGTTTGGCCAGAAAACGCAACATATCGTCAAGTTTTTCAAGGTTATCTACATTTGAAGGTCTGTGAAGGGTAAGCAAAAAATAGTCTTTTTCTTTAATCCCATTTTTTTTGAACACTTCAGGTATCATCAAGTGCAATAAATTTGCCTGAAGCGAATCTATCATCGTATTTCCTACAAAAAAGATATGATCTTTTTTAGCGGCTAATTTTTCCAGGTTTTTACCTGCCTCTTTTGTAGTGGTAAAAAAATAATCCGCAAGTACATCCGTCACCAGCCTGTTTATTTCCTCCGGCATGGCCATATCAAAAGAACGGAGGCCAGCTTCTACATGGGCAACTTTAATGTTCATTTTCTTTGCCACGAGGGTTGCCGCCATAGTTGAATTTACATCGCCAACCACAAGGACAAGGTCGGACGGGTTTTCAAGTAATTCCTTTTCAAATTTGATCATAATTGATGATGTCTGGCTGGCGTGGCTGCCAGACCCAACTTCCAGGTTTGCATCAGGCTCCGGGATGTTCAGGTCTTTGAAAAAAGAATCGCTTAGATTGGCATTATAATGTTGCCCTGTATGAACAAGGCGGAACTGTATGGTATTGTCCGCAGAGATATTATGTTTATTAATGGCAGCTATAATCGGCCCAATTTTCATGAAATTGGGCCTGGCGCCTGCTACTATTGTAATAAGGGGCATGATTTCAGGTATTAGAAGCAGATTGTTTTAGGAACGATTGGATGATCTGTGGTTTGCCGGAGGGAGTAGGGGGTATATAATCCACTTCCCGGAAACCAATAGGAAAATCTTCTTTTAAGTAATTATTTATTTTAGATTTGATTTCATTGAGGACCTTATCACTAAAACCTTTATCTTTAATAAATTCAATTTCGATTCCATCGAGGTTTTTTTGCACAACCCTGAACTGCGCGATTTCGGCAATGTGTTCAAAAATACCGGTAAATGCATGAACCACCATAAACTTCCCTGACCTTGTTTTAATTATATCTGTATCCCTCCCTATTATTTTTTTCAAAAGCGGAAAATTCATTCCACAACTACAGGTAGCGGCCGGATCATCTACGATGGCAAGATCCCCAAGATAATATCGGATCAAAGGCATGACAAAATTGTCGAGCCGTGTTACAACTACATTGCCCAATTCCCCTGGCGGAAGTTCATTACCATTGTCATCAAGGATTTCCAGGTGCAGCAATGGTGTCATTATATGGTAATGGTGCTCTTTGCATTCGGCAGCAATCATAAAACCTTCACTGCAACCGTAGGTATCATATACAGTGGTATGAAATTGTTTTTCAATAAAACTCCTGAAATGCGGGAACATTTTATCTCCCCAGCTTACAACGCTTTCAAAATGAATATCATTTATTCCATTTTCCTCAGCTACTTTGGCGAAAACATATAATGATGAAGCGTACCCAAGAAAAAATTTCCGGGGATGTTTTCGGAGCCCTTTCAGGATTTCCAGTACCGCTTTCTGATCAAGGTTGTAGGCCGGGATGTATAGGGTATTCAACAAAAAATCTTTTGACGTTTTTACGAATCCCCGATTTGGGGTTATCCCTGTTTGCAAAATATGATCGCCTATTCTGTACCCCGCCCATTCCCACCATAAGGTTTGGATGGCAAGCTGGGTGCTATGTGGCTTTTTATCAAGGTAAACTACCCCCTGAATACCCGAAGAGCCACTGCTTGACACTTTTATAAGATTAGAAGGGTCTTTCAATACCAATTGATCCATATTCTCCTTGATTACCTTTTTGGTCATTATGGGGAAATTTTTAATCCATTGATAAGGATCTTGGTTGTAGGGAATTTGCAATCCTTTATAGAAGGGGGACTTATTCACTG
>Ga0206844_10194_pt1 | contig 19644 bp, 15 predicted proteins | sample Alteio_BWOrgCont_22_FD_152907 | JGI IMG/M metagenome (GOLD analysis project Ga0206844, IMG submission 152907) | Enriched cells from forest soil in Barre Woods Harvard Forest LTER site, Petersham, Massachusetts, United States -... | ecosystem: Environmental > Terrestrial > Soil > Temperate forest >...
CAGGCCTTTGTTGTACTTTACTAATTGTAAGCATTAGGTTTCCCTCTGCTTTTCCATAGTCATGTCTTGTTATATAAAAATTAGTTTCAGTAATAATTAGGTTAAGGTCATCCGGATATTGAGCCCGTCCTTTTTCTATATAATCCCAAGCTTTAGCACTGTCTTTTTGTTTTAGGTACATAGCTGATAAAGAGCGATAAGGTGTAGCCCCATCATACTTTAAACCAATCACTTGTTGATAGTAAGTAAATGCTGTAGTATTATCGCCACCATTGTCGGCTGAATAGGCAGCCATTTCAATGTTTTCTTTAAATGTTTTAGATGTATCTTTGGGGTTTAGCAATAGGAATATGGAAATTAATTTTTTATATAAAGCCAAGGAAGTTGAATACTTGGCAGCATCATAATCCCGTAATGCTTTGTTTTCAAGAAAAACGATACATGTTGGCAAGTTTTGCTTTTCCTTTGCTTCATCGGCGTAGTAATCCGTAGGCGCTAGTTGCAAAACTTTCACAAATGAATTGGCTGCAACACAAATTGTATTAGTATCTAAATTAGTATAGGCCTGACTAGTGGCTTTATTCATATCTTTAGTACCGGCAGCCACCAATTTAGTCACCATGTTATCCAAACGAATTTTAAAGGTGACATTATAAACCTCTCCCCTATATAGATACATTTTAGGTTCATCTTTTGTTTTATCATTAATAGCAGCTTCATCTATTGACTCTTTTGCAGCCATTAGTTCAGTAGTATCGCGCTGGTTAGCATATGTATCAAGATGCATTTTTGCGCTTGTAACTTTACTATTTTGAGCCATTGCATTTAGGCAAAAGGTAATACCAAGGGATAAAACAGATATTTTTTTCATGTTATATATTTTCATGCGTGGCAAATCTAATTCAAATTTTGAAATAGCCTTGTATCAGCCGAGATAAATTTGGAGAAACTAATCACAAAAAGACCGCCTTTATGGGGGCAGTCTTTTTATACGAGGCATATCTAATGAAGCCAATAAGACAAGTAAGAACTAAAATTTACTTAACTCCTATCACCAATTTTTTGGAGTAATTGACTTTATCATTTCTCACGCTGATAATATAAACACCCGGGCTCAAATTATTAGGTAAAGTAATATTGTTCTCACCCAATGCAACGGCATGGACTCCTGAAAAAATAGTTTGACCCAACATGCTGACAAGCGAAATATTGTAATTAGTAGCTTCTGTTGAGTTTATTTGAACCTGAATATTGTTTGTGGTATTATATGCATTTACCAGGGTAGGAGTTGCATCGGTTCCGCAACCGGTAAATTCAATAGGATTGCCAACCTGATTCTTGTTTCCATCTATATCGGTTTGATATAAAATATAATAAGATACTCCTGAATACGGAGAATTATCTGTTATTGAATAGTTAGATGGTAAACTGGTTGTGCCTGCTCCAGAAATAGTTCCACCAACTTGTTCGAAGTGGATATTGTCGGAGGTTTTTTCTACTGTAAAGTAATCATTATTGATTTCAGATTGGGTTGTCCATTGTATAAAGGCAGCACCATTATCGCATTGAGCAGTAAAGGAGCTCAAATCGATAGGTAGTGGATTAATAGAATTAGCCAACGTCCATGAACGAAAGAAGTTTGCGGGTGTAACAGAAGCACTGTTACTTACGGTACCAACATTTCCTACTGTTCCCCAAAGGCCTGAACCTAACCAATCGCCCCAAGTATTAGGCGCTCCTGAATTAAAACGCTGAGCTATTAAATCGGGTTCATCTATCGAATTATTAAGTCCTGCAAATTCTGCACTGGCCCCGGAATGTGCATAACTAAACTTAATGCCACTTGCCGTTGGTTTGGTGGCATAAGCAAATGCACCTTTATAGGTATCTATTATCCAAAAACGGTCAACTACATTATAACTATTGTTTCCGTTGGATGGATTGCCGCCTGGATTCATGGAACCCATGTTTGTAACATCGGAAGGTTTTCCTGTAAGTGACACCACACCAATATCCTGATTTGCAATTGTGTGATAAGTAGAGAACAATATGCTTCCTGCTCCAACACCTGCGGTACCAATTGTTAGAGTAAGAGGCAAGTTATAGGTAGTTCCTAAAGCGAAAGGAACGATATAGGCACCCGTACTTGTCCCAATATCCCATTTTACCATATCAAATTCTCTTTCTGATATTATTCCTCCTCCATTAGCCCCCGTAGTAGTTATTGCATTTGTAGCCGGGTTGGCTATTTCAAGATATATAGGGGTTGCAGCGGTTCCTCCACTTTCTACAATAGTAATAACCGATGAAGTACTATTAATAACCAGTCGTGCTTGCGAAAAAGCTACAACAGGAGCAAAAAACAATGCTAGTGCAGGTATGATTTTATTCATAATGTTTAAATTCAAATGGTTCTAAACTCATTCAGATTACAAATATAATAACAAATTTTTATATATTATTACATTTTAATCATCAAAATCATTATTTTAATTAACAAGCGTCAGTTAAAATAAGGACTTCGCTTATGTAAAACGAAGAAATGGAGGGTTTATTGTATCGGCCTATAGTATAAATAAAATTCAATAAAAAGCCGGATAGTCTTAATTATAGGCTATCCGGCTTTTAAAAGGCTATGATGATGATTTACCTCACTCCTATCACCATTTTTTTGGCGTAATTTATCTTGTCGTTTTTTACATTCAGAATATATACGCCCGGGCTAAGGTTATTAGGCAATAACATATCATTTTCACCCAATGAAACGGCATGCATTCCGGAAAACATGGTTTGTCCAAGTATATTCACTAATGAAATATTATAGTTATCTGCCTCTGTAGAGTTTATTTGGACTTTAATATTGTCAGTAGTATTGTAAGCGTTTATAGTAGTAGCTGCTGCGTTAGTTCCACAACCGGTATACATAATAGGATCGCCAACCTGAGTCTGATTTCCATCATAATCAGTTTGAAACAATATATAATAGGATGTTCCTTCAAATGGTGAATTATCTGTAATAGAATAATTAGAAGGCAAACTGGTTGTGCCTGCTCCGGGAACATTAGTTTGCACTATTTCGAAATGAATGTTATCAGCAGTTTTCTCCACGGTAAAAAAATCATCATTCAATTCCGATTGAGTGGTCCATTGAATAAAGGCAGCACCATTATCGCATTGAGCTGTAAAGGAGCTCAAAGTAATGGGCAATGGATTAATGGAGTTACTCAATGTCCATGCGCGGAAAAAAGTTGCATTCGTAACACCGGCGGTATTGTTTACTGAAGCTGTGTTTCCGGCAGTGGCCCAAGCGCCTGAACCTAACCAATCGCCCCAGGTGTGAAGACTAGTGTTAAAACGCTGAGCTATCAAATCAGCTTCCGGATTAATATTAGGCGCGCCATACTCTGCACTAACACCTGAATGTGCATAGGTGAACTTAATACCACCTACTGTTGGGCTTGTACCATAGGCAAATCCGGCAGCCTTTGGGTCAATTATCCAAAAACGGTCTACTGCGTCGTAACTGTTATCTATATTAGAAGGCGAACCCGGAGTATTCATTGCACCCATATTAGTAACACCGGTTGGGGTTATATCCGGATATACGTGATTAGGTGCCAAATTATAAGGAGCATGTCCGTCTCCATTATCTGGATCGGTATGATAGGTAGCAAACAGGATGCTTCCTGCGCCAACACCAGCACCGGTAATATTCAATGCAAAGGGCAGAGCATAAGTAGTTCCAAGGCCCCAAGGGATTTGGTAGTTACCAGTAGTTGTTCCGATATCCCATTTGATCATATCAAATTCAGCTTCTGAAATTATCCATCCCAAATTATTGACTCCTACCGTCATAATAGCGTTAGTAGCAGGATTATTCAATTCAATATAAATAGGGGTTGCCGATGTTCCGCCGTGCTCTACAATGGTAACTGCCGTAGCCCCATTAATAACTATACGTGCTTGTGAAAAAGCCACTACAGAAGAAACAAGTAATGCGATTGTTGGTAAGAGTTTATTCATAATTTTAATTCTAATAGGTTTTAGATTCGTTTACAACACAAATGTAGTAGGGCAGGCGCAAATAATAAAGACATAAATCATGAAATAAAATGATATAATTCTCAAAGCAGTTTTTAAAGGACTTTTATTTATAAAAAAGACAAAATACAGGTATTTTAATTATCTAATATATAAATAATAATTTTATACGAACTATTAAATTATAAGTTTCATTCCTATAAAAATAGATTTGTTGGTGCTTTTATCTAAGTTGAAGCGGTCTACCAAAGCGATTCATAGGATAAATATCGGGTCTTTTATAAAGGCTGTCATTATATTTTTTTAAATCCGAATAGCGTAAACCAACCACCCCTGTTTCTTCAAATTCGGCACTTCCTCCTATAAAGCCATTTATATCTACTGCAATAAAAACAGAGTCCTCTCCCCCATCATATAAAGCCTCATCAACATCTACGGTAAATTCTCCCCCGCTTTTGTCTAACAATTTAAATCCGTTTTGCGGTATTACACTAATAATACGCTTCAGATCACCCTTCAGTATTTCGGGCTTCACACTATCGCAAAATAAGCGATGTTCTTTTATTATAAAAATATACCCTGAATTTATAGTATCCCAAACATATTCAGCGGTATGAGTCACAAAAGTTCCGCTATCAAGCCTTACAGTATCTGTATTATAAATAGCAAACTTTACCTTATCGCCGTATACATAGAAAAATTGTTGAGGTGAAGATGTTTTGTGCATTGAATGCTTGCTTTTCTGCTGAGCCTTCGGCGAGTCCGGATTACTTAAAAAAAAAATAAGCAGTAAGGGTAAGTAACAGTGTTTCATCAGATTAGTTTTTCACCCTGTTAGTTTGACTGCCTGTAACCTTCTTCAATACTACTTGTCCTTTTCGGTTATATATTGCAAGTGTTGCCGACATTTCAAAATTACTTTCATCATCTGAATTGGTTGAAGGCTGGCTAACCTTTTTGTCAGGACTCAAAGTAACAGTATAATTATTGTTCACATAAGCCATAATATGCTCAGGGTTTGGACCTCCAATCAGCCTTATGTTAACTCCATTTATAGTGAGGTGGGCAACAGTCGCATTGGAATCAGTGTAAAAGACATATATTTTACTTTTATAGTCCTTTTCAGAAAGAGAAAGTAAATAGTTTGAATTTCCAGTTTGTTGACTTGGAGGCGCAACTACACCAATTAAAAAAGGTAGCTTAGCAACTCCTGAACTATTTTGTGCCGAACCTGTTGAAGTTAGCACTAAGCCAAACAAAATTGTGGAAAATAAAGATTTCATAACATTGGAATTGATAAGCAAAGTTAAACATTTTAAGATACTCTGATAATACTGCTAAATGAAGAGGATGAACTTACTTATTAAGCATTCTTAGAGCATTTTGGGCTTTTATAAGCGTTTCCTTTGCATTGCTCATATCTGGATTTATCTTCAGTGTTTTTTGCAAATAAACAATAGCTGAATCATACTTGCTTATGTTATAGAATGCTGCACCAATGTTGCCACAAATGTCTGCATCATTCGGGTTTATAGTAAGCCCCGCTTCAAATATGGAAATTGCCTTGGGATAATCCTTTTTATTGAAATAAATCACACCCAAGTCCTGGTATGCAGAAATATAGGTTGGAGAAACCTTTATGCATTTTTCAAAAGCAGCGGCGGCGGAGTCGTAATTTTGCATGGAATAATAGTTCCAGCCCTTATTATAAAGCGCCTCCGAATAACTGGGTAATATTTGTAATGCCGCATTATATTCCTTTATAGCCTTGTTAAAAAAAATGCTTCTTGCGATCGGATCCATAGTCCTGTTGGCTGTATCGGTGTATGTTATTGCCATAGATTGATGCGCACGGGCGCTATTGGGTGAGTCTATCACTCCGGCTTCAAATAAAGTATAATTATCCTTCCAATCGCTATTTCTGGCTATCGTTTTAATGCTGTATGCAAAAAGAATTATTCCTGCAACAGCATATAGTGTTGTAAGATTGGGTTTCAGTGTATCTGTTTTTATCTTTAGCAGCCGAATAATCAGCAAGCCTATTACAATACAAAAGCCAAGTGATGAAGTGAACAGAAAGCGCTCACCCATGGTTGAACCGATTTTAACAAAAAGATTAGATACAAGAATCATCGTAGTTATGTAATAGAATATCCCAAATGAAACGGGGTCTTTCCTCTTCAACCGGAATAAAGCGTATCCTATCAGTCCTGTATAAACCACTATTACTAATAAGGTTTCAGGGCTTGAAAAGGTAACAATAGGTATTTGCTTATAGGAATAATCGAAGGTTAAGGAAAGCGGAACAAATAGAAGCCAGAGATATTTTCCTAAAATAAAAATGGTAGTAGCCAATTTGTCGGCAGGTGTTTTCGCTGCCATAATAGAATTGTTGATCACTTCCATCTGCTCATTGAATGTAATAGAATCCAGCACATGGCCCCGTATTATCATATAGAATCCTACAAGACCAACAAAAGGAATTGCCAATATGAGAACTTTTCTGAGGGGAAAATCAGTAAAAAAGTAAAATATCATTGGTATAATTACTGCATACATGAGGACAGTCTCTTTACTTAAAATAGCAAGAAAGAATAGTACCCAGCTTAAAAATTCAAAATAACGCGGTTTATTGTACAAATAATATTGCAGAGAAAAATAAACAGCCATTATACAAAACATAAAGCTGAGTATTTCATCACGACTTTTTATGTTCGCTACCACCTCTGTATGCACGGGATGTGCAATAAACAAAAGGGTTATTAATAAAGAAAGAACATAATTGGTTTTTCTGAAAATTTTAATAAGTGTTAAAAACAGAAAAATACCTGCAACTGCATACCAAAACACATTGAAGAAATGATGCACATGGGGATTGTTGCCAAAAAATTGCTTTTCGATTGCAATGCTTGTAAGAGTAATGGGACGATAAGACTGGTCGTTTGCCCGGTTAAACCCATATAGAAAACCTTTGGAAAATATATGTCCTATTCCGCTTATACCTTGTTGAACAAACTCATTATGTCGTGTAATAATATCATCATCAAGGGCATAATTGTTTCCAATGGAGTTTCCGTATAGTATGAACGTAAAAACGGCCAATCCAATAATGATAGCCCACTTTTTTGCATCCGTCAAATCGAGTTTAGGTTCTGTCTTTTTTGGAGGAGGATTCCCTGCTTGCTTTTTCTGTAAAGGCTTAGCTGTATTTTTAGCAACAGGCTTCATTTCTTCTTGATCTTTTTTGGGGTTTGCTTTTGTTTCACTAAGCTAACATCTATAGGAGCAGGATATAACTTGGAATACCACCAGGTTAAAAATAGAATGCCCGCAATAAATAAAACAGGCCAGGTATAAATAGCTAATGCAGGGCTGATGTCGAACATAAATACCGGGAGCAGGTTAGCATTAAATTTATGCTGCATGAAATCAGGAATTACAATATTAAATATTGGATTCTTATAAACGCTTATTAGATGCAACAAGCTTGGATCGAGGTTCATTTTTTTATAATCCTGCGGAAAGTCAGGAAGCATAAAGAGCTTGGTTGATTTATCCATCCACGTAAACAGTAAACCCAACCCTGTAAGCCCATAAAATACATACGGGGAAATTCTTTGAGAAGAAAGGAAAATAACTCCTTCATACAAAACTATCATCACCATGGGAATTAGGTAACGGGGGCCAAATGCCCATCCCCCGGGCCATTGGTAATAAGCTGAATAGAGAACTAAATAAGCAACAACGGTCACCAACAAATAGTTTCTAATTCCACTATTAAATAACTTCATTTTGTCACCCACATCTCTAAGTATATTCTGATATCCGAATTTAATAGCGTACCAAAGCATGAGTATTAAAGCCGGCGTATAAAAAAGCACGCCCCTGTATGTAGAGAATACAAGCCCCCATAAGGCAGAAATGGTAGGCATATTAAATCCTATATCTTGTGTGTTCTCCTTTTGTTGGTGTATCTCGTAATTATAAGGTGTCTTAGTTATAGAACCAGTCAGGTGATAATTATACCACAATACGATCATAAAACCGGGTATTAATCCCAAAGCAAAAAGTGTAGGTTTTGAAATTTTCTTTTCATTCAGATATATCAGTATCGCCCATATCGGCACCAGGATACCAACAGGAAACTCTGTAGCCATAGCAAGACCAACCATTATCCCGGAAAAAACATAGCTTTTCTTTTTCAGAAGAACATAAGCCGTTAGAGCAAAAATTCCACTTAAAAGATGACCGGTATATACCCCGGCATATGTAAAAAGATAAGAAGCGTAGAAAGACATCATCACAATTACTACCGGCGAAATTTTGGAATCTATTTTTTTTATGGCAAAAAATGACAAAAATAGTGCAATAAGAAATGGAATGACCGCGCATAAAATATCTCCCAATATAAAAATAGCAGAAGATTTCGGCAGCTCAAAAGATCTGCCATCAGCCATGATCAAACTGCCATCAGGGTTCTTGTAACTCCAAATATAAATAGGATATTTCTTTAAGGTAGTATCCTTCATTTCCGGTAATCCTAAATATTTATATATGGAGTAAAAAGGATATACCAGAAAGGTAGAAAGCGGTGCTTTATTGGAATAGTAATGGTCATTAATTACACTCACATCTCCTGCATAATTCTTATATTTATCTAAAACAATCGTTTTATCTTCATATAAAGTCAACACAGGTATAGCCCTACAAGCAGTATTAGGGGTAATCCATACATCTAAATAATAACCGGATAAAAGAAGGTTTATTAAAATAAATGCCGCATAAAACCATTTTTTGTTTTGATAGAAACCTATTTTCTCAGCAGGATTATTCATATATCAGCATTCAGGGCAAAGATAGTGGAAAAGCAATACAGTTTTATATTGAATTGGAACGCCTGCAAGTAAACAGTTTTACCCCTTGAAAAAGCTATAAATAGCCTTTACTTCAAGAATGTTGTATAAAAAATAAAGTAGGAAAAAGGTAAGTGCAAAGGTTCTCGCATCTTGTCGGTGTATTAATGCATAGGAGAATACAAATGCGCTGCAAATAATCAACCGCCCGAAACTCACAGTCATATAGGAGTAAACAAAACTCCTCGGTTTCTTTTCTTTGGTATTCGTCACTAAAATAAAAGCAAATGAATTAACTGCAAATAAAAGAGCTATCATTACAATAAGAGGCAATGAAGCCAAAATTAACCTTGAAAAAACAAAGAGAAGGATCCCATAAAGGCCTATTGAAATAAATAATAAACGGATTATAAACTGACGTTGCAGGGCTTTCATTTTTGTTTTAATAAATCTCTGATAACAAAATATACCCCAAGAAAAACCCCAAAAATAGTGAGAACTGTTGTGAATACAGGAAAACTCATAGGAAATTTACTATCCAGCCATTTTCCTAAAAAAAGACAAATAATGATGGTTGCTGCAATCTGAAATGCCATTCCCGAATACCGGGCTATGGCGTTAAGAGATTGCCTGCTCTGCCGGTTGTCGGATTTCGGATCTTCTTTCTTTGGTTGATTCCTGTCCATTGTATAAACCTTTAACTGCATTTCCCATAACACAGGAACCGCTGAATTGAGCTCCGGGCTCTATTGCTAACCTTCCTATTACTATATCGCCTAATAACTTGCTACTACCTTTTAAAGACAATAATTCATTAACGGTAACTTTACCATTAACAACACCATGAATTTCAGCACTTTGACAGCTAATATCTCCATCTATCCGCCCGGAAGTCCCTATCACTAATTTCCCTTCTGTTTGAAGTGTTCCTTTTAATGTTCCATCAATACGAATATCTCCGGAAGCCTTAATTGCACCTTCAATGTATGTACCGGACTTTATCTGGTTTACTACATGGGCATCGTCCTGAATGTTTTTAGCCATAGTGGAGTGAATTAGAGTATACAAAGATAGCGCTTTTTTATTTGAAAACCTTAACTCCCCTATATTTCGGATTAAAAACACTGTAATTCAGCCTGTTAATGGCGATACTTAATGGCTTATAACTATTTTGGAATACTGGATCTGATTACAGAAATTGAGTTTAATAAGATATATTCCATTGGGCTGAGAAGAAAGGTCAATCAAGAATGAAGAATTAGTCCCAATAACTATCGGGATTAGGGGTTGAGAATATACCTTTTCTCCAAGCATATTGTAAACTTCCACATCATTCGTAATTCCTAATTCTTCACTTTTAATTGAAACGGTGAACTCACCGTTGGCTGGGTTTGGATATACATTTATAGGGCCGCTGCTTACTTCTATATTATTAGCCCCTAAAGCATCTACGGTTAAACAATACAATTGTCAAGCCACACTTATTATATGGCGGGTTTCACTTATTAAATGGTAGGTTTTTACTGCTTTTATAACTTTTATAATACATTTACCTCGCATTTGTATTTAATAATAAAAATGTGTCAGTACCCCCGGCAGATTAACATGAAATAATTACATGTAATTACTTCATAATCAATAACTTAAAACTATTTTGCGTGTAGAATAAAACCGTAGATTTACTGACACAATCGCAAAAATGGAGAAATACAGGTTTGAATTTTCGTGGTTGTTTTTGAGGCAATAAGTATACGCATAATTTTAATAAATGAAACCCGGTTCTGCTTTCGCTAAAACACGGGTTTCAAAACCTCGGTTAATTTGCTTCCTTAAAAACCGTTTTACCGTTGCAACACCATACGCTTAGTATCTACTACATTATTATTTACTACAAGACTATATGAATAAATACCATTGCTTAAATTGTCTGAAGTGATATTTAGCGTACCATTTCCGGTTTGGGTAAGTTGTACTAATTTTATCTGGTTACCGTAGTTGTCATAAAATACCATGGTAGCTCCGTTCGTTCCTTGTGGCAGATAGTAATTTATTTTAGTAAATGTGCTGAAAGGATTTGCCATATTTTGATATAATACCGGAACATCAGCAGAAGATAGATTGACATCTTGTATATTGGTGGTGCTAGCCTCGGTATTATCACCAGAAACCCCTGTTGCAGAAGTGTTATTTGATGTGGTACTTAAGTTTACGGGACCGGTTGAGACAGTAGCACTGCACAATTTGTCAAGGCAAGCTTGAATGCCTTTAAATGCAGTACGAAGGCTGTCAACTACATTATGTAAAACACGAACACTGTCAATAGTTTGACTTAATAACATACTATCCTGATTTTTTGTGCCTGAAGTAATTGCAGGTGCATTTACATAAATCACATTTCCGGCGGTATCTACAGACAAGTAACCCTGGCCGGGGTTTTTACCCGGGGTTGATGCGGCCTTTAAATCGTCAAAACGTAAACCACTCCATCCTGTTCCACCATTTCCGGGGTTAACATAACTTGGAGGAACACTTGCCCAATTAACATTAAAGGGAGCTCCACTTGTTTGCGTATTTATTTCAAGACGTGTGACCGGGCCTATTGGAGCGTACCCTGACATACCAATTGTGATGGTTTGATCATTGTTGCCAAGCTCCATTTGATTATCAGCGGTAACAATAGTATTATACCCGATGGCCGCAGCATTTGTTATCACAGAAGCACCCCTGTCCGCAGCAGATCCTAAAAACAGATTATTGTCATCAGTTGTTACAGAAAATCCTGCATTATATCCGAGAGCAACATTCCCCGTTCCGCTTGATGTATTATATAATGAATTAGCCCCGGTAGCTACGTTACTATTTCCGGTAGAAAGGGCATGCAACGAATAGTATCCGCTTGCATCATTATAATTTCCGTCAATATTAGCACCTTGCCCCGAGTTGGAGCCATAAAAAGAATTGCCGTTGCCTGACCTGCTAAAATCCCCTGCCTGGAAACCGTTGAATGTATTATTACTGCCGGTAGTGTTGTCTGTACCACATTCCATCCCTAAAAAGGAATTTTCGGTTCCGATATCATTATATACTCCGGCATCTGAACCAATAAAAGTATTATAACCTCCGCTAGTATTAGCCTCTCCTGCGGCAAGGCCTATAAAAGTGTTTTGCTCACCAATAGTATTTGCATTACCTGCAAAGCCACCTACAAATGTGTTATAAACACCCGTTGTGTTGGACTTACCTGCAACCCATCCTATAACGGTATTTTGGATTCCTGTAGTATTATTATAAAGCGCATAATCTCCCAGAGCCACATTTCCGGTACTATAGTTTGGCGAATTTGTTGTTGGATTATTATTATACAACGCCTGGTAGCCTATAGCAATATTATCAGTACTATAAGATGCATTACTGTTGGCAAATGATTGCGAGTATAACGCCTGGTAGCCTATTGCTATGTTCTTGCTGCAATAAGTATTATTAGCAAATGCTTCAGAGCCGATAGCAATATTATAGCTGGCAGTATTTGCCTGCATAGCCTGGCTGCCTATTGCAACGTTATTTGTATAATTTGCATTTCCATTAGCTGCTGCATCTGCTTTAAATCCGACAAAAATATTATTGGCGTTTCCCATAGAAGCATTAGAAGGACTTGAACCCGCATGCACTCCGCAAAATAAACTTGTACTATCACCCCCATGCCATAAGACCATATTTCCGCCAATCATGTATCCTTTGCTATTGTTTGATGAACTCACATTTATATCTCCTCCGTATACATCCAGTAAATGTGAAGGCGCAAAGTTATTGCCGATTCCTAAATAACCGGTTGTACCTTGCAGATTCATATACTGAGTGCTGTTTGCACCAAATATAATGTCATTAGCACCGGCAGAACCTAAATATGCAGTTCCTCCGGTATTTGTATATGTATTGTAATTCCAGTTTTGAGCAGAACCTTTATGTACAATACATAATAAAATAAAAGCTGCTGCTAATGTTTTTGTTTTCATGTCCTTTAACGAGTTATGGTTAATGATTTTATTTTTAACTTTCGACAGCAAAGGAACTTCCATATTGAAGTTAGAACTATGTATATTGGCACTAAAATATATGATTGAAGTCAGCATGACAAATAAAACAGCCCTTACATACCTATTTCAAGCCCCTGATTACATGTGATTTAAGTGCCGCCATTAGGATATTCTGGCCTTATTTAATAAAAGGAATAAATACTTATTAAAAATGTATTATTGTCTTATATATTATAAATATTTTCTATAATTTCCTCTAAACAATTTCTATTTAACTAAATAATCAGGGAAAAATATCCTATTTACTTATTGTTTCACTTTCATTGAAAAGGAATAGACCTGTTTATATAACTGCCGCAAGCAACTATTTTAATAAGTTTGCATGATTTGAAAAGTCTGCCACGCAAATATCTTTTTTTGCTTTCCTGCCTGACCGGCTTGTTGCTCACAGCAGGATGGCCTGCCCATGGCTTCCCTCTATTTTTATTGTTTGGATTTTGTCCTTTATTAGTGGTAGAGCATTTTCTATACATAAACCGTGGAAAAAGAACTTCCTATTCCTTTTTTTGGTATTCCTACTTGGCTATGATTGTATGGAACACCCTAACTACATGGTGGGTATGCAACTCTACCATTGTTGGAGGTATAATGGCCCTTGTTTGCAATTCATTCTTTATGGCAGGTATTCTTTTGTTATTTCATATCACCAAACGAAGAATAAGCCCATTAGCCGGATATGCTTCCCTACCAATATGGTGGCTGACTTTCGAATATATTCATTTGAACTGGCCCTTAAGCTGGCCCTGGCTTACGTTAGGGTTTGGATTTTCCAATTACGTTTCTTTGCTTCAATGGTATACCGTTACGGGCCCATTGGGAGGCACTTTATGGATCTTACTTTGCAATATCTCCATCTTCAATATTATTAAAAGGAAATGGCTAAACAAAGACAGGCCGATATCATTTATATTTACTGGATCTGTGGTTGTTTTGATTGTTTTACCTATTACGCTATCTATATGGATTCACTCCTACTATCGGTCATCCACGAGTCTAAAAAGAGTTGAAGTGGTGGTTGTACAGCCTAATATTGACCCTTACAATGAAAAATTCAGTGGCGACTTTCAAGATCAACTTAACAAGATGCTTGCGCTTGCCGATACTAAGATTGACAGCAATACGGCATACCTGCTTTTCCCAGAAACGGCTCTTACTGATCCCGATATATGGGAAAACAACCTCCAGACCAATCCAAGTATACAGTTAATTGGAGACTATTTACGAAAACATCCTAATTTAAGACTTATTACGGGCGCAGGCACAGCACGCGAATATCAGAAGGGAGATGTTATTCCTGAAAGCGCTAGAAAATATACTGACGCTGATAGTTATTATGATGACTATAATACAGCACTGCAATTAGACTCATCTAAAAAAATACAGATTTACCATAAAAGTAAACTTGTTCCGGGTGTGGAATATACACCCTCTTTACTTTCAAAGCTTGCAGTTCACTTGGGGGGAACTTCGGGAACATTGGGAACTCAAAAAGAACCATCTGTTTTTTATTCCGCTTATTCTAAAACCACTATTGCTCCTGTCATTTGTTATGAATCAATCTATGGGGCTTATCTGGGAGAATATGTCCGAAAAGGTGCTCAACTTATATTTATTATAACGAATGACGGCTGGTGGCAGGACACACCAGGCTATAGGCAACATCTTTGTTACGGAGCTATGCTTGCCTCCGAAACCAGGAGAGAGATCGTTCAATGTGCCAACACCGGATATTCGGCAATAATAAATGAAAAGGGCGACATTTTACAAAGAACAAATTGGTGGGAGCCTGCTGTTATTAAAGCAGCATTGTATCCGTCAAATGATCTTACCTTTTATGCCCTGCATGGCGACTATTTAGGCTTTTATTCATGTATTTTATGTGCATTACTGGTTGCATTCCTTATTATTGCCAGAATCAGGTCTCATTTTCGACCCAAATAAACCCCTAAGAAACTACAGCTTTTGTTCTATTGAGCCTTTTTGCTTTGTCTCTTTACCATCAGCTTAGCCATAAAATAAGCGCCTGAACCGATTATAAATAAAAGCAACACGATACCGACAACAATAGAAAGCCAGATATTTTTACTTATCAACTGGAATAAATAATTGCTTTGTTTCTTTAATTGAATATCCAGCGATGATTGTTCTTCTGCATTATTACCGGCAGAAAACATGGTTGATATAGGAACATACCCTCTGCGGGAAAAAACCATAGAGTAATTCCCTTTAGGAATACTGTTTAAACGAATAACACCGAGACTATCAGAAATGGCAGAAGTTACCAGGTTGCTTCCAGAAAACACATCCATAGATACAGAGTCAACATCTAAAGAATTGGAAACATCAATACAATGCACAGTAAATCCCAAATTGTTAGTAAGCTTTATCTGTGCTACTGTAGTTGAAAGTTTGGACAACCTATCCAGTATAAAGCTATCTTTTACGGTACTGTTTAAACAAGCCTGTAAATATTCTGCACTATCCTTGGATTTAGCTTTTAAAATATCATGTCGGATTGAATCACACAAAAGGTGAACAACAATACCCATAGAATCCAGATATGTACCCGGGAACAACTGAAAAATATGAGAGTGTATGATTAATTGTCTTTGTTTATAATCCGAGGAATAATGACGGGTAAGGGAGTCTCCTTTAAAACTACCCTTCACATTACCTGCAAAAACACCTCTTACCAAAATACAAACAGCAACTAGTAAGAGGACTTTATTTTTCATGTTTTAATTTAATGCAAGTTATTTAATAGGCAGAAGTGATATAGAGATAGTCAATTAGTATTATTTAACATCTATTTGTTAATAAATATTACTTCAGGTCAGATTAGCCATAAATTTTTTGATAAATCTTTTCAGCAATAATAAAGCTTCTGTACTTTTCAGCTAAAGGCCTTATTTGATTATAGATTTCTACCCTGCTTTTATCCTTTATTATTGAATCTATTTGTCGTATGGCATTGGTATAGCCTTCATCATCAAAACTTTCTAGTATAGCTCCTGCGCTATTCTCCTTTATAATCTCCGAATCCACTGAAATATTTGGCGGAATAACAACAGGTAATCCCATAGCCCAGTACTCTCCGTCTTTTATTGGCGTACAGTATCTTTTTGTTGGTACCGGTTTTACCGGGCAAATAGCAAAATCTGCTAACCCCATATATAATGGGACTTCGTTGTGTTGTACAAACAATTTAATGACCGTTGAATTTGAAATATTAAATTTTGAATTCCTGGCTTTAATATATTCATCGGATACATTACTAAGCAGCAAAAACCGAAATTTATCTTCGCCCCAATATTTTTCACAATTCTTAATAAATTCAAAGGTTTCATTTTCTAAATAAATTCCACCAAATTTTCCGGCATATATGCATACAATCTTACCCTCTAGCTTGTATTTGTTTAAAAACTCTCTGTCTTTTATAAATTGCCCTGAAAAAGAAGATAGATCAATACATGCGGGCTTTACAAAATAATTATTGACCGTCCATTTATACTTTTCCTGAATATATTTTTCCATACCCTGAGCAGCAAAAACCAAATGGGTTGCAATTTTTGCCTCCATCTTTTCAAAATAAAATAAAGCCTTATACTTTAACCCTGATCTCTTCCATGTTCCGTTTTCTACCATAGCCTCAGCATGAGGTTCAAAACTGTCAATATTCAAGGTTAAGCTACTATCCCACTTTTTTAAAACAGCCCCGATTACTCCCGCTGTAGTGCACCAGGGGTGAATTATTTTAATTCCTTTTTTTTTCACTATTCTTTGAAGATTTAGGATATTAAGAACCCATCCGAAAAACAAAAACCGCTTGCCTGAGGGTACTTCCAGAGAAATAAAATTCTTTTTCTTTTGTATTAAAACCCTATTTAGACTTTTATTAACGGTAACAACATAGGGGTAGCATAAGGTTATTTTTTGAATAATTTCGACATAAGGCAATGTGTAAATCTGAACCAGGGGGTCTTTCCATTGCCATTGGGTAATAAAAACTATTCTATTGTTGGCGGCTTTCAAAGGATATTTGTAGCAATTCTTACTGCAAATATCATGTATTATACCGAGTATTAACCACTAGATTAATAATTTTGTACAATCAGAGAGAAATGAACACACCAGAAATAAGTGTAATAATACCTGCTTACAATTCAGCAAAATACCTTGCTGAAAGCATTTTATCAGTCATTAATCAGTCTTTTAATTCCTGGGAACTTATAGTAGTGGATGATGGTTCTACAGACAATACAGCAGAAATCGCCAATAACTATTTAACAGATCAAAGAATTACCCTCATTCGGCAGCTAAACAAAGGCGTATCGGCAGCACGCAATGCGGGAATTAAAATTGCCAAGGCTAAATTCATAACTTTTCTTGATGCCGATGATTATTATTTGCCTCATAATTTGCAGGAAAAATACAATGTACTTGTAAAAAATAGTTCCGTTGATTTTGTTTACTGTGACGTAATGCAATGTGATGAAAAACTTAATGATATTAAGATTGAAAAGGGCGTTGAAACAGATAATCTATTCAAAAAAGTACTATTGTGGCAGGTGGAAACAATACCCACTCTACCATCTAATATCATGATAAAAACAGCCCTCATGAAAGAACATTATCTATTTGATGAAAGGCTATCCAATTGTGCCGACAGGTATATGAAGATTTTACTTTCGAAGGATAAAGCGGCAGCCTATATACCGAAAGCGCTGGTGAAATACAGAAATACCCCGGGGAGTATGAGCAAGAAAGTAGGACTTTTGGAGCAGGATGAATTATATATTGCAAAAAGGATAATTGAAGAAAACATAATTCCTGCCGGAATGTTTAGGCGAAAGGTAATTGCCAATATGTATTTAATTATTGCAGGAAGCTGGTATAAAGATGCCGGAAAAACAGGCAGGGCAATACGGTTTACCTTAATGGCAATTCTCATCTATCCCGGCATTTTCAGTAGGCTTTTAATCAAAAGTGGTCGTGTTTTTTCAAGAAATAAAAAGTAAATTTATTTGAGGCCTTTATAAACCTCAATATGTTTATCAAACATCTTATCCACACTAAACTCTTCTTCAGCTATTTTTTTTATTTTTTCTTTCATAGCCTCTCTATCTCCGGGGTTTTCTAGCATCCATTCCACGCCTTCATAAATTCCCTTGGGATCTTTATCTCTGGTGAAATAACAAGTTTTCCGATGTTCCAGAACATCTGCCGCAACACCTGTTTTAGATGAAACAATTGGCACTCCATTTGCCATGGCTTCAACCAAAACAAACCCAAAAGGTTCCATATATGCAGCATGAATGTAAACATCTATTATCCCATAAAGAGATGGAATGAATTTCCGGTCTATCCAGTTAGTAAAAACGATACATTCAGAAAGCCCGTATTTACGCACCAGTTCTTCCAATTCATTCTGCTGCTCTCCATAACCCACAAAAAGAAACTTCAAGTTTTTATGTTTCTGCGTAAGGATTCTAGCGGCTTCAATGATGTATCTATAGCCTTTCCATTCTATATATCTGGCAATAGTTCCCAAAACAATTTTCCCTTCTAATCCGTATTTTTTAATCAGAAACTCTTTGTCTGAATTTATCTGGGCTGTGAAATCCCTAATAGGTATTCCATTATGAACCATATGTATTTTTCTTACAGGAGCTTTCTCCTTTTCAACTAGAAATTTCTTAGAATCTTCACTGATGGCAATAATATCGGTAGCATTAAAATTATTGAAGCGGTCTGCCCAAACCCAAAGGGGATTAAAATTCCAATGATATGCTGTATCCTGCTTACGAACTACTCTTTTTTTTATCCCAGCGAAACGTGCAGCCAAAAGAGCGGGGACAGAGTCATCAAATAGATGGGCATTTATTATGTCCGGCTTTATATGCTTAAATAGCCTGTATAACTTAAAAAAAGCAAAAACCATTCCTGATTTTCGATTTGCCTGGTCAAACTTTACCCAATAGGCATTACATCCATACGCTTTCATTTCTTTTATCAAATCAGGTTCTTGAGGATACAATGCAATAACGGTAAATTTAATATCCGGATATTTTCCTAATCGTTCGGCAAACCAATTAAGGTAAGGGACTGTTGTGTTGTTAGCTATTATATGGACAACGTGCATTCTGTTCTACCGTTTATCTATTAATATTCGAATAAGAAGAAATTACAATTCTATAGAGAAAAAATTTAACATTCAAAGGAAGTATTTTTAAAATACTATTCTTAGCAATAACCCACTTTCCTATTGAAGCACGAATAATTGCCGCCGCCGCTTTTTTTAGTTTGTTTGCTTCTTTTATCTGCATATTTGGGAAATACTCCAAATAGTCAGGATGCACTTTTATTATTTCTTGTTTTGCCAATGTATATTCATTGTCACGCTCAATATAAGTATCAATTCCCGGCCAGTCATTATGCCATGCTATAATGCCTCTGTCATATATTATACGAATCCTTTTATTAATTGCACGAACTGCAAAATCAAAGTCTTCGCCGTCTGAAAAACACGTATCAAATCCTCCTAACTGTTGAAATATATTTTTAGGCAATGACATATTGCAAGCCGTAAAATTAAATTTTTGCAATGTAACTTCACCTTGAGTAATACTCTTCTCCTTCCACCCTTTTTCCATTTT